>Ga0335081_10002484_pt1 | contig 29052 bp, 23 predicted proteins | sample Lox_Sample_35_FD_206713 | JGI IMG/M metagenome (GOLD analysis project Ga0335081, IMG submission 206713) | Soil microbial communities from Loxahatchee National Wildlife Refuge, Florida, United States - Lox_Sample_3.5 | ecosystem: Environmental > Terrestrial > Soil > Wetlands | place: USA...
CGTGCCCAGGGCACGACAGGTCTCTGCATTGACTCGCGGGTCGGTTTCTGAATCGTCGCAACGGACCACCTGTCCTGACGTCAGACACGCCCCGGAGAATCCCAAGTTCGGATCCAGACGCGCGCCTGCGTCGGGCGTAATTCTTCCCGCCATCGCGCGGCAGACGATCGCGTCTCCTTCTGCCAGCGCGATTGCCACACCATCGGCGCCCGTGATCGCCAGGGCACGTTCGGCCACTAACTGCAGTACCTCATCCAGAACGAAATGTTCCAACTGCCAGGCATCCGCCGCACTCGCAGCCGCGCCGGCGTGCGCGCGGCGTTGCCGAATCTGCTGATGCAGTGCGGAAAAAGCCAGCAATGCCTGGAGAGCTTCTCCGCTCGAAGTTGCCGGAGGCGCGGCGCGCAGCGAGCTTGGGGCCAGCCTGGCTACGCTCGCGCTTTTTTCCAGGGGCGCAGTTTTCGGACTCGCACTCACGAATAAATCTCCTTACCCGTCAGGCACTCCAAGCATCGCTAAAATAAAGACCACGGACAACATCCTAAACCTGTTCCGACACTACCTCATCTGTAACTTACAGACCGCCAGCCACAACCGCAATATATCCGCCGCGCACGAAGGTGGGAACCCGAGCCCTGCTCTTTCGTAAGCAAGTGGTTCCGATTCAAACAGTTCCAAACCCATTGCGCAGCCTTCGAAATGGGAATATCCTGTGTAGTTGGAATGACTTACAAGGTTGTGGCAGGTGAGTGAAACTGGCCAGAAGTCGCGTTGGTTGTGGCCGCTGGGGCTGTTAGCCACCAGCTTGGCTGGCCTCGGCGTAGTGGTGATGCGCGGCTGTTGGCACGGCAAGATGAGTTGGCCGGTTCGCGCCCAGGACCATTCCTACCAGGTCTGCCTCGGCTGCGGTATCAAACGCCTGTTCAACGAGAAGGATTTTCGCGCCTACGGTCCCTACAGCTACGATTTAGCCCGCCTCGTCGCTTGGGACCGCGCCCGCAGCGCCGCACCTCCACCGAAAGCTGAACCCGAACCCACCCGCACCGCCTCCTGATCTTCTTCCTGACCTTTCCTGACCTTGGCCGTGAACCATCACGGGTACTGAGGCACGTCTCCACCGAACGCTAAGATTTAGGGATGTGGTCTCGCTCCCACCAGGCTGCCTCGACCGAAACCGTCGAAGTGGCTGCGCTCAAGCGTCGCCGTCATCACCGGCAGAAGCTCCGAAACCTGGCCTACGTCAAGGTGGATTCCAATAACGGAGGCATCCTGCTCGACATTGGCGAGTCCGGAATGGCCACCCGTGTTCTCGCCCCTCTCAACCCCGACCAGCCGGTGCACCTGCGCGTCGATTTGGCCGATCCCCGCGTTCACCTCGAAGCCGACGGGCGCGTGGCTTGGATCAATTCCTCTGGCCTGGCCGGTATCGAGTTCCTTGATCCTTCTCCCCGCTCCGCGCGTCTGCTGAGAGAGTGGTTGTTCACCCAGCTTCTTGCCGACGCGCACCGCCTGGGCGGAAACGCCGCGGGCGAGTTGCAATTCTCCACTACCTCGCGGCCTGCCATCCGCCTCGATCCGCAGCCCGCGCCTCCGCCACGCCCTCTGCGACTGTTATGGATGCCGGTTTCCGCACATGGCTTTGCCCGTCTAGTGGACGGTCTGGCGCTGCTCTGCGCCGTGCTGCTCTTCAGCGTGCTGTCGCTCACGCTGACCGACGTCCTTCCCTCGTGGCCGATCGCCGCCGCGCTCCTGTTCGGAGTCAGCGGCATCTTCGCCCTGCTCTACGGCTTCTTGTTTTCGCTGTGGTTTAAGACCACGCCAGGAAGGCGTCTAGCGGAACTCGCCGGACGCGGCTTGTCCCGCCGGACGTCGAAAAAAGAGGATCAAACTCGATTTCGGTAGTAGCATTCCCGGAAGAGTCGGTGTGTCTTTCGGAAGGGCACGGCTCCACGCTGCGGGGAAAAAGCCGGTTGCCGCACTCGATTTTGGGTGGCGCAGCGGTTCACCGCTGCGATGACCGGCTATTCTCAATACCGGCTTTAGCCGCCGAGGTCAGGGCCGTTCGACCCTACCCCATCACAATCACTGCATCTATACTCTCGACGTCCGCGTCGGAGGACTCATGAAGACGCTTCTTTGTGCCGCCACCCTCGTTCTAGCCAGCTGCTTCGCCCTCGGCCAGCAATACAAGCTTCTATGGAGTTTCGGTGGTGCTCCCAACAACGACGGAGGGTTGCCGGTGAGCAGTCTTGTATTGGATAGTGCCGGAAACCTGTATGGCACGACCGAGTCCGGTGGTACTATCGATGCCGGAACCGTATTTGAGCTTTCGCCAAACCCCGATGGGACTTGGTTGGAAACGGTTTTGTATAACTTCTGCACAAATCTGGCCAATGGCCTTTGCCTGGACGGCCAGGACCCCGTGGCGGGCCTTGCTTTTGATCAAGCTGGCAATCTATATGGGACCACAAACAACGGCGGGTCGGTATATTGTCCGATCACCAGCTTTGGCTGTGGTACCGTGTTCGAGCTGTCCCCACCGGGTCGGGGAAAAACCATTTGGACTGAAACGGTTCTCTACAGTTTCTGCTCAGATCTCTCAGGTAACCAATGCCTTGACGGAGCCTTGCCCGCCAGTCAATTGATCTTTGACGCGTCTGGAAATTTGTACGGAACCACAGCAACAAGCGGCACTGGAGCCTGGGCAGGCGGCACGGTCTTCGAGCTGTCGCCGAATGTAGGCGGATGGACCCACACTACCCTTTACAACTTTTGTGTTAACGGCCATGGGAGAATCTGCCCGGATGGCGATCAACCGCAGGCGGGCGTAACCTTCGACAAGGCCGGCAATCTTTACGGCACAACCATGTCGGGTGGAACAAGAAATACACAAGGTACCGGAGAGGTGTACGAACTTTCGCCCATTTCAAATGGCTGGACACAGACCGTTGTCTTTGCTTTTTCTCCGTCAGGAAGAGGGTTGGCGATACCCTTGGGTACGGTGAGCTTTGACCCAAGCGGAAATCTCTACAGTACGGCTTCAGAAGGGTTCCCTGGCGGCGGCGTGTTTGAGTTACAACCCAAAACTCGCACCGAGCGCCATTTTGTATTTAATGGAACGAACGAGGGAGGTGGACCGGCCGCGGGAGTACTCATAGACCCCAAGATCAAAGCTCTTTACGGAACCACCGTGGGCGGCGGCTCCGGCCAAGGGGGCGTTGTTTTCAAGATAACAAAATCAGGCCAAGAAACCGTGCTCTACAACTTTTGCCAACAAGCTAATTGTACAGACGGCCTATTTCCTTATGCTAGCCTGATCGAAGACAAAGCCGGTAACCTCTATGGCACAACCAAGGAGGGCGGGGCAAACAATCAGGGGGTAGTGTTCGAAATCACACCAAACAACAAATAACCCTAGTGCGTCAAATACTGCCGCGCCAGCCACAGCTGCAAATCCCGGCTCATGCGTCGGCTCATCTCAGCAAAGCGGATTCCCGCATTCCCCTGCTTGTTCCACACCACTTCGCCCTCAATCTTGAAGCCTGCCCGCGCGCCGGGAAGCTCAAAATCAACTCGCACAGGCCCCGCGATCTCTGCCGCACGGCAAGGCCGCAACGCGACCCCTCCCTGGCTCAAATTCAACAGGCTGGCTTTCACTCGTTTCTTGGATGCAAGGTGAACCGAGATCGGAAGGTCCAGTGTGTGGCGGTGGTAACGCAGTCTGCCGTCGAGAATCAGGTTGCGTGCCGCGGAGAGCGTGTGTACCGCCTGCTCCACCGAAATCGGCTTCTCAAAGACGAACGTCGCATCGCTGTCTTTGAAGCGGTCGCGGCCACTCGCGCTGCTGATGATCACCAGTGGGACGGTGTTTAATTCGTTGTTGAGTTCATCCAGAAAGTCGGCAGTGCCCGCCAGGTCGCAATCCACAATCAAGGCGTCCACCTTGCTTCGCGCCAGCTTGGTGCGCGCTCGCGCCGGCTCCGGCTCCACGTCAACTCCGATGTGGAGACCACCCAGGATGCATTCCAACACGCTAACTTCAGACCAGTCACGGGAAACCAGCAGGGACGAAAGCGTCATCCGTCCACTCTAGTCTGCTGCGGTCACCTCACTACAGATCACCAAGGTAATGCCGGCCTTATCCCTTCCCGCGATACCACTCGATCGTCCGCCGCAGCCCTTCTTCGAATCCCACCGTGGGGTGATATCCCAGATGCTTTTGCGCCAGCGACAGGTCTGCCAGCGAGTGCTTCACATCGCCGGCCCGCTCCGCTTCGTACTTCACCTCACCGCCGTATCCGGTGAGCTTCTTGAGCACGTGGAAAGTCTCGTTCAAGTCGATCCGGGTTCCCGTGGCCACGTTGAACACCCGCCCGGCGACTTGGCTCGCCGGAGCCTGGCACGCCAGCAAATTGGCAGTCACTACGTTCTCGGCATACGTGAAATCACGGCTCTGCTTGCCGTCACCAAAAATCACCGGCTGCTCGCCCTTGAGCATTTGTGTGACGAACCGGGCCAAAACCCCCGAGTACGGCGACGTCGGATCCTGCCGCGGTCCAAAAATATTGAAATAACGCAGAGAAACCGTTTCCAGGCCATAACAACGCCAGAACGAACTCATGTAATACTCACCCGTCAATTTGGCAACCGCATACGGCGAGATCGGGCTGGGCAGCGTATCTTCGCGCTTGGGCAGCGTGGGGGTATCGCCGTATGCCGACGACGAGGCCGCATAAACCACGCGCTTCACTTTGGCGTCGCGGGCCGCCACCAGCAGGTTGGCCGTGGCGTCGATGTTCGCCCGGTTGCTTTCCAGCGGATCCAGCACCGATCGCGGCACCGACGGAATCGCCGCTTCATGCAGAACGTAATCTACGCCCCGGCAGGCTTCCTGCACGCTCTTGAGATCCAGCAGGTCTGCCTCCCGCAGGTCAATTCGGTTGCGGATCTCGGCGAGGTTTTCTCGCTTGCCCGTGGACAGATTGTCAATCCCGCGCACCTGGTTCCCTTGCGCCAGAACCCCGCGCGCCAATGTTGATCCGATGAACCCGGCAATCCCTGTGATCAGGTATGAGGGCATGAATTTCTAATCATAACGGATTGTCATCCTGAGCAAGCGTTTTTTGCGCAGCGGCAGAAAAAGCTTTTGCGCCAAGATTTTTCCTTCGTGTACTCTCGTGTCCTTTGTGGTTTACGGTTGATCAACTCAGGCCGGCGCGTCGCCGTCGCGCACCGCTTCCCGGATCTCCTGCCACAGTTCGCCGTGCCCGACGCCGCTGCGGGCAGAATAGGGAACAATTTTCGCTTCCGGCAGTCCTTCCGCCAGCGTTCGCAACGAGTGATTCAACTGGTTGGCCGAGAGTCGGTCGCTCTTGGTGGCGACGACCACGAAGGGCCGCCCACTCCCGCTCAAGAACTCCATGAGCTGCCGGTCGCTTTCCTGCGGCGGCACATTCACGTCGATCAACACCAGGCACAGTGCCAGGCTGGACCGCTCTTTCAAGTACGGCTCAATGAACGTCGGCCAATGGCTGGAGATCTCCCGCGATATCTTGGCGTAGCCGTACCCCGGCAGATCGGTGAAGACCATTTCTGGCTGTGGTTTCCCCGGCCAGCGCAGTTCATAGAAATTGATGCTGCGCGTCCGTCCCGGCGTGGAACTGGTCTTCGCCAGTTTCTTGCCCACCAGCGAATTGATCACGCTCGATTTCCCCACATTCGACCGCCCCAGAAAAGCCACTTCCGGCAAAGCCGGAGCAGGGAAGTGGCCGGCATCGGTCGCGGCCAGCATAAATCGGGCGAGAACACGCATGCATCAGTTTGCAGTGAGTGAGGAGAACTTGCAAGTGCGCCCCCATGGCCCGGGTTTTCTCCGCGTTCTCCGCGGCTCTTCTCCGCGAACTCCGCGATTAAATGCTTTTCGAAACTCGGTACGGACAAGAGGCTCCTTCACCCCAGCCCCAGCGGCTTCTTGTTCTCCACGTCTTTTTCCTGGATCGGTTTCAGCTTGTGCCACAAGAAAAGCATTCCTGCCACCACCAATCCAACCCCCACGCTGATCAGAAAAAACCATCGATAGGCGGGAAGCGCGACTAGCAGAGCCGCAACCACACCCACAGCGATGACCAGACCAGCCGGGCCCTTGAAGGAGGTTTTGGAAGAAGTGGGTTCCACGCCAAACTCCGGGACACAATTCTACCCCGTTGTTGTCCTGAGACCCCAAAACAATGACGGCTGGTAGCTTTCGCTACCAGCCGTCGCTTCTAAACTACTAACTTTCTACCGTTACCGCTGCCCCTTCGGATGGCCCTCCTCACGCGGTGCCGATCGAGGCGCCGCATGCGGTTGCGCCTGAGGCCGGGGCGCGCTCTGCATTCGAGGGGGCGCATTTGAATGCGGTGCAGCCGCTCTGGGAGCAGTTTCCGCCCGCGGCACGTTGCTCGGCCGCGACGTGTTCTCGATCCGGGGTACAGCCTCTTTGTTCGCGGCACTCGGCGGACGCGGCACGTTGGTATGCGTCGTCGCCATGCTGTGGTTTGCTGTCGCCGGGCGAGGAACATTATTCCCTGGCCGCGCAACTCCGTTGTTGGCCTTCGCTTCGGCAGTGCGCATGGCCGGAGCTTTATAAGGCGCTCCCGCCGCTTTCGCCGCCACTACTCCGCGCCCGCTGAACTCACCAGGCTTTGCCGTCGCCGCAATCGCAGGCCGCCCGTGATTCTCCGATGCCCATAGCTGACGATTGCTGGCTGCCGTAGTTTCGTGCCGGGTTTGCATAGCCGTCGGTGCGAAATGTCTCTCACGCCCCGCCGCCGCTTCGGCCGGCGTCGCCCGGGCCTGGATTCCACCCTCGCCACCGTTAAAGGCGACATGATTCCCATTTTCAACTACTCGGGTGTTGTACACGTTGGTCACATGAATCGAGGTGACGTTGTTCACACTCCGGTTGTAATAGAAATCCCGGCCTCTCCAATAGCCGCCCTGGTATCCCACGCCGCCGTAACCGTAACCGTAGTTAATGCCTCCGTAGAAGCCGATCCTGGGACCCCAGTAGCCGGCATGCCACACGTACGCTCCGCCTCCCCAGCCCCAATACCCGGGCGTCCACAGCAAGCCAGGTTGGGGCGCCATTACCCATGTGCCTGGCACCCAGAAATATCCTTCGGGACCATAAGCCCAATAGCCGGGCGTCCACATATACCCTGGCGCTGGGCACGGAGGTTGCACGTATACCGGAAGCGCCGGCGGTCCGAAGCCCACCGATATGAACACGCCAGCAAATGACGAAACCGGGACCAGCAGCATCAGCCCCAGTAGCGCCCCAATTACCGACAAACGCACCGAACGATTCATTTCCATAATTAGATTTCCCTCTGCCGGAACGTCACTCGCTTCTCCCGGTCGTGCTTTGATGCTACGGGTTGCCAGGACGCTACGCACATTACCACCGTACACGCGACCACAGATATAAACCCTGGCCGCCGAAGGATGTTGCTGGCCGGCACCCTCCTGGTCCACGGGGACTTAGCGCAAACCCAAGCCGCGCCCGGAAACCCACTACCCCTCCCGCCGGAACTGTTTGCTCAAGGTCAGCGCTTGTTGCTGATAAGAGGAGCCGATCCCCAAACCGTAAATCTTCTCCGGCTTCGCCAGCAGCGGCATGTAGTTCAAACGCCCCACCAATTGCCCATGCTCCATCAGAAACGGGACCTCGTGTGCCCGGACTTCGAGCACTGCCCGTGTGCCCTTGATGTCGCTGGAGCCGTATCCGAAACCCGGATCGAAGAATCCCGCATAGTGAATGCGAAACTCGCCGTCCGAAGGATCGAACGGCACCATCTCCGCCGCAAACTCCGCCGGCACCCGCACCCGTTCTCGCGACGCCAGAATATAGAAATCGTTTGGCTCAAGAATCAGGGATTTGCTGGGCGTTTCCTGGCGCGCTTCCCAGAATTCTTCCGGCGGATAGTAGTTGATCCGGTTCAATTCGATCACCGGCGCGTTCCGCCGCGCTTTGTAGGCGATGACCTCGCCCTTTTCGCCGGCCTCGAGGTTCACGGTGACCCGCAGGCCCCGATCAAGCCTCGCCTTTACCGGACTGTCCTCGTCCATGTAAACCAGCGTCTGCTTTTGATCCAGTTTCTTGATCTCCCGGTCGTGCGAGTCCGGATTCCCGCGCACGAAGCGAAGCTGGCTCAACCTCATGCCCGCGCGAATCGCCACCGTAAACGTCCGCGAAACAATCTCCGCATACAGCCTGCCTTTGTATCCCGCAGGCACGCGGTCGAACTCGACGCCACGGTCGGTAATCAACCGCGTGAAAATATCCAGACGCCCGGTCGTGCTCTTGGGGTTCGCTTTCCCGGAAACCGCTTCCGGCAGATACACTTCTTCGACCAGCTGGACAATATAGACGCAATCTTTTTCAAAAACCGCCGCGCCGGTGAGGTCCACGCGCGCCATCCGCAGTTCCTTGATCTTGTCTTCCACTGTGCCGTTCGGGCCAGGCAGAAAACTGGCGCGCACGCGATGCGCAATATCTCCGAGCCGTAGATCGAGACTTGCGGGCTGAATATTCTCGTCGGGGATAGCCGGACTACCCACGATCCGCCCGCTGTCAATCAGCTCCTTGATGGTCTGGTAGGGCAGAATCCCATCTTTGCGGCCTTCGACGGCCGGATCGCCAGGCTCGGGAAACAGGCCTACATCGCCCCTGCTCAACTCGAAACTGGACATGGTTTCAGAATACTCCTGCTTCTTAGAAAATGGTCTCGCTCGGCGGCTTCGGTGGGCTGGAAAGTGATCTCAATCTACGGGCGCGCAAGGGCAAGTGTCAAGCCCGGGCAGGGAAGTCGAGGTTCACCCAAAAGGGATCGGGGAGGAATGTTCACTAATGAACAACTGCGCTTAATTCCGGACACCGCTCAATGTCCGATAGCTTGGGGACGAACGCATATCTATTGGTGGATCAATGATTTGAATGCGGCAAACAGTTGGTATGGTAAATGCCGGAACACGCCTATGGAATGGTGTCTTTAGAGGCTGCCATGCACACTTTCTTGCAGGATGTACGCTTCAGCATTCGCACCTTGCGCAAGTCGCCGGGATTTGCGCTTACTTCCGTCCTGACCTTGGGCCTGGGAATTGGGTCGGTCACATCGGTGTTCAGTGTGGTGAATTCGGTTCTCCTGAAGCCGTTCGCTTTCCACGACCCCGCACGCCTGGTGGTGCTGCGCGAGATCGCGCTCACCCGCAACGAGCCTCCCGGCCCCGACAATTACCGCCACTACCTCAACTGGAAAACCAACTCGAAGACCTTGACCGATGCCGCTATCTTTCGCAACCGGAGTTACAGCGTCTCCGCCGATTCCGATCACCCGAACCTTGTGGATGGTCTGGAAATTTCCCCCAATCTCTTTTCGGTGCTTGGGGTTCAGCCCGTTCTCGGACGAAGTTTTCTACCTGCGGAGGCCGGCGAGGGGCGCAACCAGGAGGTCATTCTCTCCTGGAGAGCATGGCAGAAATATTTTCACGGCGATCCCGATGCGATCGGGCATACCTTGCACATCAGCGGTATTCCCCAGACGGTTGTCGGAATTGCGCCCCCGGACTTCAGTTTCCCGCGTATGAATGAAATGTGGACTGCCGTGTCGCAGAGTGGGGAACACTCCTATGAAATCTTCAAGCCGCTCGTACCCGATATGTCTGAAAGTGGCGACTACAATTACTTGGTGCTTGGCCGCCTCCAGGCTGGCGTTTCCCTGACCCAGGCACAAACTGAACTCAACGGTCTACAACAAGCATATTTGCGAACCGTACCCCATACCTTCGCTGACACCACGGTTCTCGCAGAACCACTGATGCAGGAGGTGGCGGGGCGGGTGAGTACGGCGCTATGGCTCTTGCTGGCGGCCGTCGGGGCGGTGCTGTTGATTGGCTGTGTCAACCTTGCCAATTTGCAACTCGCGCGCGCTGTGAACCGCGAGCGCGAGGTCGCGGTGCGGGCGGCGTTGGGCGCAAGTCCCGGCCGCCTGGTATCGTCTGCGCTCATGGACAGCTTGCTGCTGGCGGTGCTGGGAGGCGGGCTGGGAGTTTTCCTGTCCTTCATCGGGGTGCGTCTGTTCGTGGCCGCAGCGCCTGCCAGCCTCCCCCGTCTAAATGAAGTGCATGTAAACTGGTTGGCGCTGCTTGCCGCCGCGGGTCTGTCGATCCTGACTGCGCTGCTGTTCGGCCTTCTGCCGGCGCTCAGGTCGATTCGCGTCGATCCCCAGCGCGCCATGCAAGCCAATCCAGCCCGCGTCGCCAACACCCGCGAAGGCCAGCGCACGCGCCACCTCTTGGTCGGGGGAGAACTTGCTTGCACCGTGGTTCTGCTTGTCCTTACCGGATTACTGGTGCGCAGTTTGTCCCGGCTGTTATTGCAGCAACGTGACTTTGACGCCACTCATATCACCCTGGCCGGCGTCAGCCTCGGCACTCCCCGATACGGCAATTCACCCGAGGAAGCGGGCGCCGTCCGCGCGAGTTTCATCGATCATGCGCTGGCCGATCTGAGCCGGCTTCCCGGAGTCGAATCCGTGGCCATGACCAGCGAAATGCCCATCGCCGGTGAAACCTGGGTCAGTAGCATCGTCCGTGCCGATCATCCTCTACCCGCGGGACAGGAACCCAACGCCAATATTCGTTGGGTGAGTCCGTCCTATGCTAGCACCTTGAAGATTCCACTTCTGGCGGGCCGCGACCTTCAGCCTGCCGATCAGAATCACCCGACCAATGCACTCATCTCCGAGCAGGCGGCGCGTGCAGCTTGGCCAGGAGAAGATCCGGTCGGTAGAACCTTCGAGGTCAGCGGAGAGACCAATTTCACCGTTGTCGGTGTCGTGGCCGATGCCCGCATCAATGACCTCAAACGAACCGCCAGCATGGTCTACGTACCCTACTGGCAGAATCCGTGGTGGCGGGCGTTCTTTTTCATTCGCAGCCCGCAACCGGCCTCGGCGCTAGCCGATTCGATTCGCCGCACCATTTGGAACGTTGACCCCCAGGTTGCGATTCCCACGCTGAAATCCTTGGACGATCAAGTGAACAGCTCAGTAGCGACCGAGCGTTTCCAGGCAACGTTGCTGTCTGGCTTTGGCATCGCGGCTTTGCTGTTGTCCGTCCTGGGAGTTTACGGTGTGCTGGCATACTCCGTCTCGCTTCGGCAGCAGGAATTTGGCATCCGCCTTGCCTTGGGCTCGGACAAAACCGCCTTGACGCGGTTGGTATTGCGGCAGGCGGCGGTCCCGGTAGTGGGAGGAGTTATAGCCGGGCTGGTGCTGGCATCTGCCGCTACCCGGTGGATCGGCAGCCTGCTCTATGAAACGAAGGCGGCCGACCCGGCTGTGATCTTTGCAAGTATTGCCGTGCTTTTGGTGGCAGCGTCTTTTGCGGCCCTGCTGCCCGCCCGGCGGGCAGCCTTGGTTGACCCCATGCGAACGCTCAGGGCTGATTGATGGTCGCCTGAAACTGATTCGTTTCCAGTTGGAAAGCCTACTGGTGCGCCGTTGGCCCTTCCACCGCCGGCGGAATGGGCCTAATCGGCTGGGCGGCTTCTTCGTTGTGCTCGGGCAATGGCCGTTCGAGCGCGACCGCCAGCACCTGGTCCATGGTGTCCACGAAGTGCATCTTCATTTCATTGCGCAGGTTCTCCGGAACTTCCGCCACGTCTTTCTCGTTCTCGAGCGGCAGAATCACCTCGAACAATCCTGCGCGATGCGCGGCCAGCAGTTTTTCCTTCAATCCGCCGATGGGCAGCACCTTGCCGCGTAGCGTGATTTCTCCCGTCATGGCCAGATCGCGGCGCACCGGAATCTTGCTTAACGCGCTGGCAATGGCGGTGGCGATGGTAATTCCCGCCGAGGGTCCGTCTTTTGGAATCGCGCCTTCCGGGACATGTACGTGGATGTCAAGACCGCGATAGAAGTCGCGTGCCAATCCCAAACGCTGCGCCCGTGAGCGCACATAAGACATCGCGGCCTGCGCCGATTCCTGCATCACGTCTCCCAGTTTACCGGTCAAGGTGAGCTTGCCCTTGCCGTCCACGACCGTGGCTTCGGTGCTGAGAATCGAGCCCCCCACTTCCGTCCACGCCAGACCCGTCACCAGACCGACTTCGCTGCGCTCATGCGCCAGGCTGTCGCGGAACTTGATCACGCCCAGGAAATCGTTGACATTCTCTTCGCCGATGGCGACGTTGTAGTCCACGCCTTCCTTGACCACCTTTCGCGCCACTTTGCGGCACACGTTGCCGATTTCCCGCTCCAGGTTGCGCACGCCGGCCTCGCGCGTGTAAGAACGAATCAGGGAGCGGATGGCGTCGTCGGAGAACTGGATGTTCTTCTCCGTCAGTCCGGCCTGCGTCATCTGCTTCTTCACCAGAAATTGCTTCGCAATCTCGACTTTCTCCGGCTCCGTGTACCCATGCAGCCGCAACACTTCCATGCGGTCCTGCAATGCCGGAGGAATGGTGTGCATCACGTTGGCCGTGGCGATAAAGAACACCTGCGAAAGGTCGTACTCCACGTCCAGATAGTGGTCCACGAACATGAAATTCTGTTCCGGATCGAGCACTTCCAGCAGCGCCGCCGAAGGATCTCCGCGGAAGTCCATGGACATCTTGTCCACTTCATCCAGCATGAACACCGGATTCTTGGTCCCCGCCTTCTTCATCATCTGGATGATCTGTCCCGGCAACGCTCCAATATACGTCCGGCGATGGCCGCGTACCTCGGCCTCATCCCGCACTCCGCCCAGCGACATGCGTACAAACTTCCGGCCGGTGGCCTTGGCAATCGACATGCCCAGCGAAGTCTTGCCCACGCCCGGCGGTCCGACAAAGCACAGAATCGAGCCTTTCGGATTCTTCACCAACTGCCGCACCGCGAGAAACTCCAGGATTCTTTCCTTGATCTTCTCCAGCCCGTAATGATCTTCGTTCAGCACCTTCTCAGCCCGGCTGATGTTGCGGATTTCCTTCGAGCGCTTCTTCCACGGCACCGCCAGCAGCCAGTCCAGATAATTGCGGGATACCGTGGATTCCGCCGACATCGGCGGCATGGCTTCCAGTTTCTTCAATTCCTGGATGGCCTTGTCGCGCACGTCCTTGGGCATGCCCGAGGCCTCGATCTTTTTTTTCAGTTCGTCAAACTCGCTCTTCTCGCCGCGCCCCAGTTCCTTCTGGATGGCCTTGATCTTCTCGTTGAGGTAGTACTCTTTCTGCGCTCGTTCCATTTGCCGCTTCACCCGCGACTGAATGGTGCGGTCCATATTCAACTTTTCAATCTCGATGTCGAGCACATCGCCAATCCGGCTCAAGCGCTCGGCGGGATCGAAAATCTCCAACAGTTCCTGTTTCTCTTCGATGGAAAGTTGCAGATTGGCGGCGATGGTGTCGGTCAGTTTGGCCGGGTCCTCCATGCGCACCGCCGCGATCATGGTTTCATAATTGAGCGACTGGCAAAGCTTTACGTATTGCTCAAATAACGCCGTCACCCGCTGCATGCCGGCTTCAATCTGCGGGTTGGCCTCCACCGTATACCGCGCCAGCCGCACCGACGCTTGCATGAAACCCTCAGTCTCGGTGACCTGCAGAACTTTGCCCCGCTCGATGCCTTCCACCAGCACCTTGATGTTGCCGTCGGGCAGCTTCAGACTTTGCACAATATTGACCACCGTGCCCACCTGATAAATCTCGTTGGGCTTGGGTTCATCCACACCGGCATCGTGCTGCGTCGCCAGGAAGATCTTCTTGTCGGCTGCCAGCGCCTCTTCCAGCGCCCGCACGCTCGATTCCCGCCCCACTACGAAGGGGGTCATCATGTAGGGAAAGATCACCACATCCCGGATGGGCATCATGGGCAACTTCTTGGTCTCGAACTTCTCTTTCGATGTGGTCACCGGGTCTCCCAACCGAACTCCTCCTGGCCCGCAGCCAGAAGCAGCAGCTTATCCTGCTTTTTCCATCATGGCGAGAGAAACATTGCGCTTCTCCACCATTTCTCGTGTTACCTCGAATTCTTTTACCTTCTTCTGGCTCGGTAAATGGTACATCAATTCCAGCATCAATTCTTCCAGGATCATCCTCAGCCCGCGCGCCCCCACCTTGCGGGCCATCGCCTGCCGCGACACCGCCTTCAGTGCTTCATCGCTGAACTTCAGGCGTACGTTCTCGAACTCGAACAACCTCTGATACTGCTTGACGATAGCGTTCTTCGGGCGGGTGAGTATCTCAATCAACGCAAACTCGTCCAGGTCCTCTAAGATGCCAACCACCGGCAAACGGCCCACAAACTCCGGAATCAAGCCAAACTTGATCAAGTCCTCCGGCTGAATTTCGCTGAGCAGCTCGAAATTCCGTTTGCGACTGGAAGCCGCCTCTTCAGTCTCTGCTTCTTCCGTCCGGAATCCAAGAGACTTCTTTCCTACCCGGCGGCCGATGATCTTCTCTAGTCCAACGAAGGCCCCGCCGCAGATGAACAGAATATTCGTGGTGTCCACCGGGGTAAATTCCTGGTGCGGATGCTTGCGTCCGCCCTGCGGTGGAACATTGGCGATGGTCCCTTCCAGAATCTTCAGCAGCGCTTGTTGCACGCCCTCGCCCGATACATCCCGGGTAATCGACGGGTTCTCATCCTTGCGCCCGATCTTGTCCACTTCATCAATGTAGATGATCCCCGTCTGTGCCCGCCCCACGTCTCCATCCGCCGCCTGCAACAGCTTGAGGATGATGTTCTCCACATCTTCGCCAACGTAGCCCGCCTCCGTCAGCGTGGTTGCATCCACAATCGCGAACGGCACGTCCAGCATTCGCGCCAGCGTCTGGGCCATCAAAGTCTTGCCCGTACCGGTCGGCCCGATCAGCATGATGTTTGACTTCGCCAGTTCGATGCCATCGCTGGCCCGTTGCCGGTTCATGTAAATCCGCTTGTAGTGGTTATAGACCGCCACCGCCAGCTTCTTCTTGGTTTGCTCCTGGCCGATGACGTACTCGTCCAGGAAGGTCTTGACTTCTTGCGGTTTGGGAAGCTGGTTCGGCGTGCTGGCGGCAGGCGTCGACGCACGGTCATCTTCCAAAATCGAATTACAGACCGCCACACACTCATCGCATATGTACGCCCGGGGGTAATCGCTGGGGGATGAAATCAGCTTGGCGACCGCGTCCTGCGATTTATGGCAGAACGAACAGCGTAGGATTTCTTCAGTGCCACTTCTGCTTTTCACTCAGCTTGCTCCTCTCGAACCACAAACCCTAAACCTTTGTCATCCTGAGCGAGGGCAGCATCCGGCCGAGCCGCGCTTGGGGCCGCCTTCCTTGCCACTCCTTAACCGCGCGTTTGGCTAGCTTCCTTATCACCGCCCGCTGCGTGCCCCATCCCTGCGCCCTCTTTACGAAAGGCCGGGAAACGCCGATCATACCGCCTTTGCGGTCTTATAGATGATATCGTCTATGATTCCATATTCCTTAGCCTGCTGGGCATTCATGATGAAGTCCCGCTCTACGTCCTTTTCTACCTTATCCAGCTTCTGTCCGCTATGTTTCGCAAGTAACTGGTTGGTGATTTCCCGCATCCGGAGGATTTCCCGCGCGTGAATATCAATGTCCGTCGCCTGCCCGGAAAGCCCGCCCATCGAGGGTTGGTGGATCAAAATCCGCGAATTGGGCAGGGCCAGACGTTTCTTCGGTTCCCCCGCCGAAAGTAACAACGCCGCCATCGAAGCCGCTTGACCCACGCACAAAGTCATGACGTCGTTTTTCACATATTGCATGGTGTCGTAGATCGCCATGCCCGCGGTAATCGACCCCCCCGGGGAATTCACGTAGAGTTGAATGTCTTTTTCCGGATCTTCCTGCGCCAGAAACAACATCTGCGCAATCACCAGATTGGCGATGTTGTCGTCGATCGGCGTCCCAATAAAGATGATGTTGTCGCGCAACAGCCGGGAATAAATGTCGTATGCCCGCTCCCCGCGTCCGGTTTGCTCTATGACCATCGGTACCAGCATCGCTTGCTCCTTTCCACTCGCTCTCACACTCCGGCCCCGTTGTATCTGGCTTCTGTGGGGGCAAAAGCGGCTACTCACGCGGACTGATGGTACAAATAATCGAGGGTTTTTTCGTTGCGGATTCTGCTCCGGATTCTATCCAGCACCCCTTCTTGTGTCAAACGGGCCCGGATGCTCTCCACCGGCTGTTTCGACTGCTCCGCCAACGCTTCCACCTCGCGATTGATCTCCTCATCTCCGACTTCAATTTTTTCCTGGTCCGCAATCTTTTCCAGCAACATGGCCGCCTTCAATTCCTGCACCGCCTGCTCCCGCTGCCCCGCGCGCAGCCGGTTCAGGTCCATTTTTTTCATGTCTTCCGATTTCATGCCCTGCGCCGCCAGCGCCCGCAACCCCCGCTCCAGCCGCAGATCGATCTGTCGCTCCACTAGCGCTTCGGGCATCTCCAGATCATTACGCTTGATCAGTTCCGTGACCAGTTTGTCTTTGGATTCCCGTTCTGCCGCCTGCTTGCGCTCCGTCTCCATCCCCTCACGGAGCTTTTTTCGCACTTCGTCCAGATTGCCGAACTCTCCCAGTTCCTTGGCGAACCCATCATTCATTTCCGGCAGACTTTTCTGTTTGATCGCCTGCACTTTGAGGGTATAAGTGAGCGTCTTGCCCGCCAGCCGCTGGTCCGAGAAATCCTGCGGATAGACCACATCAAACGTCTTCTCCTCTCCCGCCGAAGCTCCACGCAGGTTCTCGGTGAATTCCGGCATCGTAGTTTTGCCGGCGATTTCCACCAGAATATCGTCCATGTGCACCGGCTTCCCGTCCCCGTCTTTCGGTTTGCCGTCGCTCGCTTTGGGTCTGCCGTCCAAAGACACCTGCGCGAAATCCCCATCCCCCAGGGCGCGTCCCTCGATCGCCGTAAACGTCGCCCGCTGTTCTTGAATGCTCTTCAATGCCTCTTCCACTTCTTCGTCCGTAACCGAAATCGCAGGCTTGTCGGCGCGTAGTTCCTTGTAGCCTTCGACTTTAATTTCCGGCATGACCTCAAACGTCGCCCTGAAACGCAGCGGCTCGCCATCGTGAATGTGCAGATCCGTCACGCGCGGCTGCGACACCGGAATCAGCCCCTGCCGGTCGGCCTCCTTGCGGAAGAAGCGCGGCACCAGCGCCTCCACCACCTCACTCTTAATGTCCTCAGAAAAGCGCTGTTTGATGACCGACGCCGGCACATGCCCGCGCCGGAATCCGGGAATGCGCGCCAGCTTCTGATACTTCTGAATCAAGGTGTCAGTCTCGCGCGCCACTTCCGCGACGGGTACTTCAACCTGAATTTCGCGCTTGGTATTGCCGGCTGTTTCCGTGGGGCTCACATGAATGAGTGTAAAGAGATGGAGAGAGCATCGTCAAACCCGGCACCCAAATTTTCCGGCTCATTTCGGGACTTTAGTAACCCGGGATGAAACTCGTGCTTCACAGGCTATAATTGCGCCGACCCATGGCTCTGACCTCCGGCACCAGACTTGGCCCCTACGAAATCGAATCGCCGCTCGGCGCGGGTGGCATGGGAGAGGTCTATCGCGCTCGCGATACCCGATTAGACCGCACGGTTGCCATCAAAGTACTGAACGCTCAACTGGTGGCTAGCGCTGAACTGCGCGCCCGCTTCGAACGTGAAGCCAAGGTCATCTCGCAGCTTCAGCATCCCAATATCTGCGTGCTCCACGATGTGGGCAACGAAGGCCCCATCGACTACCTGGTCATGGAGTTCCTGCAAGGCGAATCTCTGGCCGAGCGCTTGCGCAAGGGACCGCTCGCTCCCGAACAAATTCTGACCATCGCCATCGAGGTTGCTGACGCTCTCGAAAAAGCCCACCGCGCCGGAGTGGTGCATCGCGATCTGAAGCCGGGCAACGTGATGCTGACCAAGTCCGGCGCCAAGCTTCTCGATTTCGGTCTGGCCAAGCCGCTCAGCGCGACGGTCGCCTCCGGCACCGGACGCACCTCTTCGGCTTCCGTTTTAGCCGCAGCCCTCACGCAGACCATGCCTTCCCCTTCGCCCGCCACGCCGCTCTCCACCGCAGGAGCTGTGATCGGTACCGTTCAATATATGTCGCCCGAGCAGATCCAGGGTGTCGAAGCCGACGCCCGCTCCGACATCTTCTCGTTCGGAGTGATGCTGTTCGAGATGGTCACCGGCAAGCGCACCTTCGAAGGCAAGACCCAGGCCAGCATCGTAGGGCAGATTCTCGCCGTGGACCCGCCGTCGGTCAGCACGCTGCGTCCCGAGACTCCACCGGGGCTCGATCGCGTCATTCGACTATGTCTCGATAAAGATCCCGACGAGCGCATCCAGTCTGCACACGACCTGAAGCTCCAATTGCAGGCGATTGCCGAAGCGCCGCTTGCTACAACCCAGTCTCCCGTCGTCGCGCCCGCCCGCCGGAGTTTTCTGCCCTGGGTTGCCGCCGGAGTGCTGGCCGTCGTCGCCATCGCGTTCGCACTTGCTTACTTACAATCTTCACGCGCTCCTCAGGTCTCGGTTCACTCCTACATCCTGGCGCCGGAGAAAGCCACTTTCGTGCTTACCGGTAACACCGCCGGACCGCCGGTGCTCTCGCCGGACGGGCTGCGACTCGCTTTCGTAGCCAAGAGCGTGGACGGTAAGCAAATGCTTTGGATCCGGCCGCTGAACTCTGCCGTTGCGCAACCCATGTCGGGAACCGAAGGTGCAACCTACCCGTTCTGGTCCGCCGACAGCCGCTACGTGGCGTTCTTCGCCGCGAATAAGTTGAACAAGTTGGACGCCAGCGGCGGTCCTCCACAGGCTCTTTGCGATGCTCCCGCTGGACGCGGAGGAACCTGGAGCACGACCGGCGCCATCGTGTTCGCGCCGGATACCAATGTGGGCCTGGCGCGCGTTGATGCTGCTGGCGGTACGCGCGTCGCCCTGTCTACGCTGGACGCCAAGGAGACTTCTCAGCGCTGGCCCGATTTTCTTCCTGACGGCAACCACTTTCTCTACTTCGCCCACGGCGCGACCAACGCAGACAGCGGCATCTATCTGGCTGCGCTCGATTCCAAGGATCGCAAACTGCTGCTGCACAATGATTCCAACGCCATCTATGCGGCCCCCGGATATCTTTTGTTCGTGCGCGACAACACTCTGGTGGCGCAACGTTTCAACCCGCGCAGTCTGGCGTTGGAGGGTGAGGCCAAGCCCGTGGCCGACCATGTCGCGGTCAATACCGACACCTGGCGAAGCGTCCTGACAGCCTCGGCCAACGGCGAACTGCTCTACCAGCACGGCGCGGCCGGCGGCGGCTCTCAGTTGGTCTGGTACGACCCTTCTGGCAAGCCGGGTGAGCCGGTGGTGCCCGAAACCGCCGATTACTACTGGCCCGTCCTTTCCCCCGACGCCAGCAAGTTAGCCTTTGCCCTCGAAAACAACGGCGTCGGCGACATCTGGGTGGTGGACCTCGCCCGCCACACCCGGACTCGCATTACCTTTGGCCCGCTTTACAGCGGTTGGCCTATCTGGTGGCCCGACGGAAAATCCATCGTCTTCACTTACGGGCCAAGCGGCAATATGGACTCGCTCTACCGCCAAAACGCCGACGGCACTGGCAGCAAGGAGAAGCTGCTGGAGGGAACCCCCGGTATGCGCACCGTACCATTCTCTGTCTCCCCCGATGGCCGCTACCTCGCCTACATGTGGCTCGATCCCAAGTCCAATACCAACTTTGATATCTGGGCGCTGCCTTTGTTCCCGGACAAGTCCGGCGAGCAGAAACCGTTTCCGGTGGTGGCCACGAATTTCTCGGACGTCTCACCCTCCTTCTCGCCCGACGGCAAATGGCTGGCCTATGCCAACAATGAAACTGGCCGCATGGAGGTTTACATTCAGCCTTTCCCCAGCGGCGCCGGCCGCTGGCAGGTATCGACCGCCGGGGGAACGAGACCAAATTGGCGGAAGGACGGTAAGGAACTCTTCTTTTGGTCAACCGACCAGCAGGTGATGGCTGTGGACGTTAGCCAGAAGGATGCCGGCCTGCAACTGGGCACACCCCACGCTCTGTTGAAAGCCACCACCGTGACCAGTGCTAGTGGACCTTACACCGTTTCCGCCGACGGCAAGAAATTCGTAATGAACACCGTAACACCGCAATCCATTACCGAGCCGCTCACCCTGATCACCAACTGGCCCGCCGACCTGAAACAATGAGCCTTGCCGGGAACCAGAGTGCGCGTGAAAGCATGGCATCACCCCGATGGGCGGGGACAGGAAGTCTACCGGTATCGCGCCATGCCACCGATGCCCGAAGTCGAGGCGACAATCACTCACGCCCGCGGTTACGATGGCTTGCTCACCGGCCCCGCGTGGCAGCGACCGCCTGTCTGACCATCGCCTCCAACACCTGCAAATCCACGTCGCTGAGCCTCTTGATGTAGAGACAGCCCTTTCCCGTGCCGTGCTTACCGAGCTTCGCCAGCAGGGCCCGGGAGCCGCTGAAGCCGGCCACGCCATAGAGAACGCTTGCCGCCTTGCGCGGAGAGAAACCAATCAGCGGCATATTGCCTTCCCGCCCGCTCGCATAGCGGTAGTGAACGCTGCCGAATCCGATGATCGCCGGCCCCCACATTTGTGGTTTTTCGCCCGCCGCGCGTTGCATCAATTTCACCAGCGCCTTCGCGTCGGCGCGCCGCCCCTCGTCCGTGAGAGCAGCAATAAACGCCGCCACGCTGGCCTTGGCCGGTTTGGTTTTGTTCTCTGCCATGTCTTCAGTCCTTCCTGTCCCGCAGCAGGCTAAACTAATTCTGGACCGGAAGCCAATCGGAAACCATGGACGGCCAACCACCAACCGAAACGCCCAACTCTCTCACCATCCTCAACGCCGAAATCATCTCCTGCACCCTCTGCCCGCGCCTCGTCGAGTATCGGCAGAAAATCGCTCGCGAGAAGCGCCGCGCCTACCGCGACCGCGAATACTGGGGCAAGCCCGTCCCCGGCTTCGGCGATCCCAACGCGCGCGTTCTGGTTCTCGGCCTCGCTCCCGGCGCCCACGGCTCCAACCGCACTGGACGCCCCTTCACCGGCGACGCCTCCGGCAAATTCATGTACCCGGTGTTGTACGAAACCGGCTTCGCCAATCAGCCCACCGCTACCGATCGCAACGACGGCCTCCAGCTCAAAGACCTCTACATCACCGCCGCAGTCCGTTGTGCCCCACCCAACAACAAACCGCTGCCCGAGGAACTCGCTCACTGTGCGCCTTATCTGGATCGCGAACTGGAAGCTCTGAAACGCTTGAAGGTGATTGTCGCCCTGGGCAAGATCGGGTTCGATGCCTATCTGAATTACTTGCAGCGCCGCGGCCTCGTCACCCGCAAGCGTGATTATCTGTTCCAACACGGGGCGCGCTACAAAATGGCGGACGGAAAGACCTTACTGGCTTCCTACCATCCCTCGAACCAGAACACTCAAACCGGGAAGCTGACTCGCGCCATGTTTCTCCGCATCTTTAAAGACGCGGCCCGCCTTGCCGATGCCTAAATAGAGGCGGCCGCCGCCGGGGCCGGACTGGCTCACCCTCCCTCTCACTTGGGGAATTCTCAAAGCGGGTCGCCGTCTGGGGCACTGGCGGCTGCCTCCCATTCACCGTGCGGCCTAGAACCCCACAAACACCGGCTCCGCCTCCAGCCGGATTCCCCACAAATCTTCCACTCGCTGCTGGATCATTTCCTTGAACGCCACCACTTCCGCGGCGGTCGCCTCGCCGCGGTTCACAACGGCCAGCGCGTGCTTCCGCGAAATCCCCACCCGCCCGAAGCCGAACCCCTTGCCGAACCCCGAGTGCTCCACCAGCCACGCCGCAGAAACTTTCTTCTGCGCCTCCAGCGCCGGATAGCTCGGAATCTGCAAATTTTTGGCCTTGGCCCGCGCCGCCAATTCCTCAAACTGCGCTGTCGAAAGCACCGGATTCTTGAAAAACGACCCGGCGCTACGGCAGTCCTCATCCCCGGGCGTGATCAGCATGCCCTTGCCGGCGCGAATCCTCCGCACCGCATCGCGCGTTTCCGCCAACGTCGGGGCCCCGCGTCCCGCAAAATATCGCTTGAGATCGGCATACTCCACCCGTGGCTTTCCCCCTGCGGCCAGCTCATACGTGACTCGCAAAACAATGTATCTCCCGCGCTCACTGCTGTTAAAAATGCTGCTGCGATAGCTGAACCCGCAGGCTTCATTGCATAGCTCGCGAATCTGGCCGTCTTTCCTATCCAGCGCCAGCACCGACTCAATCGTCTCCGCCACTTCCTGTCCGTAGGCGCCCACGTTCTGCACCGGAGTCCCGCCCACGCTTCCCGGAATGCCGCTCAGGCATTCAATCCCCGCACAATTGCGCGCCACCGCCCGCGCCACAAATTTGTCCCACTCCACGCCCGCTCCCACTTCAAACCATGCTTTACCGTCCTCGCTTCGTTCCTCAATTCCTGCGATCGCAATCTTCAGCGCCACACCCGGCCATCCCGCATCCGAGACCACCAGATTGCTCCCGCCGCCCAGCACGAACAAAGGCAAACCCTGCGTGCGTGAAAATTGCACCGCCTCGGCGACTTCAGCGTTGCTCGTCGCTTCCACCAGATAGCGCGCCGGCCCACCCACTTTGAACGTGGTCAGCGGCGCCAGCGAAACATTTTCCTGAACCTTCATGCCGATCAAAACCAATATATACGAGCCCTCTTGCAGTCGGTCAGCGTGAGAGGCGTGCGGCAGGGGCCGAGTTTGAATTTCCGCTGCCAGCCTTGTCCATCGCCAACGGCGCGCCCTGCGATTTGCAAAATTTAAACTGAGTCATTGCAGGGGTGCACCCCGCTTGCGAACTGACCCACAACCCAATCCTGAGGTAGGATGGAGCAGCAAGCAATTTTACCGAGGAGCCCTTATGTATCCCGATATTATGGTCGTTCCCATGCGCGAGGAATTGACTCGCCTGGGCGTGCAAGAGTTGCGTACTCCGGAAGAGGTCGATCGCGCCATCGCCGGTCAACCGGAGACCGCGATGGTCGTAGTCAACTCAATCTGCGGATGCGCCGCCGGGCGGATGCGGCCCGCCGTGCGCTTGGCTCTCCAGCACACCATCCGCCCCGAGAGAATGTTTAGTGTGTTCGCCGGGCAGGATGTCGCCGCCACCGAACGTGCCCGCAGTTACTTCACTGGATATCCCCCGTCCTCGCCTTGCGTCGCCTTTCTGCGCGACGGCAGACTCCTCCACATAATGCAGCGCAGTGACATTGAGCATCGCGACGCCGCCGACATCGCCGCGGAACTCAAAAAGGCCTTCGACATGTATTGCAGAAAGCCCGTTCCCATCTGAGATCTCACCACTGGTCGGTGCCCCAGGTTCCGCGTAGCGCTAGCGAGCTAACCTGGGTACACGCCAACTTCCCCTGTGAACCAATCTTGACTCTACCCGCACCCCGCTCCCATCGTGCACTCTGCTTGCATGAGCACCGCCCCTCGACCCACTGGGAAATTTATCCGTCTCGCCCATCTCCGCCGGCTGCGGGGATGCCACAAGGTCGCCGCCGTCTGCTACCGGGTTCGCAGCACCGGTATCGAATTCCTGCTGGTAAAGACTCACGGCAGCGGACGCTGGACTTTTCCCAAAGGCAGCGCCGAACCCGGATTGACCCACGCCCAGGCCGCCGCTCTCGAAGCCTTCGAAGAAGCCGGAGTTCATGGCCGCATGGAGGAAGTCTCTTTCGCCACTTATGTTCGCCGCAAGCCCGGCGACTCCGGCAAATCCGCCGCTTCCGGAGCACAAATCGTCAATGCTCATCTTTGCGAGGTCACTCGGCTGGAAGCTCCGCCGGAGTTTGACCGCAGTCCTACTTGGTTTTCCCCGGAGAAGGCGAAATGCGGTTTGCGTGAAGACCGTAGCGCCGACTACGCTGCGGAGCTGGCTCGTGTGGTCGATCGCGCCGTGGCCCGCATCCAGCGGCTATGCCTCCATGCCACCATGGCCGCCGCTGCTCGCCCCAAAGATGCGCCGCGCAAAGACGCCCTGCAGAAAGTGCAATTTATCGATTGCGCCTGGAGGACCGTGGACACGCCCAAAACCTCCGCCGCCAACGGAAAGCCCCGCCGCCAGTTCCTGAATTGACCATAGCGGTAGCCGGGACGGCTTACTGCCTCGACCGCGAAGCCCCGGTGGCCAACTCTCGCAGCACACCCAGGAACCCGGTCACCGCCTCTTCGCCGGACAGAGCGTCCAGGTCTATGGTTGCGGCCAAATGCGGCGAGTCGGGATGCAGCCGCACCTTCAGCAAGCTGTGTCCGCGAGAGGTCATGAGCGTATTTACGATCGGCGGGAGTTCCTGCTGCCATCGCTGGGAGGTGGTGAGCACCACCGGCCGCGAGCGCGCCACCGTCCAGTTGCGTGAACTTCGGATCATCTGGCGATCGTTCTCGCTCAGCCAGTGATGCCGGAACACTTCCATCTGTACCCCGGGGGCGTTGTCCAGGTCCGCCTCAAACGTCACCGTTTCTCTCTGCCCGTGCCAACGGCTCAACAACCACTGCACCGGCAAGGGGCGGGGCAACAGCCGGATCGTGACTTGCGCATTCTCAAACCAGTGGGCGGCAAAACGCATATGCGCTTGCAACCGCGAGGCCCCTACCCAGCGTGCGTCCACTACCCGCGCCCGGTGCGAACACGCTGCTTCCACTCGTCGCAGGGCGAGGATCCCCCTGCGGCGGTTATACCCTGCCAGGCAGAAATACCAGAGCACAACTAGGCCGGCCGCCAACCCTACGTAGGTGAGAAGTAACTGCCCCACAACCATCTCAGATGCGCATGGTACGTCTTGAGGTGCGCCCCACGCAACACTTTCCTGGGATGTTTTTTCACAGCCTCTAACCCCTTTTCCTGCATGCATCTTCCTGCTCCATCCGGCCGCCGCGCTGGCGTTTCCGGATAGAATCCCGGTGTGGAGTTTTCCCTGCGCGAGTTTCGGCCTGAGGATTTCGAGCTCCTGTGGAGCATCGACCAGCGCTGTTTCCCTCCCGGTATCGCCTACCCCCGGCGAGAGCTGGCCGCCTACCTCCAGCGCCGCGGATCGTTCACCCTCGTGGCCCAGTTGCAGCAGCCCTTCCATCCCATTGCCGGGTTCATCGTCGCCGAGGCCAGTCGCCGTGGCGTCGGTCACATCATCACCATTGATGTCCTTCCCCATAGCCGTCGCAACGGCCTCGGTTCCAGGTTGCTGGCCGCCGCCGAACAGCGTCTGTCCCAGCTTCCCTGCCACACCGTCGTGCTCGAAACCGCGGTCGACAATACTTCTGCCCTCGCCTTCTACCTGCGGCATCAATACAGCGTGGTGAAGACGGTTCCTCGCTACTATTCGAACGGAGTTGACGCCCTGGTTCTGGAAAAAGATTTGCTTTCGACCGCCCCGGCAGCTAAGTTGCGGAAATGAGAGTTGCTATCCAGGGAGAGGCTGGGTCTTTCAGCCACGAAGCCGCACAGCGCATGCTTCCGGGCTGCGCCGTCGTGGCCTGCCCACGTTCGGCGGAGGTCTTCGACCGGGTGCTTCGCGGTTCCGTCGCCGCCGCGGTGATTCCCATCGAGAACACCCTGGCTGGTTCCGTGGCTGAACATTTCGACCTGCTTCTGGCTTCCCAGGTCTTCATCCAGCGTGAATTCCGCCTGCGCATTGTGCATAACCTGATTGCAGCGCCCGGAGTGCGGAAGCATGGCCTGCGCCGCGTCCTGTCGCATCCCGTCGCGCTCGATCAATGCCGCAATTTCTTCCGCAAGCACCCGGCCCTTGAGGCCGTCCCTTTCTATGACACTGCTGGAAGCGTGAAGCACGTCGTCGAGAACGGGATGCGGGATGCGGCTGCGATCGCTGGTCGCCGCGCCGCAGCCGTCTACGGGGGAAACATCCTTGCCGCGGGACTGGAGGACGACAAGCACAATTTCACCAGGTTTTTTCTGGTCCGCAAGACGCGACGCGTCCTCCCTGGCGCGAATAAGACCTCTATCGCTTTCGGCCTGGGAAACGTCCCCGGCGCTTTGCACAAGGCTCTGGGGGTCTTCGCCCAGCGAAAAATCAGCCTGAGCAAGATCGAGTCCCGGCCCATGCGGGGTCGCCCCTGGGAGTACGTTTTCTATGCAGACTTTCTTCGTGGGGATGACCAGCTCGCCCGCCACGCCTTGCGATCTCTCGCAGAGGTTACGGACTTGGTCAAAGTGCTGGGGATTTACCCGGCGGCGTGACCTGGGTGAGCTCTCCACCACACCCGTTTCTTGCACCTTGTGCCCTGTACTTTTGGATGGGTGCAAACCCGGCCATTAGGGTTTAGACTCAGTGCGCTCCTGAGAAGTCGGTCTTCAACGGCCCGATTGCATCTTTTGGGGCACTGGCCTCATCCAAACTTGAGCAGATTACACTCAAGGTGAAACATGACACAACCGCCGCGCCCCGAGCGCAGTAGTAAGGAGACCACCCACAAGGCAGAGCCCGAACGGGCGCTTCCTATTCTGCCGGTGCGAGATACCGTCTTGTTTCCTCACGCCGTCCTGCCCTTGACCGTGGGCCGGGAAAGCTCCGTCCAGCTTATTAATTCCCTGGGCGAAGACAAGACCATCGTAGTGGTCGCGCAACGCGAGGCCCGGATTGACACTCCTCAGCCCGCCGATTTGTACACCGTCGGCACCCTCGCCATCGTGCACAAAGTCGTAAAAATGCCCAACCAGAGCCTCTTCGTTTTCGCCGAAGGTCTGGAGCGGGTGCGCTTGGGACAGTTTGCGCAACTGGCGCCCTTTATGCTGGCCCAGATCGAGACCGTTCCCGAAGCGATTCCGCCCAAAAGCTCGGAAGTGGAAGCTCTGCAGCGCAACGTGCTGACTTTGTTTCAGCAGATCGTCGCCGGCTCCCCCACTCTGTCCGATGAACTTTCCACCGTGGCCATGAATATCGACGACCCCGGCCGCCTGGTGGATTTCATTGCCTCCTCGCTGCCCTCGCTCTCCACCGCCGACAAGCAGGACGCTCTCGAGACCACCGACGTTCGCATTCGTCTGGAAAAAATCAACCAGCATCTCGCCAAGGAGCTGGAAGTTCAGCAACTCCGCAACAAGATTCAGTCCGAAGTGCAGGACCGCGTACAACAAACCCAGCGCGAATACTATCTGCGCGAGCAGATGAAGGCCATCCAGAAAGAACTGGGCGAACAGGACGAGGGCCAGCGGGACACCGAAGAACTGCGGCAGAAAATCGAAGCCGCCGGCATGCCCGATGACGTCAAGAAAGAAGCCCTCAAGGAATTGGGCCGTCTCACCCGCATGTCGCCCATGGCCGCCGACTACGGCGTGACCCGCAACTACATCGAGTGGCTGGCCGTGCTCCCTTGGGCCAAGACTTCCGGCGGCGACGTAGACATCATCAAAGCCAAGGAAGTTCTCGACGCCGACCATTACGACCTGAAACGCGTCAAGGACCGCATCCTCGACTATCTTTCCGTCCGTCGTTTGAAGCCCACCATGAAGGGGCCAATTCTTTGTTTCGTCGGTCCTCCCGGAGTCGGCAAGACCTCGCTCGGCAAATCCATTGCCCGTGCCCTGGGCCGGAAATTCGTTCGCATCTCTCTCGGCGGCGTACACGACGAGGCCGAGATTCGCGGCCATCGCCGCACTTACATCGGGGCCCTGCCCGGTCAGATCATCCAGGGCATTCGCCGCGCCGAAACCAAAGATCCAGTCTTCATGCTTGACGAGATCGACAAAGTCGGCCGCGATTTCCGCGGCGATCCCGGCTCCGCCTTGCTCGAAGCCCTCGATCCTGAGCAGAACTTCACTTTCCGCGACAATTACCTGGATGTTCCTTTCGATCTCTCCAAGGTATTGTTCATTACCACGGCCAACATGCTCGACCCCATCGCCGAACCGCTGCGTGATCGCATGGAGATCATTGAACTCCAGGGCTACACCGAAGAAGAAAAGGTACACATCGCCTTCCAATACTTGATTCCGCGCCAAATCGAAGAGAACGGCATCACCAAAGAGCAGATTGATTTTCCCGAAGACTCAGTTCGGTACGTCATCCGCCACTACACGCGCGAAGCCGGCGTGCGCAACCTGGAACGCACCCTGGGCACCATTTGCCGCAAGCAGGCGCGCCGTCTCGCCGAGGGCAAGCCGGAAAAACTGCGGGTAACTCCGGAAATCGTGCAGGAATTTCTGGGCGGCATCAAGATTCGCGTCGAAGGCGAAATCGCCGAACGCACACAGCGCTCCGGCGTCGTCGTCGGTTTGGCCTGGACTCCATCGGGGGGCGACATCCTGTTCGTCGAAGCCAACGTGATGAAGGGCAAAGGCGGCTTCACCATGACCGGCCAGATCGGCCAGGTCATGCAGGAATCCATGCAGGCCGCACTCACCTGGGTGCGCTCCAACTCGGTGCAGTTGGGTATCTCGGAGAATTTTTTCGCCGAGCATGACATTCACATCCACGTCCCGGCGGGTGCGATTCCCAAGGATGGCCCTTCCGCCGGCGTCACCATGACCACCGCTCTGGTTTCTTTGCTGACCAACCGCCCGGTGCGTCCATTGACCGCCATGACCGGAGAAATCACTCTCAGCGGCAACGTCCTGCCCATCGGTGGCGTCAAGGAAAAGGTCCTCGCCGCCAAACGCGCCGGCGTCCGTGACGTCATCCTGCCGGCGGAGAATCGCATGAACGTTGTCGAGGACCTCACTCCCGAGCAACTGGAAAACGTCAACATCCACTACGTCAAGACCATCGACGAAGTCCTGCAGTTGGCGCTGCCCTCTACGCCCCACGAAGAAAAACAGGATGCCGACGAGCGGGAAAAAGTCCTCAGCGAGCAACCGGTAGCGTAAGTCTGAGAACTGAGAACTGAGAACTGAGAACTGAGAACTGAGAACTGAGAACTGAGAACTGAGAACTGAGAACTGAGAACTGAGAACTGAGAACTGAGAACTGAGAACTGAG
>Ga0335081_10002485_pt1 | contig 29051 bp, 21 predicted proteins | sample Lox_Sample_35_FD_206713 | JGI IMG/M metagenome (GOLD analysis project Ga0335081, IMG submission 206713) | Soil microbial communities from Loxahatchee National Wildlife Refuge, Florida, United States - Lox_Sample_3.5 | ecosystem: Environmental > Terrestrial > Soil > Wetlands | place: USA...
CCCATCCCGGTCTCAGGAAGCGCCCCGGCGAGGTGTCTTATGACAACGTTAACCCTTCTTGTTATCTGCGTCGTGGCCATGGTGGTCGCTGTGGTGGTCTTTGGCGTTTTCCCTATGGTGCATGCCTACTTCAAATATCGTGGTAAGCGGCTCATCACCTGCCCGGAGACGCTCCACCCAGAGGCCGTAGATGTAGCGGCGGGAAAAGCGGCAATCGGGGCTTTTGTCGGCGCTCCGGCGCTTCGTTTAGAGCAATGCTCGCGCTGGCCGGAACGGCATGACTGCGGTCAAGAGTGTCTGCGGCAGATCGAGGCCGATCCTGACAAATGCCTGGTGTGGAACATCGTTTCCAAATGGTATGAAGACCAGAGCTGTGTGTATTGCCACCGGCGTTTTGGACGGCTTCATCACCTTGATCATGTGCCGGCTCTGATGGGACCTGATGGCAAGACGATCGAGTGGGATCGCCTCCAGCCGCAGCACCTTCGCGAAATCTTCGCGACGCATAAGCCGGTATGCTGGAACTGCCACATCACCGAGACCTTTCGCCAAGAGCACCCGGAGTTGGTCGTAGATCGGCAACGCTAACGACCTGTTGGCTGTGGATATTTCGAAGAAAGAAGCTGGCCCGCAAATATTCGGTCCGGGAATTAGAATAGAGGCGTGGCTGGCTACCGCCGGTTGCCCCAGGTACCGGCAATTAAGGAGAAATTCATCATGGCATCAGACACGCTCACCATCATCGATAATCGAACCGCCACAAACTATACCCTGCCGATTGAGAACGGGACGATCCGGGCCATGGACCTGCGGAAGATAAAGGCCGGTCCCGAGGACTTTGGGCTCATGACCTACGACCCAGCGTTCATGAATACTGCGTCGTGCCGCAGCAGCATCACCTTTATTGACGGCGAACGTGGCATCCTGCGCTACCGCGGGTACCCCATCGAAGTGCTGGCGGAGCACTGCAGCTTCCTCGAGGTGGCCTACCTGCTGTTGTTCGGCGACCTGCCTACGGCAGTCGATTTGAAAAACTGGACCAACGAAATCACCCATCACACCATGTTGCATGAAACCACCAAGCGATTTATGGAGGGCTTTCGCTACAATGCCCATCCCATGGCCATGCTGGTGAGCACGGTGGCGGCCTTGTCCACCATCTACCCCGAAGCCAGGGATATCCAGGATCCCGCCAACCGGTTGCTGCAAATCAAACGTTTGATTGGCAAGATGCCTTCGATCGCGGCCATGTCGTACCGGCACAGCCTGGGATTTCCGTATGTGTATCCGGACAATGACCTGAGCTATAGCGAGAACTTCATGAACATGCTATGGAAGATGGTTGAACCCAAGTATGCGGCGAACCCCGTCATCGCTCGCGCCCTGGACATTCTGTTCATTCTGCATGCCGATCACGAGCAGAACTGCAGCACGAACGCCATGCGGTCGGTGGGCAGCGCACAGACCGACCCCTATCTCACCACCGCGGCCGCGGCGGCGGCACTGGCCGGACCCTTACATGGGGGAGCCAATGAAGCCGTCTTACAAATGCTCGACGAAATCGGAAGCAAGGAAAATATCCCGGCCTTCGTCAAGAAAGTCAAGGAGGGCCATGGCAAGCTGATGGGCTTCGGCCACCGCGTTTACAAGAATTACGACCCGCGTGCCAAGATCATCAAGTGGACAGCGGAAAAGGTATTCGCGGTCACGGGCCGGAACCCCAAACTCGACATCGCGCTGGAACTGGAGCGGATCGCTCTCGAGGATGAATACTTCATCACCCGCAAGCTGTATCCTAATGTTGACTTCTATTCAGGGATCATTTATCAAGCCATGGGTTTCCAGCCGGAGATGTTTACCGTGCTGTTTGCCATCCCGCGCACGGTAGGCTGGCTAGCCCAGTGGCAGGAGATGCTCGCTGATCCGGAGCAAAAGATCGCACGGCCGCGCCAGGTCTATACCGGACACGAACCACGTGAGTTTGTGCCTACTGAAAAGCGGGTACCAGCCTTGGCCGCGACGCGCTAGCGCCTAAGAGAATGCCAAGAGCTTGACCGACCTGGGGACGAAATACAATTCGGTAGCAGGGGCACGACCTTGCTGAAAGCGCCGCGCGAGGCAGCAAGTATCGTCAGACGCTGGAGCTTTGTCGATCTGGTCCCGCTGCTTCCGGTCTGGCTTGTCTTAGTCTGTGCGCTGATACCCACTCGGGTGCGAGCACAAGCAACCTCACCCCATCCCCTCAAACAGGATGAAAACTGCCTTACCTGCCACGGCCAGGCGGGAATGACGTCGGCCAGCGGCAAGAGCATCTCGATTGATCCCACCAAGCATGCGGCCAGCGTCCACGGAATTTTGGCATGCAACGACTGCCACTCGACCATCAAGGAGTACCCCCACCCCGACAAAGTGGCAAAGGTTCGTTGCTCGACGTGCCACAGCGACAAAGCTTCTCATGCGGCGAAGAGCATTCATGGCGCCCTCGGGGAGGAAGTTTGCCAGTCCTGCCACGGCGATCCCCACGAGGTGACTGCGGCGGCCCAGACGGCGCCGGAAAAATGCGCGCAGTGCCACGCCGATGAAGTAAAAGACTTGCGGCAAAGCATACATGGACAGGCAGCCGCGGCGGGCGATCCCGACGCCCCAAACTGTATGTCCTGCCATGGGGCGGTGCATCAGATCGACGCTTCCAGCGATGCGGCCTCGCCGGTCGCTAAGAGAAATCTGCCTGACACTTGTGCTTCCTGTCACAGCAATCCGCAGTTCCTTTCGCGGCACAAGATTGCGTTTGTACATCCCGTGGAACTGTATCGGCAAAGCGTGCATGGACGAGCGGTGTTCAATGGAAACGAGGGCGCCGCATCCTGCTCGGACTGTCACGGGAGCCACGGAATCTTTCCCCCGCAAGATGCGCGTTCCAAGATCAACCACTGGAATATTCCCGCGACCTGTGGACAGTGCCACGCGGACATTAGTAAGACCTATCTTGAAAGTGTGCACGGGCAAGCCATGAAGGCCGGTGTGTCCGCTGCCCCGGTGTGCAGCGACTGCCACGGGGAGCACTTAATCCTGGGGCCAAAGGAACAGGGATCGCTGGTGAGCGCTGCCCGCGTGTCGATGGTTACTTGCGGGCGATGCCACAGCGATGAGCGCCTGGCGCTGCGATATAACCTGCCCGCCGATCGTGTTCCTTCCTACGCCGACAGCTACCATGGTTTGGCGATGCGAGGCGGATCCCAGAGTGTCGCCAATTGTGCTTCCTGCCATGGCGTACACAACATCTTTCGATCGACCGACCCGCGGTCGACGGTGAACGCGGCTAACCTTGCAAAAACCTGCGGAGCTTGTCACACCGGCGCGGGCGACCATTTCGTCATCGGTCCGGTGCACGTGCAAACCGCGACGGGCGCGGCGCATCCAGTCGTAAGGTGGATCCGTTGGACGTATTGGGTACTCATCCCACTCACCCTTGGCTTCATGGTCCTGCACAACTTGCTGGACTTCCTGTCAAAACTCATCCGCCGGCAGCCCAGACACGAAAGCGGCGGGCAAGTGTCGCGCATGAATCGAAACTTCCGCATTGCCCACTGGGGCGTCATCCTCAGCTTTCCGACGCTGGTATTCACGGGTTTTGCGCTGAAGTATCCCGAGGTCTGGTGGGCGCGTCCTCTATTGCTCTGGGAAGGCCACTTTGCTTTCCGAGGCGTGTTGCATCGGAGTGCGGCAGTAGTACTCATCGCTTCAACCGTCTACCACGTAATTCACCTCGCGACCCACCGACGGGACCGCCTGTTCCTGAAAGCCATGCTTCCGGAAATGAAAGATGTCACCGATCTTTTGCAGGTGTTTTCTTACAATCTGGGACTTACGAAGGTCGAACCTCGCTTCGCGAAATTTAACTATGCGGAGAAGGTGGAATACTGGGCGTTCATGTGGGGAACAGTGGTAATGACGGCCTCCGGCTGTCTACTCTGGTTCAATAACTTCACGCTACGGCATTTTCCCAAGTGGGTGTCGGACGCAGCCACGGCCGTGCATTACTATGAAGCGCTGCTCGCCACCTTCTCCATCCTGCTGTGGCACTTCTACATGGTGATCTTCGATCCGCTCGTCTATCCGATGGATACGGCTTGGCTCGACGGCAAGGTCCCCGCCGACCATTACCGCCATTCCCGGCCGGAGTATTACCGTGCCTTGGAACGGGCCCACCTGGTCGAACTGCCCACTGATCCTGCCGATTACGGTGAGGAGCAGGAAAGTCCCGACGATTCGAGCAACAACCCACCTGCGAAGAATTGAAGGGCCGCCCCTCAAGGCCATCCGCAGCATCGCGGTGTGTCACACCTACCCGTGACGCGCCTCACAGCGTTTGGGTCCGCCACAGAGCACGCTCTTACATGAAGGAGGAGCTGGCGGGCCTCCTTATAGTCTGAGTCCCCGTGGCCGTTGGTTGCTGGATTCGGACTGCAGACTATTAACGACCTCTAACCATTTCGCAAGGAGAACCTTCGATGCTACATCTCGATACTGGCAATACTGGTTTCATGATTCTATGCACCAGCCTGGTCATGTTGATGACGCCCGGACTCGCATTCTTTTATGGGGGCCTGGTGGGACGCAAGAACGTGCTCGCCATCATGATTCAAAGTTTTGTCTCCATGGGCTGGACGACGGTGATCTGGTACCTCTACGGCTATTCTCTGTGTTTCAGCGGGGACTGGCACGGGGTCATCGGCAACTTTCACAACGCATTCCTGCGCGGGATCGATCTCAATACTCCGTCGCCGAACATTACGATCCCGGCATTTGTCTTCATTGCGTACCAGATGATGTTCGCCATCATCACTCCCGCCCTCATCTCAGGCGCATTCACCAATCGGGTCACCTTCAAGGCGTACATGCTGTTCCTGACCGGTTGGCTGACCTTTGTTTATTTTCCGTTTGTGCACATGGTCTGGGGCGGAGGCTTTCTACAGCAATGGGGCGTGAAGGACTTTGCCGGCGGCATCGTCGTTCACAACATCGCTGGCTTTGCTGCTCTGGCATCGGTTTTGTATGTTGGCAAACGCCGTGTCCTGGACCGCGGTCCGCACAGTATCCCGCTGGTTGCCCTCGGAACTGGCCTGCTGTGGTTCGGATGGTACGGGTTTAATGCTGGCAGCGAAATGCGGGTCGACTCGGTGACTGCCACTGCGTTTCTCAATACCGACGTGGCAGCCTCGTTTGCGGCTATCGCCTGGCTGCTGGTGGCATGGTTCAACGAAAAGAAACCAAAGTTCCTGGGCTTGCTGACGGGAGCTGTGGCCGGCCTGGCCACCGTTACTCCTGCGGCCGGGTATGTTTCCCCGACCACTGCGGTCATCATCGGCTGTGTTTCTGGAGTGGTTTGCTACTACGCGGTTGAGATGAAAAACAAATTGCAGTGGGATGACGCACTGGATGTTTGGGGCGTACACGGTGTGGGCGGATTTCTCGGCATTGTGATGCTGGGCATCTTCGCCAGCCGGGCTTACAACCCCGCAGGTGCGGATGGCTTGCTCTATGGGGATCCGACTTTCCTCTTGAAACAAGTCGTTGCGGTTACCTTCTCATCGGTCTGGGCATTCATTTTCACCTACGCCATGCTCAGAATCATCGATGCATTCACCAAGGTGAAAGTCACCGAGATGAGCGAGGAGATCGGCCTCGATGAATCCATCCACGGCGAGCACGCCTATGAAGACGTCTTCCACAGCGATGACCTGGCCCGTGTCGTAAACCAGGCTCATGAGGAGGAGCTGCTAGCTGGCCGGAAATGAGCAGAAAAGGGCTCTGGCGGGCAACATGCCGGACCTTGCGGAAACTGGCCGTGGCAGGGGTGATGGTAACATCACCCCTGCAGGCAAATGCCCAGGCCGGCGCTCCCACGCCGGATCCAGCCGCTGACCCGGTCGCTGTTGCTGGTACCGGGCAGGAAGGATCCTGGTGGAGGGGGATTTCTACCAACGGCTACCTGTCGCTCTCCTACACGAACAACCTCAATGATCCCAGCCCTCGTATAAACCAGTTCCGGGTTTTCGACTTCAATGACAATGATCCCCAGCTGGACGTAGCTGAACTCGTCATTCAACGCGCGATCAGCGAACCCAAGCAATTCGGTTTTCGCTTCGACATGATTGCAGGTTCGGGTGTTCCTGAAGTTGCCGCCGCCTACGGACTGTTTCGCAGCATGCACACCGGAGTAGCGCACCATTTAGATATCCCTCAACTCTTCATCAGCTACATCGCACCCGTCGGCAAGGGCCTGCACTTTGACCTGGGGAAGTTTGCCTCTTTCATGGGATACGAGGTAATTGGCGGGTACGACGGATACAACGATAATTTCAGCCGCAGCTTCAGCTTTGGATATGGGGTTCCGTTTACTCTGACCGGGTTGCGGGCGTCCTATGTTTTCAGCCGCAAGATTACGGCAATGGTTTCAGTGACGAACGGCTGGGACGATGTTCAGAGACTTAACCACGCCTACACCGTCGGGGCGCAACTGACGCTGACTCCGACAAAAACCACCAGCATTTCTGTCAACTTCATCCATGGCCCCGAGCGCCGGCAAGATGCTCACGACCAGCGCAGCGTCTACGAACTGGTCGCGTCATGGAAGCCGGTCTCGAAACTTACTGTGGGTGGCGACGGCCTCTATGGGCACGAAGAGAATGGCGTCGCTATCGGCCATGACGCGCTTTGGAAAGGGCTGGCCGGTTATGCCAAGTATGGTCTTACCTCGAAGTTTTCACTAGCCTTCCGCGGAGAAGTTTTCTACGACGGCGGTGGCACCCGCACCGGTACCGATCAAACTTTGCGGGGATTCACTTTCACCCCCGAATACGATTTGAGCGCCAGGTTCTCTCGCTTGAACTCTCATTTCAGAAGGGCGGACGGAAAGTTCGCAGTGCGGGGCGAAGTGCGGCAGGACCTCTCGAACAAGAATGTGTTCCTGGAAGGCAGCGACCCCAGCAAGAGGGGACAGTTCACTTCGGCAGTGAACTTGATTTATCTATTCTGAGAGAGCGCCTCAAAGGACCGGTGGTAAGAACCGCTTTGATTGGCGACGGGACCCTTAATGAGGAAGGAGGCCGGTCGTGGTGACCGGCCCAATATGCGGGGTCGTTCTCTAGGCGGTGATAAGGGATTCCAAAGCAACCCGGTTGGGGATCACCAGCGTGCAGCCGTTCTGCTGAATGAGGTGCTGCTTCTTGAAACCTGCGAAAAGTCGGCTGACCGTCTCGCGCGAAGTGCCAATCATCTGGCCGATCTCTTCGTGAGTCAATGCCAGCTTCACTTGGGTGGGGTTCTTAGCTTCGGCGTTGTGATCGAGCCATCCCACCATTAATCGAGCCAGCTTTTCACTGGCTGAGTCCGAAAGCATCAGGTCACGGATTTCGCGGCAAGTACCGGCGTAGTCCTGGCTGATGTGCCGGGTCACCCACAGGGCAAGTTCGCCATGCTGACGCATGAGGCGCAACAGGTCGCTGTGTCGCAGGAAGCTGATCTCGCAGGGTTCCTGGGTCTCGGCCGTGGCTTCGTACGGGCGTCCGGAAACTACCGCCGCAACCCCAAGCGGATCACCGGCTTCGATAATTCTCAGGATCAGCGTGCGGCCGTCGCTGCCACAAATGGAAAGCTTCACTCGGCCGCGGCGCACAATGAATACTCCCCGCGGAGCCTGGCCCTCGGCGAACAAAACCGCTCCCGTCGGGTAGGTCGTGGTGAGTGCCTCTTGCTCCAAGGCGTCGACTACAGCTGGAGGAAGATCGCAGAAGGTTTTGTCGACCGGCGCGAGTTTTTGAGTGCTGTTTACGACGTGTGTTGCCATATAAGTGCCTCCGTCACAGCTACTATGGCAAGTCCCTAGCCATTTCATGACCGCCGGGCCAGACCTCGCGAAAGTCGCATAACTTAAACAAAATAAACAGCTTGATGTAAAAAAGAGAGATGGGCTGTGTCCCCTGCCTGTCCGAAAGAGTGCTGAAAGTGCGTGATTTCACTCAGCTCTGTGTGATCCCCATCACCAGTGGGCTGGTTATGGGAACGGGAGGGAGGCAACCGGGCTCACCCCAACGTCGCGTGAATGGTATTCAGAAGCGCAGTCCTGGAGAAGGGCTTTTCGAGAAGCGTTATGCCGCGGTTCAGCATTTCGCGCTCGGCTATCAATTCACCGGTGTAGCCTGACATATAGACGACTTTCAGGGCGGGGTGAGAGGCATTCAGGCGCTCAACTAATTCAGGGCCGCTCATACGGCGCATCACCACGTCGGTCAACAACAGATCAATCGGACCGGGATGTGACTCTACCCATTCCAGGGCGGATTTCCCGTCATCGGCCTCGACTACCGTATAGCCGTGTTCCTGGAGGACTTGCCGAGTCAAGCTGCGCATGATTTCGTCGTCTTCCACCAGCAGAATGGTAGTCCCTTGCCGTTTCGGAGCGACCGTCTCCACTTCAGGCTTGGAGGCGAGACCGATTTTGTGATCCGCGCTGGGCAGATAGATCTTGAACGTTGTCCCGTGTCCCGGTTCGCTGTAGACCAGGATGTGTCCTGCGCTCTGCTTGACAATGCCATACACAGTGGCTAGACCCAACCCGGTTCCTTTCCCGGTCTCTTTAGTGGTGAAGAAAGGTTCGAAGATGCGCGCCACAGTAGCTTCGTCCATGCCGGCGCCAGTGTCACTGACCGCAAGCAAGACGTACTTTCCGGCGCCCATGGCCTGGTGCTGCTCGGCGAAGGCCTGGTCAAATTTCACCATGCCAGTTTCGAGGATGAATTTGCCGCCACGAGGCATGGCGTCGCGCGCATTCACCGCGAGGTTGACTACGATCTGGTCGAGCTGGCCGGGGTCCGCTTCAACCACCGCCGAAGGTGATCTGGGCACAATGAGAATCTCAACATCATCTCCCATTAAAGGACGCAGGAGCTTGCTCACGTCCTTTAACCGCTCGTTCAGATCGAGGACTCGAGGCTGGATGGCGGAGGTGCGGCTGAAGGCGAGCATTTGTTTGGTCAAGGCCCTGCCCCGCTCGGTTGCCTTCTTGATGTTCTCGACGTAAAGCGACGGTTCGGCGGCGGGATCAATGCGGTCGCGGAGAAATTCGGTGCAGGCGTTGATGATGCCCAGGATATTGTTAAAGTCATGCGCGACTCCTCCCGCCAGCCGGCCGACCGCCTCCATCTTCTGGGATTGACGAAGCTGCCCCTCCGCCCGTTTCTGGGCGGTGATGTCGCGCGCAATCGCTGACGCCCCCACAACCTCGCCCGTAGCATCGCGCAAGGGAGACACGGAAATGGAGACGTCCAAGTGGCGTCCGTCTTTGGTTACCCGCACCGATTCATGATGCTCGATGTGTTCACCGCGCGCAATTTTCTGCAGGATCTCCGCGATTTCCTGCGGCCGATCACTGGGAGCGAGAAGGGATATGTGCTTTCCGACGACTTCGTCTGGCGAGTAGCCATAGAGGCGCTCGGCCCCCTTGTTCCAGCTGGTAATGGTGCCGTCCAGGCCTTTGCCGATGATGGCGTCCTCGGAGGAGTCAACAATGGAGGCCAGCCGCGACCGGTATTCACCAAGTTGCTCGGTCGTCCTGCGATGCAGTTCTTCATTCGCTCTGCGCAACTCCTCTGCGATTCGCTTGCGATCGCTGATGTCGCGAATCGCGCTCAAAACGAACGTCCCATTCTCCATGGAGACAGGACTGAGGCTGATTTCTACAGGGAATTCCGAGCCATTACGCCGCCTTCCATAAAGATCCAGGTCCGCTCCCATGCGTCGGGTCTTCGGCGTTTCCGCAAACCTCTGGCGGTGCTGGTGGTGCTGGACGCGATAGCGCTCGGGGACCAGCATTTCGATCTTCTGGCCGATCAGTTCATCGCGGTCATAGCCAAATAGCTCCTGGGTCTGGGAGTTGACTTGAATAATGATTCCGTCACGATCGACGGCGACAATGGCATCCGGAAGTGTCTCCAGGAACTCACCGGAAAAAAGCGCCTCAGTCATCGCTTTAGCGGAGAGTGACGACGCCGCCGGAACATGATCGGAGGAGGGTTGTGACATACGGCTCAGGGGTTTGAACCCGGTCTCTAAATCTACGTCGGAAGCGGCATATCTGTAAAGGCGAGGAATGCGAGAGAGCACCTGGAATGAAAAGCTTCCGGGCGAGGCGTGATCCGAATCACCAGAAACTGTGACACTGCTCACGGAGCCATAAGTTTCTGTCTGAAAATCTAGTTGGGAAGTGGCCTGAACCATGCAAATATCAGCAACGCGTTCGAAAATAGCCTCTACTCAGCCCAGTGGCCGTAATGCCACCGAAAACGGAGCCCAACTCACCATCCCTCAGAAGGAGCGCCGGCGCGCTCTGATCGTGCCCCGTGAGCACGGAGCATGGGGGATGTTGCTGGTCCCGTTGGTGACGGGTGCGGCCGTTGGCTGGCGGGATGGAGGGCAAGTCGGGCCGGTCCTTCTGTTGACCACCGCAGTACTGACACTGTTTTGGCTGAGGGCGCCGGTTGAAAGTTGGCTCGGTACCAGCGCGGTACGCGTGCAGACGCGGCAGGAGCGCCAACTGGTTCTTGGCGCCAGCCTACCGCTTGCCACCATAATGGCGGTGACTCTGAGCGCGCTCTTCTGGCGTGGAGAGAACCGCGAACTGATCTTGCTCGGGCTGATTGCCGGCGCTGCGTTTGCAGCGCAGTTGCTTTTGAAAAGACTGGGACGAGCAACGAGGATGGCCGCGGAAGTCGTGGGTGCCCTGGCGCTGACCGTGACCGCCCCGGCCGCATACTACGTATCCACAGGGCGGCTTGATGCAAGAGCGTGGGCGCTGTGGCTGGTCAACTGGCTGTTTGCTACTGACCAGATCCATTTTGTGTGGCTCAGAATCCACGGGGCGCGAACTGCGGGATTGAGGGAGAAGCTCACTTTAGGCTGGAGGTTCCTGGCCGGACAGATCCTGCTCGGCGGGATTCTGGCGCTCGCCTGTCATTTCCGCTGGTTACCGAAACTGACGCTGATTGCTTTTGCGCCAGTTTTGTTGCGTGGCTTCGCTTGGTTCGTGAAAAAGCCCCAGCCAATCGTGGTTCGTCGGCTAGGCTGGACAGAACTGGCCCACGCGGTCGTTTTCGGTGTACTCCTTACCGCCAGTTTTTGCCTCCTCGTAGCATAGCTCGATGACTCAAGGATCGTCGCGAAGGTGCGATGGTCACTTCGCCATGTGCCAAAGCGCACTGGGATGGCAGTCACCTGTCACTGCACCTGTAAAACCGCTTGTGGTAAATTTCCTGCGGCCCGAGCTCCCGGCGTCCGGGAAGCACTATAGCCTCTTTAGCCCGAGGGCCCCTGCCTCCAACGCGTTCTGATTCTCAAGAAGAGAGGAGCATTGCCATGTTTGCCCGCATCCTTGATTTCGAAGTCAAAATGGAAAAGAAAGAAGAGTTCGTCAAAACCCTGAGGAACCAGGTCCTGCCCATCCTGAAGAAGCAGACCGGCTTCCTGGAGATCCTGCCGTTTTTCCCGGAGAAGATGAGAGAGGAGAAAGTGTTTACTATCAGTCTCTGGGCGACCAAGCAGGATGCCGACCGCTATGAGAGGGAGTTCTATCCCAAGATCAACGATATTGTGAAGCCATTCCTGACCACGCCAGTCAACGTGAACCACTATAACCTGGAAACCACACTCTGCGAGCGCTTCGTGGAGACGTTGGCTGCCTAGACCACCCACGATGAATTTCCGAACCCCGGGGCAAGTGCTCCCGGGGTTTTTTGAAAGCCTGCTACTGCTTTGCTACTTCAATGTTCTCCGTGGGCGCCTGTATGTTGATTGGCGCATTCCAGTCATAGTAAGTCGTGACCACGCCACCGGTGCCCATGACGACCTGCCGGGGCAAATGGGTTCCCGTATCCAGGCAGATGGAATAGCTCATTTTCCTATCGGCTGGGGATTTTTTGTCAGCACCATTCTTGTCGGGATGGCGGAATTGCACTGTCCATTCCTGGCAGACTCCACCGTCCAGCCGCACCAATGGACCGCGTACGGCGACGGCATTACCCGCGTCCACGAGTTTAGACAGTATGGAAGTCAAATCGCGACCTTCATTCATGATGGCCCACGGGGCGCGCATCCCCGGACTATCTCCGCAGGGATAGAAGTCGGGCGTCGCGGTTGATTTCTGCCAGCTTTCTTCATTCGCCTTCACGAACGCCTCTCCACCGACCCGGATGGCCTCATAATGACTTTGTCCCAGCTTGCCAGTCATGCGCTCGTGGTCCGGGCAGGAGACTTCGGCAGTGGTAACCAGGGGTTCACCGGGATGGAGGCGCATCTCCGTCTTCATGCGCCAGCTGTGGGCTGCGTTCTTGGCCGTCACCGCGCTCTGCAACTCGGATTTGCCGCTCACAAATGCTGCTCGAACCGCGGCCCAGACTCTGGGGCCGGAACCGACATCGAAGGAAGCGTTGGGGAAAGCCGATTCCTGGCTGCCGCATGCCGTCATCAACGCCAAAGCCAACGCAGTCCCGATGAGTGCAATCTCCTTCTTCATAGCTTCTCCTGTTTTTCAAAGGCCGGAAAAATCGCATTTAGCCAGCCTCACTAAAGCAGGTGCGGGGCCAAACTAACATTCCCGCGAACCTTCTATCATGATTTTATTTCAATGAGTTACGGCGAATCGACGCCTGATCGAAGGGCCGTTTTGGGCTATATTGCGCCTTGATAGCGTGGTTTGACACCCTCAGGGCCTGTTCCTATGCTTGCGTGAGATGAAGCCCCGTCCATCCGCGATTGCCCGGGCGATGCTGCCAGCTTCAAAGCCGAAAGATTGAGGCGAGGCGAAACGAGAACGCGGCCAGCGCGACCGGTATCCTTGGCCGCTTCGCAATCCATTCCTGTAGTTCTTGCAGGAACATAGTCGGGTGGCATCCTCAGAACCTGACGTTTTTGTGGTCATTGCCATGGCACATCAAGTTACAGGTGCCGTGTCCGACGCCGGTTTGCACGTACGATAATTGTCCCGCACTGTTGGGTGCGACGATACTCAAATCGAAATTGATCAGCATGGGCGACGAAGATGCGTGCGGGTCATGGCAAGTGGAGCAAGCCGCGCCCGCCTGCTGCACGTGCTCCCGATGCTTGAAGCTGCGATCCAGCATGATGCTGCCCTGAACGTCGTGGCACTTGTCGCACAACCCGTAGTTGCTGAGCGTGTATGCAACTCCCGAGCTCGACTTACCCGGCATAGCCGGAGGAGGTTCCAGCATGCTCTGGCGCTCCAACAGGTGAGGGATGTTGGAAGCGTGCGGCCCTGAGGCTCCGTTGGTACCGATCCCCAAATTGCTGCCAGTGTCATTGTTGTGGCAGTCCGTGCAATAGATGTAGCTCGATGACGAGATGGTGCGGTTGGGCAAGGGCGTTCCGCCGGGGGAGATAGGCGCTGGACGCAAGCTAGGCACTTGTCCGCCCAGACCGGCCGAAAGGTTCCCCGGCCGCACCACCGGGTGATAGGAAGCGCCAAAGGCAAACTCGATGCGGGTATTATTTCGATTCGGGTTCCCCACATCGAATTGCCGCTGCGGATTCCGTCCGAAGCCGATCCCCCCGGTTCCAGTGTCCATGGCTTGTGGCTTGTTGGCGCTGTCTCCGTGGCACTTGAAGCAGACTTCAAATTCATTGTTGGCCACCGGCATGAATGAATTCGCTTGCGACTGGCCCTTGACCCCAAACAAGGCGCCACTCACCAGCGGCGGTTGAGCAACGGCGTTGTTGGAATAATGCGCATTGTGACAGTCCACACACTCCGCGTGCCGGATGGCGCCGGGACTTGTCTCGGGCATGGGGTACAAGGTGGAAGTCGGGCTCTCCGAGGCGTCATGGATGCCCGAAACCGTCTGCACCGGATGGCGATACATCTTCACGAATTCGCTTCTTATGTTGACCGTGGTTACGGCTCCGTCGTGACATTGATAGCAGGCGTTCTCTTCCGGAAGCTTCAAAAGCCGCTGCGCGACCTGGGCCGAGTGCGGACGATGGCAGCTCTCACAGCCATTTCTGCTGACTCCCACGTAGCCGGTATGCGCGCCCTGCGTGTTCGTATAACGCATGTCCTCGGCCAGATCCGGAGGCCGGGAGTGCGCCGAGGTCATCCATCCCGGCGTTTGGTGACAGCTTTGGCACAGGGCCGACGCATCGTTCGATTTCACCAGAAACCGGTCGACGGTGGGGTCGATGGATTCCTGATGGGGATCATGGCAGCTTGTACACTGAATTTTTCCGTTGGCATCCAGATGAACCGCGTCTCCTGGCGGTGGCCTGTGGATGTTGGCGGTTAGCTTGGGGGCGAAGCCGAAGGGATGATCATCGGCGAATCCTTCCCCGGTTCCTGCGAGATTGGAAGGTGAACCGGGCGGCAGGGTATAGCTGGTCCCCTGAACGAATTGGATCAGCCCATCGTTCTCCGTGTCACCCAACGCGATAGTCCCGTCGTGACAACTCAAGCATAGCTTGGATGAGTCCTGAGGCCCGATGGGAGTGATAAAAGCCTGCAGGGTGCTGCTGCTGTATCGGGGAAAGCTTTTTTCCGAGAGCTTCCGATTCCAGATCATCGGGCCGGACGCGGCATTGTGCGGAGTATGACAAAACATACAGACATCCTGCTTGGAAACGGAGTGGATGGTGGCGGAGGAAGTGGCCCGAAAGTCGTGCTTGGTATTGACGATAAAACTTTTGCCTTTCGCCGCCCGGACCTTAACGCCGCTGGCTGCGGCTAAACTCAGCAGCAACAGGAGGGTGATTCGCCACCGCATCACTGCCCTCCTCCGGTTCCGGACGGCGGCTCCAGATTGACGCCTCCTTCAGGCCGGGCATGAAAGATCTCCACGCGCCGGTTATAGGCATCTGCCACATAGATCCGGTTGTCGCGATCTACGGTGATGCCGGTGGGCAGAAAAAACTCGCCGTCCGCACTGCCGGTGTGGCCGAAGAAAAACAGCAGGGTGCCCTCCGGGCTAAAAACCTGCACTCGATCATTGCGTCCTTCGACTACGTACACTCGCCCCTGGCGGTCGAGCGAGATTCCCTTCGGCTTGTCGAACTCTCCGATCGCATCTCCGAGCCGGCCGAAGGCAGAGAGCACTGTTCCGTTCGGATCCAGATGCTGTACGCGGAAATTCAACGAATCCATCACCCAAAGCGTTCCGTCCGAGGCTACCGTGATTTGGGTGGGATAGTTGAACTCAAGCGGCCCATCGCCAGGCCTTCCCAACCGATTGACGACTTTGCCGTTCAGGTTCATCACCACCACATTCATTGCGACCGTGTCCACGACGTAGAGCCGGCCCCGTTGCTTGTCAATGGCCAGTCCGGTGCAGCGCTTGAAGATGCTCTCTTCTTTATCGATTGCGCCAATCGTGTGCAGAAACTTGCCCTCCGCACTGAACACGAAAATCCGGGCTCGAACCGAATCAGAAACATAAATTTTGCCGTCGGCATCGGTATCGATCGCGATAGGAGCCGCAAAAGGATCGCGGTCAGGAGGGTGGAAGGTCTTGTATTTACGCCGGACAGGATCGAAGACGTGGATCACGCGTTGCCGCGTGTCGGCGACTAGGACTCGGCCCTGGGCATCGACCGCGATTCCGTAAGGCATCATCATGGACTGCTTGCGATCGTCCAGGCCGACAATCCTCTTTGCCCATTTCTTGAAAAAGCCGGGTTTGGGAGTCACATCGGCCGCGCTGCGTAGGGTGCCGACCCATTCCAGTTGGGGCGGGAGGATCACTTGAGGAGGTTTGGATTCCGCGTCGCTTGCTGGCCAAGACCAAAGGACGACAAAGGCAAGGCAAAGACCCAGGACCGCCAGCAGATGTTTGGTCGAGATTTTCAGTGGGCCCACAACTCTCACCATCAGAAAAGGTTGAAGCTCCTCCGGATGCGAAACCAGTAGCGATTGATTCCCAATCCACTCAGACTATCATTCTGATTGATGGCGCTGTGAAGATTGCCCAGCCCCGCGTCCACGCTGATCTTGCCGATCCGGTATTGTGCGCGTATCTCCCACAATCGATAGTTTTGCGTCGAATCGATCAGAACATCGCTCTCTTTACGGAAATAGGCGCCGATTTCCAGCCGGTTCTTTGGCCGTACTGTCAAACTGAAATTGGTGGTCTGACTGTCTATATTCAAGAGCGGCGTGGAAAACAGTTGGGCTACCGGTAAGGGCACATTGAGAAAAAACTGGCCGGTGAGAGGGGTGGGAAAAATCGATCCGGACCCGTCGTTAAGTCCTCTGCTGGCCATAAAGTGGAGTCTTCGGCTCTCCAGTTGTGCCATGTAGTTGTTATAGGTCCTCTTGGTGTCCCCGGAGATATTGAGAATCTCTATTTTCCCGTGGTCCACACCGCCGCTGAGCCGCACGCCCAGGAATCGACTGGTTTCGGCCTGTGCTCCGAACACATTGAATTGACTGAAGCCGCCAATCTCCTGCACCAAATTCAGCCGGTCGTAACGGTAGTTGCCCGTCAAGCGAAGCTTTCTCACATCTCCCCAACCCACACGCGCGTCTCCGTTGTTGGACCAGGTTCGTCCTGTGTTGCTTAAATTGGTGCGCAAAGTCTGCAGGCGTCCGGTATAGGTTCCTGAGAGATCAAACCCGCGCCATCTCTTTATTACGCTGACACCTGAGTCGGACTCGAGCAGCGAAGTCTCGGATTCGAAGCCAGGTATTGGCGTCAAATGCGAGTACTGCACACCCTGGAAAATCCGGACGGGCGACGCCACTTGGTAATCGACTTCCCCGCCCACACTCTGTGTATCAAGGGTTGGCGGGTTCAGCACGCTTACACCGTTCGCTGTCCCTGTGAAATTGCTATTTTCATTCAGGTGCGACAAGGCGTAGTTATAGTGCGAGGAGAGCTTCTTGGTGTGCTGCAATTGCAGGCTCGCGGAATACAGCAGATCGTCGCTCAGCGACGTGCCCTGCCCGGGGAAGTCGAAAGAATAATGTTGATCGTATACGCCGGTGTTAAACAGAGCCTTCCCGTTCCAAAATGAACGATAGGCGCGAACATCAAATGTCCGATAGTCTTCTCTTACGCCTCCCGTCAGGGTCAGGCTGCCGAGGGCGGTTTCGTCGAACTTTCCCAGATTGATGCCGGCATTCCAGAAAAACCCCGCGATACGGTCATTCGCCTGGACTGACCAGTCCGTTTGCTTATACCCGGTATTGGAGAGGGAGGTGGCTAACAACACGTCGCTGCTGGTGTCGTTATAGGCCAGCACCAAGTGCGGCGCATGCGCCAGGTCGAGCGTCCATCGTGCCCGGAACTGAGACATGTCGGTGTTCGAACCGAACACGCTGCCTGAAGTGTCGGCTCCGGTGCGCTGATAGAAGAGTTCCAAAGGATAATGGGTCGAGGGCAAGATCTCGACCTCCGCTCCGCCTCCGATCACACCGTTGCTATAGCCGAGCTGATTGACCGAATTGGCTCCGTGCTGGAAATTGAAGTTGGTATCGAAGGTAATGAACTTGGGGTCGAGTACGATGCCACTTAGGTCCAATCCTATTTCGCCACCAATTGCGCTGCTGGGAGAACTGCTCTGCCCCATGCCGGTATTGATGGGATTGAAAGTGTTGCCCGAGTAGTCGAAGCCCACGACGCCGTGTGCGTGCCAGCCTTCGAACTCCTGAGCTTCAGCGGGGAGAACTAGGAGCAGCCCGAGGACCGCCAGGATCCGGATTTGATTCGCCCACTTCATAACTTCCTCTCCGGCTTCCTCGCGAAAACTTGAGAGAGGCGCGGGGGCGCCTCTCTCTTTTTTTTTACAGGTGGCAATAGGTGCAGAAGGTCCCGCTGGCTTGCGTCGGGAAGTTCTGCTCAAAGATGGACGATCCGCCATTGTGTGCATCATGGCAGGTCCAGCATTGCATTTTGCCGTTCTCCAGTGGTACCGCTCCAGCGCCGTCCACGGAACTCGCATTGGCCGGAGCGAGCACTCCAGCTTGCGGAATCCAGGATGCGTTGTAATAGGTAAAGTTCACTGGGTGAGTATTGGTCAGGTCTTTGATCACGGCGTCGCTCGGCATATTCGTGAAGCCGGTGTTGCCGCTGCCATACTCTTTGCCGTTGAGGGCCTGGGCATCGGCATAGTCGTAGAACGATGCAATGGCGACGGTCCCGTCGTGGCAGCTCAGGCACATGTTGCTGGTCTGGTACGCGCCGGTATTCAGCGGTCCCAGATCGGCAATGTCGGTTCCATAGCCCTGGAAAATGTCGCTGGTGTATACGCCATACGCGGTCACAGACGACAGCGTGTGGTTCCAGAGCAGTGGGCCGATGTTTGCTGGATAGGTGCTGGCCGCAACTTTGTGCGCGATATGGCAATAGTTGCATAGCGCGTACGTGTTGTAGCCGTATTGGGCGAAACCGGCCCGCAGGTCATGGGCTGAGTTGACGATTAGGCTCTTCGACGGCTTTACTGCGAAGCTCATCGAACTCACCATCGCCAACATCAGCATAACTAGGCCGATTGTTCTTGCGATTTTCATAAAACCTCCTGATTTATGAGTTGTACAACCCTTACTTCTATGAATTACTTGCACTTCAGCAGTACTGCTTTTCTGCAGAGCACGATCGTGCACAACAGAAGTCATGTCAGTCCTGGTCATGTCAGTTGCCTCCCAGAAACTGGAAAACTTGAACTCGGGCGTTCAGGCTGTCGCTTACGTACACGCGGTTGTTCCTATCGATAGAAATTGCCAGCGGCACCTCGAACTGACCCGGCTGCGATCCCTTGGTGCCCACGAACATCAAGACGTGTCCTTGGGCATCAAAAATCTGAAAGTTATTGAAAGCCGCGTCGACCACCCAGATGTGTCCGTCGCTGTCATAGGCAATGCCCTTGGGGCGGACGAAGGCTCCTGGCCAATATCCCTGTTTCCCAAAACGGCGCACAAACTTGAAATCTGGCGAGAAGATCTGAACGGAACAGCTGCCCGTGTCGGTGACGGCGATGCTGCCATCCGGCCCGGCGGCAACTCCCACGGGATAGTTGAACTCTCCGTTTTTTTCGCCGCGCTTTCCCACCCGGCCTTCGAGCTGCAAGGTGTCGAGGTTGTAGACCAGAACCTGGTGCACATGAGAATCCACCACCAGCAAGCGGCGGCGGGTTTCATCGAGCGCCAGGAAAGTGGGGTTCTTCATTCCAGTGTCATTCCCCAGCGTGGCTCGAACATGCCCGTCGGAATCAAACTTCATGACCATGTGCAGGGATGCGTCGGCAACATAGAAGTTGTCCTGTGAATCCACCACCAGGCCGATCGGCGTTTGGAAGTTGATTCCCTGATCGCCACGAAAGCGGAGGATGGTGTGTTTGTCGGGGGAGATGATGTACACCAACGCCCGCTGCGTGGAAACGATGAGAATGCGGCCTTTGGAGTCCGACCCCACACCTGCCGGCCGTTGAAACGCCTCGACTTTGTTGGGATCGCCATTGCCCACCATTTTGTCGACCCAGGAGATCTTCTTTCGCGGCTCAACGTCGAAATTGTTGGAGTAGATCTGCAGGAACTTTACCCGCGGTTTATCGGGCGGCAGAGGCCATACCAGGTTGACCGCCGGGTTCGCGGCCTGCGGCTTGTCTTTGGCTGCGCTAACTTGCACCGCTGGGCCCACAGCCAGTGCGAGAAGGGCGATGCTGAGCAATTTGCAAGATTTCGTGATCATGGCTAATTCGACCCCTTATTCGGCGGCGTTGCCGGCTGTTGATTGGTTACCTTCTTTTGTCTGTCCAAAACGTCTTTGCGGTTCTTCTCCTCGATCGCCCCGTATTTCTTCTGGTTTTCCTCCTCCACCTTGGCCTCGTACAACTCATGACAGGCAGCGCACACATCGCCATTGTGGGTTTTGGCCACGACGATCAGTTTGTCTGCCGGTGAGGAATGAGGTTGGTGGCAGCTCAGGCAGGAAATCTTTCCACCGTTCAAAGGATCGGTAATATCGGCAATGGGGTGTTTCGCAAAGGGATGCCCGGCCTTCGCGTTGGCGTTGGGCACGACTTTGTCGATCTGCTCAAAACTGTCCTTATCGATGGTCTGGCTGCCGAAGAGGCTGACGGTAGCATCCAGCTTGGCCCGCACCGCGTGGCATTCCATGCACAGAGCATTCCCGGACGCCCTTAGCTGTTTGGGATAGTCGCTGGTGTGGGGGTCGTGGCAGGTTACGCATTGGCCTTTGTCATAAGGCCCGTGTAGACTCTCTTCCTTTGATTTCTCGTGGCATGTGAAGCAAAGCTCTTCTTTCGGAGCCGTCAGCGTCACCGTCGTCGTGTCGCCTTGAGTCTTGACGTCATGGCAGGTGGTGCAGCCCATGGCAATTGCCGAGTGAACCGCCTTCCCTTTGGTCTTGTCTTCATGGCAGGAGGCACAATCAGCATCCTTGGCGAGGGGCACTGGATGCTCTGCGGCGACCGAGCGTAACCCGCAGGCCAGGACCATCAGCAGCAACCCCAGAATCGTCTTGTGCAGGTGCTTCACGCCTGTCTCCACTGGTGCTTGGTGCACGGCAACCGCCCAAATCGGGAAGGAATGCTGAATTTATATACAGTCGTGTAACTCATTGCATCACAATAACTTCCTACGATCCCGGTCAGGATCTCCGGTTGGGCAGATTCAGCGGGGTTTCCCGAAATGGGCCTTCTACCACATTGGGATTGGTGAAATGACGCATGCGGTTCGCCGGTCTGTGTGGCGGTTTTCAACAGTTGCGAAATGGGACTTCTAGAGAACATTCCCGTTCTGGAACCATCAGACGCCTTCGTCCCCGACCCCTCTAGGACTGGGATCACGGTTCTGGGTGATCTCCCTCACGGCAAATTTCAAGGTTGCCCCTGTAAGGGGCGAACCCGTAGCCCGGTGCAAGCAAGTCAAGGAATCTGCGCCAAATCTCCGTGTATTCCCCTGGGCTTGTGCGATATCACCCAAGCGGCGGCCATCGCGGAAAAGCCTGAAATCGTGCATCTGTATGAATCTGAATGATCTTTATGATTTGCGCCGGTCTGGCGCGGAACGTGCTTTCCTTCACATCCGGAAGAGGGGGGAAGAGAGAGAAAAGATATGACCGGAAAGCTCCGCTCCAGCGCTCACAAGACCTGGCACACTCTCAGTTCGATCAAGACGGGCGTCATTCTGCTGATCGTGGTCGTAATCATTTCCGCCGCAGGAACGGTCATCCTGCAGCGCCCAGTGACCGATGCCGACGAGATGCAGCGCGCATATTCCCCCCAAGTGCTGCATATTCTGGACGGACTGGGTCTGACCGATATCTTTCACGCCTGGTGGTTCGTCACGCTGCTGCTGATGGTGAGCCTGAGCATCGTGGCGGCGTCCATTCAGCGCTTTCCGAACTCGTGGCGTTACTACTCCCGTCCTTATAAGAGTCCCGATGAGACTTTTCGCAAGGCGCTGGTCCCGCAGGCGCAGATTGCGATCCCGGACGAAGACAGCGGCCTGGCTGCGGCAGAACATGTTTTTCAGCGGGCCGGACTCAAGCCGGAGCGCATGGTGCGCGAGAGCAGTTTTTCAGTGTTTGGCGAGCGCAACCGGATTTCAGAGATGGCAGTTTACATCGTGCACGCCAGCCTCCTGCTCATTTTTCTGGGTGGGATCGTAGATGCGCTGTACGGATGGCGCGGTTTCGTCGCTATCCCGAGCGGAGAGCAGTCGAGCCAGCTGGAATTGCACAATGGAAGCGTTCGCACCCTGCCATTCGCGGTTCGTTGCGATGCCACCGGCCAGGAGAATTATGCGGACGGAACCCCCAAGAAATGGTGGTCGAGACTGGCCGTCGTGGAAGATGGCCGTGTAGTTATGCGCAAAGAGATCGTGGTCAACGATCCTCTGCTGTACCATGGCGTTCGTTTCTACCAATCCAGTTTCGGAGACAGCGGCAAGGTAGACAAGATCATGTTCACGGTTAGTCCCACGAACGGGCCGGGCGAAACCAAAGAGATTGCATTGGCGTCGAATGAAACGCTGCCGCTTGATGCTGACACTACGGTCCGCATTGCCGAATTCATTCCCGACTACGTGGTGCGCGATGGCCAAGTTTACGCCCGGTCTGCGCAGGTGGGGGACCCAGCCGTGCACCTGGTCGTCGAGTCCAAAAAGTCGGGAAAGGGCGTGAACGTTTGGCTTCCTCCAATTCCGGGTTTCGAACAAAACGCGAGCTCCCCTTACAAGTTCCAGGCCAACGACTTGCAGATGGTCCACTTCACCGGTCTGCAGGTTTCTCATGAGCCCGGACAATGGGCCGTTTGGGCAGGAGTGGTGTTGATGGCGCTCGGCCTGGCGGTTGTCTTTTATCTGGTCCATATGCGGTTTTGGGCGGTACCAGTGCGCGATGCTCAGGGCCGGTTGGTGCTCTGGGTGGGCGGCACTGCGAATAAGAACAAGGATGTGTTCGAGCAACGCTTCCGCAAGTTGGTGGAAGACCTTGAGACGGAAGTCAAGGTTCACTCGAAGTCGTGCGCTCGGGCGCATGCCACTTTACTGACCGGTGATTAAGGTCCGGCAACGGAGGATGATTTATGGCGCGTGCAAGAGTTGAACAGCAACCGGCGGCGACCGGCACGACCTTGGTGGTGCTGGTCGGCCTGGGAGTTGCTTTCTTGCTGTTCATGGCATTTTTAAATGTAGTCAAGAGCGGCAATGTGCTCAACGAATCCAACCTGCTTTACACAACCCTCATTTTCTATGCAGGTGCGGGAACGCTGTATCTTGGATTCGGAATCACCGGCATTCCTGCTTATGTGCGTTACGCCTCACTTTCTACGTGGGCTGGCGTGCTCGCCAATACCGCCGCCATTGCGCATCGCTGGTATGAAGCTGGACATCCGCCATTCGCGAGCATTTACGAGATGCTGCTCAGCTTTGTGTGGACGCTCGCCGTGCTGACGTTGATCGCCGAGAAAAAATATGGGGTGAAGGTCATCGGTACTGTGACCATGCCGGTCGCGATTGTGGGAGTTGTACTGATGCAGTTGCTGCGGACGGAAGTACATCCGCTGGTGCCGGCGCTGCAATCCACCTGGTTGCATGTCCACGTCACCCTGGCCATGCTCGCCTATGCGGCCTGTGCGCTCAGCTTTGCGCTGGCGATGATGTTCCTCATCCAGGACAAGGTGAAGACCGAGACTTTCCTGGCCGCGACCAGCCTGTTCGGCATGGCCACGTACGCTGGCGTGTTGACTCGCTTCGAAAAATGGGGCGGTTTAAGCGTGGCGGCCTGGAATCCGGAGGAAAAATCAGAAGTGTTCTTGGCCAAAGGCGTGCGCCTGTTTGTTGTGATCCCCGATCTGGGTTGGCTGATGCTGCTCGTGCTTGCGGCGGTCGCTGTGCCCATGGCTCTCTATTTGGTCTGGCGCAAGACTGGTAATGATAACTTTATCGAGATCGCGAACCGTGCAGTATTTGTCGGCATCCTGCTGCAGGTGCTCACGCTGGTGTTCTTCCTGTTACGCGCCCGTGATGGCCGCTACGGTTCGCTCGATGCCGACGGCCTGTTCCCAACCAGCCTGGCTGCCAGCCCATTCATACTCTCGGGCCTGGTAGGAGGAATCTTCGTGTCGTTGCTGTACCTGTTATTGCTGTGGAGACGGGAAGATCTGGAGCGCATGCTGCCCAGCGCCGAGGAACTCGACCGCATCACCTACAAGACCATCACCATCGCATTTCCATTACTCACCCTGATGATCGCAGCGGGCGCCTACTGGGCCAATCGCACCTGGGGTTCTTATTGGAGTTGGGATCCAAAAGAAACCTGGGCGGCGATTACCTGGTTGGTGTATGCCGGTTATTTGCACATGCGTGTTACTCGGGGATGGCGTGGCCGGCGCGCCGCTTACTTCGCCATCCTGGGCTTTGCCGTAGTGATGTTCACTTTCTTCGGCGTAACTTACCTGCTGCCCGGATTGCACGCTTATGCCTGACCGCTCTGAGTCCGCGGCGAAGGCCCCAGTGCCCGTGGCAGAGATAGCCCGCACGACGGCTGTGCCGCCCCATCCTTCGGGCCGGACTGGCGGCACCGTGCAGACAGTGCCTGTAGGACCGACGCAGGAGGAGTTCGGAGTGAGTTCTGTACGGGTCAATTGGCAACTTAAAGCAATCATGCCGGTAGGGTTCGTACTGCTGGCGGGGCTACTGTTCTTCACTTTAGCGACCGTATCTTTGCAGGACCCGGAGCGCCACGCGGTGCTGATGGTTGCGGGAGCGGGAGCGATCGCCATATGTGCCGTGCTGATTGGCGCACTTGCCTATTTGATTCAACAGCCGATGGTCGAATTGCAGGAGAAAATCGGACAGGTGAGTGAAGGCAATCTGAACGTTGCCGTCAGTTTTTCCCGGCGCAACGACGAAATCGGAGACCTCGGCCGCAAATTCAACCACATGATGCGGCAGTTGCGAGAGAGCCGCGAAGAAATTGAACGCCTGCATCAAACGCAGGTGTCTCGCGCCGAGCACCTGGCGACGCTGGGCGAGTTGGCTACGGGCTTGGCCCACGAGATACGCAACCCGCTTGCCGGCATCGCAGGAGTCATCGAAATCATTAGCCGCGACCTTCCTTCGACCAGTCCGGCGCGGGCCGTGGTAAAAGACGTTCGCCTGGAAATCGCGCAGATCAACCGCATCTTGACCGACCTTCTGGAAACGGCGCGGCCTCACCCCCCGCAGATCCGCCTGAGCAACCTCAACACCACGGTGGAACACGCCGTGATGCTGGCTCGGCAACAGGTGCTCTCAAAGCCGATCAAGATCGAACTGCAGAAGGCCCCCGAGCTCTCTGAGGTCGAGCATGACAGTGATCAGATTCACCAGGTCCTCCTGAATCTGCTGCTGAACGCAGTCCAGGCCATGGAGGCCGGCACGGTGCGGGTCGAGATCTCTCTCCAAGGTGGCTATGCCAGTGTGCTGGTCAGCGACACGGGTCGCGGCATTGCTCCTCAGCACTTGTCCAACATCTTCCGGCCTTTCTATACCACCAAGGGCAATGGCACCGGCCTTGGGCTTTCTCTTGCCCGCCGTATCGTGGAAGAACATCATGGGCGCATCGAAGTCAGCAGTGTTGTGGGTCAGGGAAGCAAGTTCACAGTGCTGCTGCCCTTTCAGATGCCTGCCACTCATATCGCCGCTTCCTAAAGTTCCTGCCCAGCCTCCATCCTAGACTCAGCCCCTTGGACGCCGCCAAAGCAGGCCGCTTCCATTTCGTAGTAAATTAAACACCGATGCCTGCACAGAAAATCATGATCGTGGACGACGAGCGCCTGGTGCGCTGGTCGCTGCGCCAGAAGTGCGAGGAATGGGGCTACCAGGTGATTGAAGCCGACGCCGGGGAACCCGGGCTCAAATTGGCGCAGCGTGAGTCGCCGGATCTCGTGCTGCTCGACGTGCGCATGCCGGATCTCACCGGGATCGAAGTGCTGGATCAACTCAAGAAGAGTGGCGACGCCCGCGCGGTCATCATGATCACGGCTGACCCGCAACTTGATGATGTCAAAGCCGCACTCAAGCTTGGAGCTTACGATTTCGTAGGCAAGCCGATTGACTTCGACGAGCTCCACATCACGATCAAGAACGCGCTCGAAGCCACCAGCTTGCGTGCCGAAGTCCAGAGCCTGCGCGGTGAGGTACGCCGGGAAGCCGGTTATGCCAACGTGGTGAGCGTCTCGCCCAAGATGATCGAGCTAATGAACTTCGTCAAGAAGGTTGCGGCCAGCGAAGCCACCACGATTTTGATTCAAGGCGAAAGCGGCACAGGCAAGGACCTCATCGCGAGGGCCATCCACTACGAAAGCTCGCGTCAGGAGAAGCCTTTTGTCGCCATCAACTGCTCGGCCATTCCGGAGACGCTGATGGAAGCCGAACTCTTTGGCCACGAGAAAGGGGCATTTACCGATGCCAAGCAGATGAAGAAAGGGCTGTTCGAGGCCGCGGATGGCGGGACGCTGTTTCTCGACGAAATCGGCGAACTCTCACCCTTGCTGCAAGCCAAACTGTTGCGCGTGCTCGAGGACCAAGTCATCCGCCGGGTGGGAGGCATTCGCGACATGCAGGTGGATGTGCGCGTGATCGCCGCTTCCAACCGCGATCTCGAGAAGGCGGTGCGCGAAGGTCAGTTCCGCCAGGATCTCTACTACCGGTTGGCCATTATTGCGATTTTTATCCCGCCCATACGGGACCGAAAGGAAGACATCCTTCCCTTGGTGGACTTTTTCATCGAGCGCTACAACCGCAGATTCAAGAAGTCGATTCGCGGCATTACCGATGAAACCCGCCGCCTGCTTCTCAATCACAACTGGCCCGGCAATGTCCGTGAGCTGAAGAACACCATCGAGCGTGGCATGATCCTGGAGGACGAGCCGTTCTTGCGGCCCTTGTATTTGCCGTTTTCTGTGGGCGAATCGGGCGGCCGGACAGTCTTTGAACGAACCTCGCCGGCTGACGGCGGACAGACGTTGCCCAACGGCCGCAGTCTGCCGCGGCTCTATATCCCGGAAGGCGGGACATCACTGGAGGAGGTAGAGCACTCCATGGTCGAGCTGGCCATGCGCCAAGCCAACGGGAACCAGACCCACGCGGCCAAGCTGCTGGACATCAGCCGTGACGCGCTACGCTACAAGCTCAAGAAATTCGGGCTGATGGGTGGCGACGAGGAAAGCTCGCAATCCGGCGCGGCTGACCAGGAGTGAGGGCCGCTGCGTGCATGGATGTATACCTGATAGACGGAACCTACGAATTGTTCCGGCACTTCTTTGCCCTGCCCGCGGCATCTGATTTGAACGGCCGGGAAATTGCTGCGGTGCGTGGCGTCCTGACATCGGTTTTGTCCATGATCGAAAACGGCGCAACCCACATTGGGGTCGCAACCGATCATGTCGTGGAGTCCTTTCGAAACGATCTCTATCCCGGATACAAGACCAGCGAAGGCGTTGCTCCGGAGTTGCTTTCACAATTCCCTATTCTCGAGGAGACGCTGGAGGCGATGGGAGTCGTGGTGTGGCCAATGATTGAGTTTGAGGCCGATGATGCCGTGGCTTCGGCCGCCAGTAAAGCGGCCAAGGATGATCGCGTAAAGCAGGTCCTCATTTGCACACCAGATAAGGATCTCGGCCAGTGTGTGGTGGACACAAGGGTCGTGCAACTGGATCGCAGGCGCAATATCGTGCGCGATGAAGCCGGTGTAGTGGCCAGGTTTGGAGTGAAGCCCTCATCGATTCCGGACTACCTGGCTGTGGTCGGCGACAGCGCGGACGGCTTCCCAGGGGTAACGGGATGGGGTGAAAAAGCTGCGGCTCTCGCTTTATCCCAGTACCCCCACCTGGAAGACATTCCGAAAGACTGGCGAGAATGGCATCCGTCGATCAAGAGGGCCCGCGCTCTGTCCGAATCGCTCTTCAGCGCGTGGGATGACGCGTTATTGTTTCGCACGCTTGCGACTCTGCGATTGGATGTGCCGGTCTTCGATGCAGTCGAGGATCTTCGTTGGAAGGGACCGCACCCGAATTTTGCAGAACACTGCCAGCGGATGAAGTCGCGCGATCTGCTTGCTCGCGTAACTTCGGCAAAATCGCGATAGCGGAACGCCAACTCGAACGGCCTATCCAAAACATTTATGTATTCCATTCACAAATTTCATCGGAATCTTTACGACTTATTTATGCGTTCCCCTGTACATTTCGCGCATGAGCAGTTCAGATCAGCCCGACTGAAGCAGTGACTTAACACCAAAGCACAACAAACAGGCGGTCGACGAGTAGGGTCGATCCGGGGAAAAAGTGTGTTTCCCCCGCCAGTGGTCTGTGGGCAGCTAGAAGGACCAAGCGTCGCACTAGCCGCGGGCGCACGCGTGTAAGTGCTCCCACGAGTCACCGTCAGCGGTCGCAGGTTGTCTGAATCAAAACCCCATAGCGAGATGTGCTCTGCTCGCCGGAGGTATTACGTGCCTAGACTGTGCTTGCCCGCGACATGGTTGCTTGCTTGCGTCGTTCTTCTTTCTGCTGCCCAGGCCCAATCCACCTTCGGCGCCATCGTGGGCGTCGTCAAGGACCCAGGTGGCCTGGTGATTTCCGGTGCGAAGGTCACGCTCTTGAGCCTCGATGACCGCTCCACGCGCGATGTGTTGTCCGATGCTGATGGCGCTTTTCAATTCATGAACGTGAAACCCGGACGCTACCAGATCGACGTCCATGCCGATGGCTTCAGCGCCTTCACGCTGCAATCCGTCCCACTCGAGGCCCGCCAGACCCTGCGCACTGATGTCTCCCTGAAAGTCGCTACGGCCACGCAAATCGTCGAAGTCGGCGACACCGCGCCGCTGATCAACACCGAAAGCGCAACCCTTGCCGACACCAAGGATTTCCTGCAGGTCTCCCAACTTCCAGTGAACTACCGCGGCGCCACTACCAGTGCGCTCGCCGTGCTCGCCACCGTCCCCGGCACTCAGCAGGACGCGAATGGCAACGTCTCCGTCGGCGGCGGACTCCCTTCGCAAGTACAGTATTCCGTCGATGGCGCCTCTACCGTCAACATCCGCCAAAACGGCGCGCTTGCCAATATGAATCCCTCTTCCGAGCTCATCAGCGAATTCAAAGTTTCGCAATTTAGCAACAATGCCGAATTCGCCCAGCTCGGCGATATCACCATCGCCACCAAGAGCGGCGCCGAACACTACCACGGAAGCCTTTTCGAGTACCTGCAGAACAGCATGCTCGATGCCACCACCTACGGCTTTCCGAGCAAGCCCCACAAGACCTTCAATACTTTCGGCGGAAGCTTGGGCGGCCCGCTCAGGATTCCCGGCCGGATGAAAGATGCTCCGCGCACATTTTTCTTCGTCGCCTATGAAGGCAACCGGCGCCGCCTGGTAACACCACTCTTTCTCAACGTTCCAACCGCCGCCATGCGAGCGGGCAATCTGAGTGGCCTCTCCGGCGCCAACGGTGCTCCGATCCTGAATCCCTTCACCGGACAGCCGTTTCGC
>Ga0335081_10002486_pt1 | contig 29049 bp, 27 predicted proteins | sample Lox_Sample_35_FD_206713 | JGI IMG/M metagenome (GOLD analysis project Ga0335081, IMG submission 206713) | Soil microbial communities from Loxahatchee National Wildlife Refuge, Florida, United States - Lox_Sample_3.5 | ecosystem: Environmental > Terrestrial > Soil > Wetlands | place: USA...
TGGTCGGCGGTGACCATCATGGCGCCACCCTTCTGGCGCACCGCGGTGTAGATGCGGCCCAGGCAGGCGTCCACGGTTTCGACCGCCTGGATCGTAGGCGGAATCTTGCCGGAGTGGCCCACCATGTCGGCGTTGGCGAAGTTCACCACGATCACGTCGAAGGCAGTGTCGTTCACTGCTGTGACCACCGCGTCGGCGATGCCGCTGGCCGACATCTCCGGCTTCAGGTCGTAAGTCGCAACCTTAGGCGAGGGCACCAGGACGCGGTCTTCGCCGGGGAAGGGCTGCTCCACGCCGCCATTGAAGAAGTAAGTGACGTGCGCGTACTTTTCGGTTTCGGCCACCCGCAGGTTGCGTAGGTGCTGGTTGGCCATGATGTTGGCCAGGATGTTGGAAAGCGACTCCGGCGCTACCACATAAGGCAGAGTGAACTGCTTGTCGTAGCGGGTCATGCACAGGTAATGCAGGTTTGCAGGGACGCGCTCGCGCAGAATGATTCGGTCGAGATCCTCGGCGCCCGGGAGGTCGCGGCCATCCTGCGCTGAAAGATGGCTCGCGCGCGCCAGCGCGCGCGTGATCTGGCGGGCGCGGTCGGCGCGAAAGTTGAAGTTGATGCAAGCGTCCTCGTCACGAATGCGGGCCAGAGGCTCGCCGCGGTTGTCCACGCAGACAACGGGCAAGACGAACTCGTCGGTAACACCCTTGTTGTACGACTCCTTCATGCCCTGTACTGGATCAATGTAGGTTCCGGCTTCGCCCTTGCCTTCGACCATCGCAGCGAAGGCTTTTTCGATGCGCTCCCAGCGGCGATCGCGATCCATGGCGTAGTAGCGGCCTTCGACCGAAGCGATCTTGCCCACGCCGTACTCGCGCATCTTCTGCTGAAGCTGCTCGATGTAGCCGGCGCCGGAGGTAGGCAGGGTGTCGCGGCCGTCCATGAAGCAGTGGACGAAGACACGCTCCACGCCGTTCTCTTTGGCCATCCGCAGCAGCGCGTACAGGTGCTGCTCCGAAGAGTGCACGCCGCCATCGGAGAGCAGTCCGAAGACGTGCAGGCGGCGTCCACCCGCGCGCGCGTGCTTGATCGCGGCCAGCAGTTCGGGGTTGGAGAAGAACTCGCCATTTTCGATCATCAGATCGATGCGGGTGATGTCCATATACACGACGCGGCCGGCGCCGATGTTGAGGTGTCCAACCTCGCTGTTGCCCATCTGCCCGTCGGGCAGCCCGACGTACCGCCCGCTGGTGTGGATCAGCGTGTTGGGATAATCGCTCAGAAGCTGGTCATAGACAGGCTTGCGCGCCAGCGAAATGGCGTTGGCCTTCGAGGGCGGGGCATATCCCCAGCCGTCGAGGATGATGAGGACGAGTGGTTTCGGTCTAGGCATGGGCCCCTTTCACCACGGAGACACGAAGGCACTGGGGAAATCCAGATTGCAGATGGCGCAGCATGCTGCGGGCCCTGATCGCACAATAGCGTTCAGTGTTTTTCCTGGGGCCACTGCTGGTGTTCGGGCGGCCAAGGGCCATAATCGCCATGATCGAGCTTCTTTGCAATCTTACGACCTACCTTCATCCCGAGTTCTTGCCCCCATTCCTGTCCGGCCCGTTGGGATTCAGCCGTGATTTCGGGAAGAGCTTTGATGACACGCTGGCCCAAAGGACTCCGGTAAAACGCCAACATACCGTCCACGTCTTCTTCTGAGAGGTGCCGATCGTAGATCGGGACCACCAGATCCACGAGCTCGTTGATGTTGATAGAGGCCAGAAACTCTTTTTCGAAATCGTCCTGCGCGGCCGGCGGAAATGGCATGAGTTTCTTGATGGCAGCAGCTTGCGACGTCATCATATTGACAGCGATACGAGGGGTGCCGATCAAGTTGATCAGCTCACGAATCTTGGCGAGTTTTCGAGCGTTGGGCTGGGCTGCGGAACTTGCAGCCGGCGCTGTCTGGCCGCATGCAAAAGAAGCGACAATTAAGAGACAAGCCGTCCGAGCTATCTGTCGTCTCACGTCCCCTCCCGGGCGAGTTCCCTCACGCCCCCACCCTGGTGGCCAGCTCGCCGTGATAGTTCACCGCCTTCAAGCCGAGGAAGCGGGCGCCGGAACCCAGCTCTTCCTCGATGCGCAGCAACTGGTTGTACTTGGCGATGCGGTCGGTGCGTGAGGCGGAGCCGGTCTTGATCTGCCCCACGCCGGTGGCGACGGCAAAGTCGGCGATGAAGGTATCCTCGGTCTCGCCCGAGCGGTGGGATATCACCGAGGTGTAGCTGTTGCGGCGGGCGAGCGCGATGGCATCGAGGGTCTCGCTGACGGTGCCGATCTGGTTGAGCTTGATGAGAATCGAGTTGGCGATTCCCTTCTCGATGCCCTCGCCGAAGATCCGGATGTTGGTCACGAAAATGTCATCACCGACGAGCTGAATCCTGCCGCCAAGCTCTTTGGTCAGGTTCTGCCAGCCGTCCCAATCGTCTTCCGCCAAGCCGTCCTCCAGCGAAACAATGGGGTAGTCTCGGATCCACTTGGCGTAGAAGCGGACCATGTCGTCGGAGCTCTTCACCGACTTGTCCGACTTCTTAAAAACATACGTGCCATCCTGATAGAACTCGCTGGCCGCGGGATCGAGGGCGATGGCAATGTCTTCGCCGGGACGATAGCCTGCCTTCTGGATGGCCTCAAGGATGACCTCGATGGCTTCGGTATTGGACTTCAGTGAAGGCGCGAAGCCGCCCTCATCGCCCACCGCGGTGTTGTAGCCGCGCTTCTTGAGCACGCCTTTGAGAGTGTGAAAGACTTCCGCGCCCCAGCGCAGCGCCTCGGCAAACGACGATGCGCCCACGGGCATGGCCATGAACTCCTGGAAGTCCACGTTGTTGTCGGCGTGCGCGCCGCCGTTAAGGATGTTCATCATGGGCACGGGCAGCACGTTCGCGGTGACCCCTCCGAGATAGCGGTAGAGCGGCAGCTGGAGCGACTGCGCACTGGCTCGGGCGGCGGCCATAGAGACGGCGAGGATCGCATTTGCGCCCAGGCGTCCTTTGTTGTCGGTGCCGTCGAGCTCGATCATCTTGTTGTCGAGCGCGCGCTGGTCGGAGGCATCCATGTTGGAGATCGCGTCGGCGATCTCGCCGTTCACGTTCTCCACCGCCTTGAGCATGCCCTTGCCCTGGTAGCGCGCTACATCGCCGTCGCGGAGCTCGACCGCTTCGTGCTCGCCGGTGGAGGCGCCGCTGGGAACGGCGGCGCGTCCCAGGCTGCCGTCGGCCAGCCCAACCTCGGCTTCAACCGTGGGATTGCCGCGCGAGTCCAGAATTTCGCGGGCGCGGATCTCGCTGATATTCGCATTACTCATCATTTCCTCATGTGATTCCGGTATGGCAATGTTGACACTGGTGTCGAAGCTGAAGCGGCCCCGGTAAGATACCCCGTTTCGGTGTAGGTCTTGCCCATGGCGACCCGCGATTATAGTGCAAGCGTGAGCAACCCAGCTGAAACCGGGTGTTCACGTGTCGATGCTGGTTCCCGTCTTGGTTTCGGCTTGGTGCGGCATCTTCGGCTGGCTTAGAGTCGGGCTGGATGCCGGGTTCCTCGCAAACTCTGAGGATCGGCGACCGGGCGCCGGAATTCACGCTCGCGGCGGCAAATCACAGCGAGCCTTATTCCCTCCCCCTTGTGCTGGCGCGCGGCCCCGTGATCCTGGAGTTCTTGCGAGGAACCTGGTGACCGAATTGCGTCAAGCGCATGGCCCAGTTGGAGCCGCATAAGGACGAGATCAAAGGCGCAGGGAGCCTGTTGTACATCGCCGCCGAGAAACGCGGCGGTTTGTTCAAACCGGAGAAATATCTGGCCGAGCATGCCATCAGTTTTCCCTTCCTGCTGGACGAGGATCGCGCGGTCACCAAGGCTTATGGCATCTATCACTGGCTCGGGCGCGATGCCATCAACATCGCGCACCCGGCCACGTTCATCGTGGACCGCAAGGGCATCTTGCGATTCGTGTACATCAGCTCCAACCAGCAGGACCGGGCGGATGTGGACAGCATGCTGCGAACGTTCAAGGAAGCAGCGGAATTGAGCCATTGACTCATTGATTCATTGGGTCATTAACCAATTGTCGAGCACCGAGGAGGAATTGATGAAGAGAGCAGTGAGTCTGACCTTGGCGACGCTGCTGCTGGCGGCAGGCGCCGTGGCGCAACAGGGCGCATCGTTGCCGGCGGGAACCGGCCTGCGCATGCGGCTCCAGACGCCGCTTTCCACCCACAAAAGTAAAGTCGGCGACGTCTTCACCGGACGCGTCACCGAGGCGGTGTTGGTCAACGGCCAGACCATGGTGCCCGCAGGAGCCACCGTCACCGGCCGGGTGACTAAGCTGAGCGAGCCGCGGCGCATCGCGGGCAAACCCACCATCGCGCTGCTGCCGGACCGCATCGTTATGCCTAACGGCAACCAGTTCCTCATCACCGCAACCGTGGTAGACACGGCCAAGTCGTCGAACACTACAGTGGACGATGAAGGCCGGATCCACGGCGCCGGACGCACCGGGCGCGACACCATCGAACTGGGCGCCGGCGCCGGCACCGGCGCGGTCATCGGCGTGCTGGCCGCTGGCGCAAAAGGTCTGTTCCTCGGTGGAGGCCTGGGGTTCGGGGCGGTGGCCGCACATTGGCTGATGAAGCGGCATTCAGCAGAGCTGCCGGCGGGAACCGAAATCACTCTGGAACTCGACCGTCCGGTCATGATGAGCAGTTCGGGCGTGGCGGGACAGTAGGACGAGTTCCAAGTTTCGAGTTGGGGAGCGCGAGCTCCCCGTTTTTATTGAGCGATTGAGTCATTGGACCATTGATGATCGGGTGATGGGGTGATTGTCAGCGCGCGTAGCGCGCGGAAGAACGTAGCCCACGGCGTGAGCCGTGGGAAATCTTAAGGCAAGCTTTCGCCCGCGAAGCGGGCGAAAGAAATCACGCTGGCCAAAGCGTGAGCGCGGTCTTGCTGAGGATCTGCTCCTTCGCTGCATCGGAAATCGGCAGGGAGCGGAAGTCATCGAGGTTCTGCTTGATGTCGGGCACGCCGGGACCGGGCCAGTCGGTGCCAAACACGGTCTTGGTGGCGATCTCCTCCAGGCGCGGAAAGTACTTTAGCAGCGTTTTGGGCGGGATGCCGCTGATATCCAGATAGACGCTCGCGTGGCGGCGCACCAGGAAGAAGGCGGTGTTCATCCATAGAGGACGCCCGCCGTGCGCCAGCAGTATCTTCAGGCGGGGAAAGTCCACGGCCACGTCGTCCACATGCATGGGGTCACCGAACTTATTGCGCGCGCCCGGGAAGATCGATGTCCCCGTATGGATCATCACCGGAACACCATTAGCTTCGGCGGCGCGGTCGAGAATCTCCAGTTCCTTGACCCCGTGCAGGTAGTCGTTGGGATAGAGCAGTTGGTGCGGCGGGTGCACCTTGATCATGCGAATGCCGAGGCGGAGCAGGTGATCCACATCGGCCATGAAGTTGGTGCTATGCCGCGGATGCAGGCTGCCACACGGGATCAGCCGACGCGGGTCTGCTTTGACGTAATCGGCGACAAAGGCGTTCACGCCGGACGTAAAGCCAATCACCTCGGGCGCCACATAATTGATAAGCACGGCGCGGTCGATCCCGCAGGCGTCCAGATGCTGGAGGAACGCCTTGGGCGAACGGCAGAATTCCGCGATCTGGTCGAAGTTCGGTCGCTGGCGCTTCATCGCGGCCAGCGCGCCCGCATTGAACATCTCCGTGGGCTGTATGTGGATGTGGCAGTCAGTGATCAAGGCAGTTACCAGTCGCCAGTTGTCAGTTGCCAGTTATCAGAACGGGCTTTCAACGAGTCTGCTACTCCAACTGTCACCCCGAGCGAGCGCTTTAGCGCGAGTTGATGGGCAAGGCCGTTCCGTGGCAGAACGAAGTTATCACCTGCCCCTTTCCACCGATCACTCTTTTGCAGCTTCCAGTATTGCGCGCTTGGCAAACACACGGATCATCTCCCGTCGATACTCAGGCGTGAGCGCCGAGGTCGTCAAGGGCTTGGCAGTGCGCGCCGCAAGTTCGCCGATCGCTGCGGCGCTCTCTTCGGTCACAGACTTGCCAACCAGTTCCTTCTCCACGCCGCGAACCACCAGTGGCGCGGGATTGACGGCGGTGATGGCGACGCGCGCATCTTCCACGTGTCCGTTGGAGCGCTTGAGCGCGACGGCTACGCCGGCCAGCGGATAATCGATGGAGCCGCGCAGGCGCAGCTTGCGGTAGACGCCGCGATATCCAGCCGTACGCTCGGGCAGGAAGACGCGCGTCACCATCTCATTCCTGGCGAGCTTCATGCGCGCATCGCCGGCGTTGGTGTAGAACTCCCGCAGCGCCAGACGCCGCGTGCCCGCCGGGCCCACGATGTCCAGCTCAGCATCAAGGCAAAACAGCGCCGGCGGCGTATCGCCGGAGAACACCGCCCAACACGTGGTGCCGCCAGGCGCGACGTGGCAGAGGTCGCCATCCTTCTTGATGCAGAATCCGCACGACCTCCGCCAGGTGAGCGACTGGTTGTACCAGAGGCAGCGCGTGTCCAGGCAGATGTTGCCGCCCAGCGTGCCCATGTTGCGCAGGATGGGCGAAGCCACGGTCTTGGCGGCTTCGTACAGCACGGGGTAATCGCGGCGGATGAGGTCGGAGTGTTCGATCTCGGTGAGCGTGGTGAGCGCGCCAATCTCAGTCCCCTGCCCCGGAACAGTCCGGATGCCGCGCAGTTCGGCGATGCGGCGAATGTCCATGATGTGAGCGGGCGTGAAGAGCCGCTGTTTCATGGACGGAATCAGATCGGTGCCGCCGGCAACAATCTGAAGGTCGGCGTGCCTGGCGAGGAGTTCGATAGCCTCAGCAAGCGCCCGTGGACGCAGTAGCTTGAAATCAGGGAGGCTCAATGGTCGCCTCCCACGACCGGCTCTGCGCGTCGCGCAGGATCAAGAGCGTGCCGCGTTGGGCCCTTGCCTTTGAACCACAGCGCGCCGCCGTGCTCGCGGAAGCGCGTGGGAGCAGTCGGATCAACGCCTTCGGTCAGATCGAGCTTCTTCGCAGCGGCGTCGCGCGCGCGAATCGCCGCCAGTACACGCTCAGGCGTGAAGGGCACTTCCCGCAGCCGGATGCCGACCGCGTCGTAAATGGCATTGGAGATCGCCGGTATGGTAGCCGCCAGCGAGCCCTCGCTGCACTCCTTGGCACCGAACGGCCCTTCGGGATCGATGCTTTCGACGATGATGGGCTCGATCTCCGGCGACTCGACCGCCGAGGGCGAACGATATTCCAGCAGCCCAGGATTCATCAGCAGGCCGTCTTTCCACACCATCTCTTCTTCGAGCGCCTGGCCCAGACCCATCCACACTGAGCCGATGATCTGCCCCTCGACCGAGACAGGGTTGAGCGCGCGGCCGCAGTCGTGCGCCGCCCATATCTTGTGCACGGTGACTTCGCCGGTCTCCTCGTCCACGCTGACGTCGGCTACCTGCGCGGAGTAGGAATACGACGGCGACGGGCCGACGCCGCCACCCTTGAAGCTGCCGCCGCGGGCTTCCGCGGGAGGTGTATAAGAGCCGGTGCCAGTGAGGGCACCGTGGAAGTCGATGGCGGTGACCACGGCTTCCTCGAAGGTCATCCAGTCCTTGGGCGCTTCTTCTTTGCGCTTCTGCTGCAGCGAGCCACGCAGGATCTGGCCCTCAACGTGACCGGCGACAGCCGAAGAATCAACTGCACAGGACAGGGAAGCGTCGCGCTTGAATACGCGGTCGTCGCGAAACACCAGTTCTTCCGCCGCGCAGTTCATCTTGCGCGCGGCGGCGGACGCGATCTGCTTCTTCACCTCCTCGGCCGCGCACAGGGTAGCGTTACCGGCCATAAAGGTGACGCGGCTGGAGTAGGAGCCGATGTCGATAGGTGTCAGGTCGGTATCGGCAGCGACGATCTTAACGCGCTGCAAGCCGCAACCCAGCACTTCGGCAGCGATCTGCGCCGTCATGGTGTCCGAGCCCTGCCCGATCTCCGAAGCGCCGGTATAGACCACAACGCCGCCATCGCGGTCGATCTTGATGTTTACTGTCGAGTGCGGCATGTCGGAACGGATGATGGAGTTGGCGGCGCCCGAGACATAGTGCGAACAGCCGATGCCCAGCCCGCGTCCGCGCTGCAGCTTGCCGTGACGGTCTTTCCATTCCGAGCGCTCAACGACCTTCTCGATGCACTCCGGCAGCCCGTAGCTGGTGACGCGCAGATTGTTGATCGTGATGCACGGTGGCTTGAGCAGGTTGATGCGGCGAATCTCGGCGGGATCGAGCCCGAGCGCGCCAGCAACTTCGTCGAGCGCCGACTCGAAGGCGAACCGCACGTTGACTGTCCCGTGGCCGCGCATGGCGCCGCAGGCAGGCTTGTTGGTCAGCACGCGATACCCGTCCCAGCGCACGTTGGGAATGTCGTAAATCGCGCCCAGCAGCGCGCCGGAATAAAGAATGCTGACCACGCCGTAGGAGCAGTAAGCGCCGCCGTCCTGCACCACGCGGGCAGCGACGGCAGTGAGCCGGCCGTCTTTCTTGGCGCCGATCTTCATGTCGATGATGGTGCGCGGGCGTCCACGATGCGCCCAGAAAACTTCCTCGCGCGTATAAGTGATCTTCACCGGCGCTTTGGCGGCGCGCGCGGCGACGGCAGCGATGATCTCCAGCGGAATCACTTCGCTCTTGCCCCCGAATCCCCCGCCGACCAGCGGCTTGATCACGCGGATCTGCGACATGGGCATCTCGAGAACCAGCGAGAGCTTATGCTGCAAGTAGTAGGGCACCTGCGTCGAGGACCACACGGTCAGCCGGCCCAGGGCGCCCGTCGTCTGGTCGAGCTCGAAGGAAGCCAGCGTGGAGTGCGGCTCCATGGCCGCGTGGGTAACTTCGTTGGCGATGTAGCGTGCCTCGCGGGTGCAGTCGGCTTCGGCCAAGCCCTTCTCGGGATCGCCGAAGACGTGGTGGTAGTCCTTCTCGATATTGTGCGGACGATTTTCGTGAATGAAGTCGCGCTCCGCCTTCATCGATTCTTCAGGATCGAAGTCCGCGGGCAGAGGTTCGTACTCAACCTCGATGAGCTCCAGCGCTTTCTCGGCGGTCGGTTCATCAACGGCGGCAACGCAGGCGACGTTGTCGCCAATATAGCGAACTTTGTCGACAGCGAGGGCGGTCTCATCATGGCCGACCGGCAGAATGCCGTACTTGTTGGGCGCATCTTTGCCCGTCACCACCGCGACCACTCCCTCGAGAGCCAGCGCGCGGCTGGCATCGATGCGCTTGATGCGGGCGTGAGGATACGGCGAGTGCAGGATTTTGCCGATGAGCATGCCGGGGAGCGCGAGGTCGTCGGTGTATTTGCCGGCGCCCGTGGTCTTGCCGGCGGCATCGACCATGGCGATCCGCTTACCGATAATTGAAAAGTCACTCATCCTACTCCCTACTCCCTACTCCCTGCTGCCTGCTTCCTGCCTTCTGCTCCGCTTCAATCGCCGCCTTCACCGCCTGATACATCTGTGTGTAGCCGGTGCAGCGGCAGAGATTGCCGCTCAGCGCGTGGCGGATCTCGTCTTCCGTCGGATCCGGATTCGCGGCGAGCAGTGCTTTCACGGTCATCATGAACCCAGGCGTGCAATAGCCGCACTGAGCACCGCCCCAGTCGCCGTAAGCTTTCTGGATCGCCGCCAGCGCGCCATGCTCAGCCACGCCTTCGACGGTAGTGATTTCCTGGCCCTCGCAACTGGCCGCCAGCAGCGTGCAGGACATCATGGGGACGCCGTCGACCAGAACCGTGCAGGCGCCGCAGGAGGAGTCATCGCAACCGCGCTTCGATCCGGTGAGGCCGAGGTCCTGGCGCAAGACATCCAGCAGCAGCTTGCTGGGCTCGCTGGCGAGCTCGTGCCGGCGGCCGTTGACTCGGAGTTCGATGAGTTCCTTCTTCATTACCAGTTGCTACCTCAATAACCAAAATCCGCGGGCGCGGCGTACGCGTGCTTCTTCACCGTCAGTTCCTCCTGACGACATGCGCCGAGCACGTCCAGATACTGGCGGCGGTCCTTGATTCCGTCCACCCAGCGCGCCTGCCACAGGGCACAATCCGCCGGGGTCTTGGTCTGCTCGTGATATTGCCGAAAGTAGGCATTATCGCGACTGTAGTATCCCTGCACCGGCGAAGGATGCGCGCCCCACGGACACTCAACAACCGCTGTAACCAGGAAGCCGGGAATCACCGTGCGATTCGGGTCGCTGGCGATGACCTCAGGCTCGACAATCTCCTCGGCGACTACTACAACCTTCTTCGCCGCCCGCACGCCTTCGGGCATCACTCCGAAGCCGCCCCAGCAGTGCGCGTTGCCATCGCGGTCGGCGCGCTGCACATGGACGATGGTTACGTCGGGCGCCAGAGCTTTGACGCCATGCAGCTTCTCCCCGGTGAACGGTGAGTGAAACTCAGTAAAGAACTCGTTGTCTTTCGCCAGATCGCTGCCCAGCGCGCTGCGCGTGGGAAGAAAGGGCACACCCATGGCAGCGGCCTGAAGCGCCAGCGCGACGGCAAAGTTCGTGAGGTTCGTGACCTTGAGCCGGCCGGATTCGGCCCCGCGCCGGAAGTTGTACGCCGAGCCCATCATGACGTTGCCCACCCAGGCGGCGATCACACGCTCGGCGCATCCGGCGCCGATGAGCTGGTCAAAAAGAATGTCCGAGATCGGCCCGACGAGCGTCAGTCCGCGCCGCTTCTGGCGGATGATCTCGTGCCCGGCGGCAAAGGGGATCATCTGCTCCATCTGCAGGCCGAGCGCGACGGAAGCGCCGTCGGGAACCAGCTCGGCGATGGCGGAGCGCATTGTTGCCAGCTTGCTCATCTCCCCTTCCACACCGGCTGCCGCTTCTCGATGAACGCCTGAATGCCCTCTTTCGCATCGTCGGTCGCCATCAGCTCGTCGGTGTAGATTTTCTCGGCGCGGGCCAGGCCTTTGTCCAGGTGGATGGCGTCCCAGGCATAGAAGGCTTTCTTGGCCATCGACAGGGCTGCGGGACTGAGCTTCGACGCTCGCGCGATGGCGTTCTGAACTTCCGTTTCGACATCGGCGACGGCGTCATTGGCCAAGCCCATTGCGGCAGCTTCGTCGCCTTTGAAGCTGCGGCCGGTGAGGACCAGGTCGGCGGCGCGCTTTTGACCGACGACGGCGGAGAGCGCAACCGCGGCCACCGGCGGGAAGCAGGCCAGCGTGATCTCGGGAAATCCCCACGTCGCGGCGGTCGACGTGTAAACCAGATCGCAGACCAGCGCCAGTTCCGCGCCTCCGCCGAGGCAGTTGCCACGAACGGCGGCGATGGTCAGCTTCCGCGTCGCCAGTAGAGAGCGAATCACGGAGTGAAACTTACCAAGCATTTCGGGGACGGTCTCGGGCAGGTGCGCCTTAACGTCCACTCCGACGGAAAAGGCCCGCTCGGAACCGGCCAGCACGATGATGGAGACCTCCGGGCGTTGCTCGATCTGCTCGAGCGCGGCGACGAGTTCGTCCATCATCGGGAAGTCGATCACGTTGACGGGCGGATTAGCGAGTGTGAGGCGCGCGACCGGAGGCGTGAGGTCGAGCGCGATCTTGGCGAAGGCGGTCTGCCCGCGAGCGGCCATCACTTTGTCCAGAACCCTTCCTTGTCATACTCCCGGATGGCTCGCAGTTCGATGGCGCTGGGAGGCGTCGTCTCGTGGACATCAGGCGAAACGCGCAGCTTCCAGCCGGTGTTGGCCAGCACATCTTCGCGAGTGACACCGGGATGAACCGTGTCGAGCAAGGCTTCGCCGTGGTCGCCGAAGCGCAGCACGGCCTTGGTGGTGATGACCGCCGCCGGTCCGCCGCGCGGCAGGCCTACGCGCTGGCGCCATCCGCGGCCATCGCCGTTGCCCGGGCTGGTGATGAACGAGACGCGCTCCGGCAGGCGGTGGCGCGAATGTTCGAGCAGCACCACGAAGCGGTGCGCAAGCGAGGCGATGTCGCAGGCGCCGCCGGAGCCGGGTAAGCGGATGATTTTTCCCCCAGGGGCTGAAGCCTCTTCGTTTTTTTCGCCCGGATCGGCACGACTGAAGTCGTGCCCTCCCGCGTGCACTTGCGTGGTATTTAGATTGCCGAAGCGATCCACTTCTGCTGCGCCCAGGAATCCGAGGTTCACGCGCCCGGATTGCAACAGCGACATGACCGTAAGCATATCCGCCGTTTGCGTGGCGCCCAGCAGGTTGGGGGGATCGGCCATGGTGTAGATCAGCTCGGGCGAGGGTGTGGAGCGGACCACGCCATTCTCGAACAGGCCAATGGCGCCGGGCGCGTGCGTCTTCTTGGCGACCACGAAAGCGATCATGGGCAGACGCATGCCGACGAAGACGACCTCGCTGTCGCGGATCTCGCGCGCCGCGGCCGTGACCATGAGTTCGCTGAGCGTGTACGTTGCGCGGGTTTCGGGGATGGCGGAGGTGGTCATCAGAAGCAACCGCAAGGTCCCTCGACTCGAGCCGCAAACAACGCGGCCCTCGCTCGGGATAACAATTCTTACATCAAGGAACGTTGATCGCCATTTTGCGCGGCTCGGCGATGGTCTCGAAAGGATCGCGGGCGCCGGTGCGCGGCGTGATCCACTTCTTCTCGGTGGCGAGGGTCTCCTTGAGCAGCTTCTTGTCGGCTGCGGTCGGCAGCCACTCGCCTCTCTGCTCGTCATACGCCTTGTCGTCCATGGGCTCGCCGGTCTGCGGGTGGTGCCTTTTCCCTGTCCAGTTTCCTATCGTCCGGTTAAAGCGGACGTCGGGCGCGTAGAGCAGCGGCTCACCAGCCTTTAAGGCCTTATTAAAGTGCGCCACCAAGCCTGCGACCTCATCGTGATACAGCTTGCGGTTGTAGTCGTTCATGTCGTCAAGGTCAGGCTGCTGCTGGTTCTTGGGCTCGTCGTAGCGCCCCTTGATCCCCCACACGTAGGCCCAGTGCGCCGACGACGAGTGGTCGGTGCCGAACAGGTCGTAGGATTCCGAGATCCACTTGTTGAGATACTTCTGGATCAGCCACGCCGGCACGACGCCGGCTTCGACGACGCGGCGCAGGCCGCTGTCGCCGGTGCCCATGTGGAAGGCCTCCTCGCGCAGCATGTAGGACATTGAGCGCCCCAGCGGCGCGAAGCCCGAGTACTTCAGCATCTGGAGCTGGAACTTGCCGTCGCGATCGACGAAGTCGGTGTAGGCGAACAGGTCCATCCAGTTGTCTACTTCTTCATTGAAGGCGTTGAGCAGGCGCTTGTTCTCGAAGGCGCGGCGCTCCAGCATCTTCTGCGCCTCGACTTTGCCGGTCGAGCCGAAGTGGTCGATCAGCAGGGCACACATCTGCCAGCCGTGCCGCATCTCCTCGATCTGAATGCGGGTGAGCGCGCGGCGGTCCCAGTCGGTGGGCGCAGTCTCGAACAGGAATCGCTGTTGCTCGACCGAAGCGAACTCGGTGTCGCCCTGGTAGACGATCATGTTGAGCAGCGCGTCGCGCATGTTTTGCGTGGGGATCTGCCGAACCGTCTCCCACTTCGGACGCCCCTTGTAGTGGCCGAACTGGATTTCTTTCTCTTCGATCGCGCCGTAGAGCGTCTCGAACTTGAACTCCTGCATCTCGCGCGGGTTGACGCCGATCTCCTTGCGCCACTCCTCGAAGAGTCCGACCCAGTCGCTGAAAGTGCCGATTTTATGAACTTTGCCAGGCATGTGAACCTCAGTTGCCGGTTGTCAGTTGCCGGTTTGTTGCTTGTTTCTCGTTGCTCGTTTCTCGACAGAAGCTCACATATTGAGCCAAATCGTTTTCACTTCCGTGTAGCTCTCCAAGGCCTGTGCGCCCAGGTCGCGTCCGAAACCGGACTGCTTGTAGCCGCCGAAGGGCAGCGCCGCGTCCATCAGGCCGTAAGTGTTGATCCAGACTGTGCCCGCTTTCAGGCGGCGGGAGAGCGCGTGCGCGCGCTTGATGTCCTTCGTCCAGATCGCGGCAGCCAGCCCATAAGGATTCTGGTTTGCCAGTTCGGCGACCTGGTCGAGATCGTCGAAGGCGAGCGTCGCCAGCACGGGGCCAAAGATTTCTTCGCGAGCAATCGTCATATCGTTCTTGACGCTGCCGAAAATTGTGGGCTCAACAAAAAAGCCATTTCCGTTGCCAACCGTGGCGCGCTTGCCGCCAGTGATTAGCTGTGCGCCTTCCGTCCTGCCGGTTTCGATATAGCCAAGGATTTGTTTCATCTGCTGCTGGCTGACAATGGCGCCCAAACGCGTCTTGGGATCGAGCGGGTCTCCGGGCTGGAGTTTCTGGGTGCGCTCCACCAGCTTGCTCAGAAACTCGTCCTGCACCTCGCTCTCGACGAAGAGGCGCGAACCGGCGCAGCAGACCTCTCCCTTGCCATAGAATATGCCGTTGATGGCACCCTTCACGGCGGAGTCGAGGTCCGAATCGGCAAAGACGATGTTGGGCGACTTGCCGCCGAGTTCGAGCGTGACGCGCTTCAGCGTGTCGGCGGCGGAGCGCATGATCTCCTTGCCGACCATAGTCGAGCCTGTGAACGCGATCTTATCGACGCCGGGATGGGTCACCAGAGCTTTGCCCGTCTCGGGGCCGCCCGTAACGATGTTGAGCACGCCCGCGGGGAAACCCGCTTCGGCGGCCAACTCACCCAGACGCAAGGCGGTAAGCGGTGTCTGCTCGGCGGGCTTGAGCACGACGGTGTTGCCGCAGGCCAGCGCCGGGCCGAGCTTCCAAGACGCCAATAGCAGCGGAAAGTTCCACGCGACGACGGCGCCCACCACCCCCACCGGCTCGCGCAGCGTGTAGGTAAAGGCGTTGTCGAAAGTATTGACGGTCTCGCCGTGGATCTTGGTCGTCCATCCTGCGTAGTAGCGGAAGACGTCGATGACCATCGGCATATCGACGTAGCGGGACTCGAAGATAGGCTTGCCGTTGTCGAGAGTTTCCAGTTCGGCCAGCTCTTCGATATTCTTCTCCACCAGATCGGCAAGCTTCCACAGCAGGCGTCCGCGCTCGCTGGCCGATATCGAGCGCCATGTGCCTTTGCCGGTCTTCTCGAAAGCGGCGCGGGCCGCCGCAACGGCTCGGTCAACGTCAGCAGCCTTCGCCTCGGCAACCTGGGTCAGTACCTCGCCGGTGGCGGGATTGATCGTGTCAAAGGTCTTGCCTGCTTCGACCCATTCGCCGTTGATCAGGAGCTTTCCGGGCTTAATCGCTGTTTTTTCTGCTGCAATCATCGCAAAACCCTTAACCACAGAGGGCACGGAGACACAGAGGGTTTGTTTTCTCTGTGCCTCTGTGGTCCCGTGGTGATCTCTTTCATTTCCTATTTCGCCGTAAACGTTGCCGGGCGCTTCTCGACGTAAGCGTTCAGGCCTTCCTTGGCGTCGTCGGACTGGAACAGGAGCTGCTGGTTCTCGCGTTCCAGCGCCAGCGCGGCTTCGAGCGGGATTTCCCATCCGGTCTGGATGGCGCGCTTGATCCGTCCCACAGCCTTGGACGCCTTGTTAGGCGGACAGAATTGCCGCGCGTACTCCATCACGTTCGCCATGAAGTTCTCGCGCTCGTACACGTCATTGACGATGCCCAGCTCCTTCGCTTCCTCGAACGTGAACGTATTGCCGGTGACGATCAGCTCGATGGCGCGCGACTTGCCGATCATCCGCGAGAGGCGCTGCGTGCCGCCGGTGCCGGGGAGCACGCCCAGGTTGACCTCGGGCAGTCCGATCTTGCCGGAGTCCTGGCGGGCAATGCGGATGTCGGCCGCCATCGCGATCTCGAGGCCACCGCCTACGGTGTGGCCGTTGAGCGCCGCGATCACCAGCTTGGGCGTGTGCTCCAGGCGCAAGAGCGTCTCGTTGGCGTGCAGGCAGAAGTAGTACTTGAAGGTCGGATCGACGGTAGACAGCATCTTGATGTTGGCCCCGGCGCAGAAAAACTTCTCGCCCGCGCCGGTGAGGACAATCACGTAGACGTCGTTGTCCATGCGCGCGCGCAGGATGGCCTCGTCGAGCTGGCGGTTCATCTCGTAGGTGTAGGTGTTGGCTGGGGGATCGTTCAACTCGATGACGGCGATGCCGGCGTCGGTGCGATAGTTGACGAGCTGGCGGGTCTCGGTCGTGGGCTGCGTTGTGGTTGCCATCAGAACTCCTGTCGAGTCATTTGACTCATTGATCCGTTGAACCATTGCCTCGGGTGCGGCTGCGTTTGCGTTTGCCTGCGCCCAGCAGGCCGTTAAGAAAAATGTCGGACATCTGGCGGGCCAGGACACCGGCATCGGCGTCTACCCGCGGGTTATGCCAGGTGTAAATCCAGTTCATCATGCCGAACAGGCTGAGCACGGCGATGCGGCCGGAAAATTCTACTCTTCGCGTGCGCATCAAGTCTTCCACCAGCCCCAGGCAGATGCGGTAGTACTCGCGCTTGATGGCGCGAATCTGGCTGCCGTAGCTGTTCTTCAGCGCCTCGTCCTCGTGGGAGAGCACCTTCATGGCTTTCTGGTTGCCGAGGAAATATTCGAGGTGGTTCTGGATCAGGAAGCGCAGCCGCTGTTCGGGATCGGCCACTGCTTCCAGACACGCGCGCAGATTCGCGAGGATGGTTTCGAAGGCGTGCTTCTGGATCAGGTACAGAAGCTTCTCTTTCGATTCGAAATAATAGTAAAGACCCGCCAGGGACATGCCGGTGGCGCGTGAAAGGTCGCGCATCGAGGCGGCGTCGTATCCTTTGTCGCAGAAGACGGCGGTGGCGTGTTCGAGGATCTCGCCCAGGCGGCGCTCGAAGCGCGGTCGTGCGCCGGTGTTACGCTCGGGTGCACGCGCACGGCCACGGGTCACAGCGGTAGCAGGAGAAGCTGACATCCGGTGCAGGCCCCACTCCTTTACCGAACGTTCGTTCGAATAAACACATCATAGGATGAAGTGCCAGGGGAGTCAAGCCGGCGCTAAGTCGTCCTCAGTTTCAACTTCAGACATTCCTGATCCATCGGCCAAGAAGGTATCGCCGCAGTTTTTGGGCGTTGTCCGGCGGAAGAAATACGGACACAAGCAAGGCCAGCAAAATGAGGACGGCGAGGGTGAAGCCGATCAAGGCGTAAGCGTCAAAGAGAAAATCCACATTCTCTGGATTCGACACCACCCGGCACCAGGGTGGTCGCTACGGAGTACTCAGTTCCGTATATCCGCCATCAACCGCTCGACTTCCGCTTTCTGCTCGGCTGAGAGCGGCAACAGCGGCAGGCGCGAGGGCCCCCCGTAGTAGCCGTTCAGCTCCATGGCGTACTTGATGCCGGGGATGCCGAGTTCTCCGCCCACCTTGAGCGACGCCTCGACGATGCGTTGCTGCTTCTCCTGCGCCAGCGCCATGTCGCCTTCCTTCCACGCGGCATAGATCTCGTAGCAGGCGGTAGGAGCGGCGCAGGCGAAGGCCAGGATGGCCCCCACCGCACCGACGTCGAGAGAATCCTTCAGCAGGTGCGCCGAGCCCACCAGCACCTGGTATCCCACTTCCTTGGTACGGGTCTTGAGCCTGGGCGGCACGGCGACCGCGGTCCCGCCGAGGGAAGACGCAGGGACGACACCGCCGTTCCCCGGACCGGCAACCGACTGCATACGCGGGGTTACGGCGTTGAAAACCTCGGTGACCGTGACCGTGCGCCGGACGTGCCGAGTGCCGTCGACCATCTTCTTGACCTTCTCGATCACGCCCGCGGATTCCTTGATGCCGATAAGATTCGGGTGCTCGGCGAGTTCGATGACCACCTCCGCCGGGATGTCGTAGCCGGTGGCCTGGGGAAAGTTGTAGATGATGACCGGCAGCGGCGAGCGGTCGGCAACGGTGCGGTAAAAGGCCAGCAGGTTGGCCGGCAGCATTTGCCGTTTGTAGTAATGAGGCGTGCGCACCATGGCAACGTCGTAGCCCAGGGAAGCCGCGTACTCGGTCAGGCGCAAGGTTTCGATGGCCGACTCGATCCCTGTGCCGGCCACCAATACCTTGTCCGGCGCTGCGTGCTCGCAAGCGCACTTGAAAACGTCGCGGCGCTCCTGGTCGCCGAGCAGGATGGATTCCCCGGTCGAACCGAGAACAACCATGCCCGCAACCGGCGTCTTGGAATAGCGCTCGACGTTGTGCTCGAGCTTCTTGAAATACAGATTGCCGTCCGGATAGAAGGGGGTCGTGATCGGCGGAAGAATGCCGTGGAGCAGCATAGGCGAACTCCTGGCTGCGAGCTTCCAGCGACTGCTCGTAGCGATATAAAACACTTCAGTATAGCGCCGGGAGACAGACTGGATCACGGTTTCGGAGAGGCCCGCGTGAGCTTGAAATCGGCGAAGGTGGTCCACTTTCCTTCCTTGTTCTTCTGCTCGAGCAACCATTGCCAGGCGCCGGTCTCCGGCGACCAACGGTAAGTGGTGTGAAACGGCCCGTCGGGATACTCGAAGACGAAGCGAAGGGAGTTGCCCTCGCGCGTGCCATAGCCAAGCGTCTCGGAGTAGCGCGCGCCGAAGATGTCCAGCAGGTGAAGCACGTAGCGCTCGCTGACGGCGTCGTAGCCCAGGAACCAGAGGGCCTCGTAACGCCGCTCCGAAACGGGGGCGTTGGTGGCGGTTTCCTCGTGAATACGGAGGAACTGGTGATTCAGCACCCACTCGGCCCGAACATCATGGTGGGCGTCGCGACCCATGACCGTGCCGGTGAGGGTCCAAGTGCCGGTCATGTGGTCGGCGAGATCGTCAGTCCATTCGGGCGGCGCCTGGGCCACTACGTAAGCAGGCGCCAGGATCGCGATCAGCAACAATGCCAGAAGGCAAGTCTTCATAATCAGGGTGTTCCTCGCGATTGGCCTTCGCTCGGGGCAGGCTCTCCGGCCCCCTTAGCTGCGCTCGGGGAGGCTCTTGCCCGCCAAACTCCTTCCATTCCCCCTCCGGGACTTCACGAGCCCGGCGGGTGAGGTATTCTAACCAGTTAAGTAACGGCTCTGGATAAAAACGGGCCGCTAGAGTACAAACGAAGGGCTAACCAGACCATGGGACGACGCCGCCATCAGCGCTTCAAGAAGGAGCTGACGGTGAACATTCACGGGACGGACAGCATGGGACAACCCTTTTCCCAGACCGCCTCGGTGGTGGACGTAAGCGAATCCGGCGTGCGCCTGCAAGGTGTGCACGTGCTCTATCGCCCCGGCCAGACGGCCATGCTCGACTATCACGGCAACAAGGCCCAGTACCGCGTGGTGTGGGTGGGGGCGGGAACGCTGGCCGGCCAGGCCGGATTGATGAACCTGGAGCCGCGCAAATCCATCTTCAATTTGCGCTTTCCTCCTTCCGGTCCTGACAAGTACGTAGTGCCGCCGCCGGAAGTGCAGGAATTCGAGGGCGGCTTCCGCAATTTCGACGATGGCCTGCGTCGGCTGGTCGAACAGCGGCGCCGCGCCGAAAAAAGCAAGAAGGAGCACCGCCGCTATCCCCGCTATGCGGTGCGCGGCGAGGCGGAAATTTACACCGCGGGCAGCCAGTTCCCGCAGCGCGGCAAGCTCACCGACCTTAGCCGCGGCGGCTGTTTCGTGGAACTGCTCCCCTCCATCACCATGGATGCCAAGGTCATTCTGGTCTTGCAGGTATCGCAGCGCCGAATCCGCGTCCAGGGGGTGGTGAAGTCGGTGCTGACTAACTTCGGCCTGGGGATCGAGTTCCTGCACTTCGAAGCGGAGGATTTGCAACGCATGGAGGAAGTGCTGGCCGCCCTCGCACAAGGCGCAGAGTTGGCCCCGATTCCCGTCTCCCCGCCGCCGGCGGCGGCCGACCCCGGCCCCGCCGCCGTTACGGTGATCGACCCGCAACAGGCCTTGGAGGCGGTGAAGAGTTGGTTCGGCGACCACGATTCCCTGACCCGGCAGGAGTTCCTGGCGCTACTCAAGAAAGCCGGAGCTAAAGGGCAGTGAGTTTCCGCCCTGGCAGTTACAACCTCCTTTTCCGGTTCCCACTCTAAGCCGGTGTGTCCCTCGGAGGTAGCGTGCTACTGTTTCTCTTTATCCTGTTCTTGGTCGGGTGGATCCTTGGATTCGTGGTATTCAAGGTGTCGGCTTTTGCCATCCACATATTGCTGATCTTGGCGGTGGTATGGCTGATCCTGCATCTGGTGGGGGTGGGACGGCGCACCGTTACCTAGCGAGACTGTTGGCCACGGAGCACGATGGAACCCTGTATGTGCTGTGCTTCAGTGACGATGCTCCCAATACCGGCCCGCACCCCATCCGTCAGAAAGAGCTGAGAGCGGCGTTCAACCCCAGCCATCGATGGAATGTCGCCACCATCGAAGCGTGCCGGATTCAGACGGCATTCCACGACGACATCGGCGCACCGGCCTGGTTCGCGACAATCAAACGGATCTATTTCATTGCTGGATTACAGACCGGGTTGCTCTGATGCCGCGAACTATTTTCCCAACCAGATAAGGTGTCGTTGGTCAGGAGGACGTCCGTATCGGCCTCGGCGGCGCAGGCCAGATGGATCGCATCCCCTGGCGAGCAGTCAGCGTGGTCGAACAGGGTGCCTGCCCCAACCTGAGCTACCGCTAGGTGAGCGCCGGGCGTTCGGCGTGGACGTGCTGCAGGGCGCGGACGCTAACCTCCTCGCGCTGAATGGCGGCAATACCTTCGGCGGCGGCGCGCGCTGCCGAGAGGGTCGTCATGCAGGGGATGTGGTGGGTCACGGCCGCCCGCCGGATGGCTTTCTCGTCGAAATACGGGTCCGGACCCCGAGGCGTGTTGATGATGAGCTGGATCTTCTCGCCTTTGATCAAGTCCACGGCATTGGGGCGGCCTTCCTTCACTTTGTAGACCCGCTCCGTGATGATGCCCCTCGTGGCCAGCACGTCGGCGGTGCCGTGGGTGCACACGAGGCGGAAGCCCAGGTCGAGGAAGCGCTGTGCCACTCCGGCTACGTGCGGCTTGTCCTGATCGGTAACGCTGATGAACACCGTGCCGGCGCGCGGCAGCTTCTGGCCGGCGGAGAGTTGCGCCTTGGCGAAGGCTTCGCCGAAACTGTCAGCCACGCCCATGACTTCACCGGTAGACTTCATCTCCGGCCCGAGCACCGTGTCCACCCCCGGGAATTTTGACCAAGGAAAGACAGGCGACTTGACGTAGTAGCAGGTTCCGGTGGAGAGATCGGCTTGGCGCTCGATGTACTCCGGCAGAAACTCGCGCAGCTTGCGCCCCGTCATCAGGCGGGCGGCGATCTTGGCCAGCGGCACGCCGGTGGCCTTGGAGACATAGGGGACAGTGCGAGAGCCGCGCGGGTTGACTTCCAGCACGTACACCTTGTCACGATGGATGGCGTACTGGATATTCATCAGCCCGATGACTCTCAGTGCGCGAGCAAGGCGGAAAGTGTAGTCGCGCATGGTGGCCAGGTGGCGCTCGGGGATGTCTACCGCCGGTAGCACGCAGGAGGAATCACCGGAGTGGATGCCGGCCTCTTCAATGTGCTGCATGATGCCGCCGATGACCACGTCTTCACCGTCGCAGAGCGCGTCCACGTCCACCTCGGTCGCAGCTTCGAGGAAATGGTCGATGAGCACGGGGCGCTCCTGTGAGTACTCCACCGCTTCCTTCATGTAGCGGATGACGGTCTCGTCGCCGTAAGCAATCTGCATGGCGCGTCCGCCCAGCACGTAAGAGGGCCGCACCAGCACGGGATAGCCGACACGGTTCGCACCTGTGACCGCTTCCTCGATGCTGGTAGCCATAGCGCCCGAAGGCTGCGGGATAGCGAGTTCGTCGAGCAGCTTGCCGAAGCGCTTGCGGTCTTCGGCCAAGTCGATGGATTCGGGCGAGGTGCCGATAATGGGTACGCCCGCGGCTTTGAGCGGCAGCGCCAGGTTCAGCGGCGTCTGCCCGCCAAACTGCACGATCACGCCAACCGCTCCGCCTGCCACGGCCTCATGTTCGTAAACCGCCAGCACGTCTTCATACGTCAGGGGCTCGAAAAACAGGCGGTCGCTGGTGTCGTAGTCGGTGGAGACCGTCTCCGGGTTGCAGTTGACCATGACGGTCTCGTAGCCGTCCTCGCGCAGCGCGAAGGCGGCGTGGCAGCAGCAGTAGTCGAACTCGATTCCCTGCCCCACCCGGTTGGGCCCGCTACCTAGAATGATGACCTTTTTCTGCGGCGTGGGCGCGGCCTCGTCCTCGGACTCGTAGGTAGAGTACAGATAGGGCGTGTAGCTCTCGAACTCGGCGGCGCAAGTATCCACGCGCTTGTACACCGGCGTGATGCCGTGGGCTTTGCGGAAGTAGCGGATTTTCTCCGTCGCTCCTTTACCGTTCCCGATCCGCCACATGTCGGCCAAACGGGCATCGGAGTACCCCATACGCTTGGCCTCGCGGACCAACTCCGGCGGCACCGAGGCAAAAGGATGCTTCTCCAGCTCCACCTGGAAATCCGTGGCCTCCTTCAACTGGTGCAGGAACCAGGGATCGATAGAGGTCATGCGCGCCAGCTCCTTCACCGTGTGTCCCTGACGCAGGGCGTAGCGCAGATAGGTGAGGCGTTCGGGATGCGGCGTCACCAGGCGCTGCGTTAGGATGCGCGGCTCGATGGACTCCGAGCCCACGCGCTTGCCGGTCTCGAGCGAGCGTATGCCTTTGAACAGCGCTTCCTTGAAGGTGCGCCCGATGGCCATCACCTCGCCCAGCGACTTCATCTGCGGGCCCAGGGTCTCGTCCGCACCGGGAAATTTCTCGAACTGCCACTTGGGAATCTTTACGACGACGTAGTCGAGCGTAGGCTCGAAGCAGGAGGGCGTCTTGCGCGTGATGTCGTTGGGGATTTCGTCCAGCGTGTAGCCGACGGCCAGGCGCGCGGCAATCTTGGCGATGGGGAAGCCGGTAGCCTTCGAAGCCAGCGCCGAGGAGCGCGAGACGCGCGGATTCATCTCGATCACCACCATGCGTCCCGTGGTCGGGTGAATCGCGAACTGGATGTTGCTGCCGCCGGTCTCCACGCCGATCTCTCGGATGATGGCAATCGCGGCATCGCGCATGGCCTGGTACTCGCGGTCAGTGAGCGTCTGCGCCGGCGCCACGGTGATGGAATCGCCGGTGTGCACACCCATGGGATCGAAGTTCTCGATCGAGCAGATGATAATGACGTTGTCGGCCAGGTCGCGCATCACCTCCAGCTCGAATTCCTTCCAGCCCAGCACCGATTCCTCGATCAGCACTTCGTGCACCGGCGAGAGATCGAGGCCTCGGGCCAGGATGTCGAGCAACTCTTCGCGGTTGTAGGCGAGGCCGCCTCCGGTGCCGCCCAGGGTGAACGACGGGCGGATGATCACCGGGAAACCGATCTTGCCGGTGAACTCGAGACCGTCCTTAAGATTGTTGACCAGCGCCGATTTGGGAGCATCGAGACCGATGCGCGAGATGGCATCCTTGAACAGCAGGCGATCTTCCGCCTTCTTGATGGCTTCGAGCTTCGCCCCGATCAGCTCGACACTGTACTTGTCGAGCACGCCTGCGTCGGCCAGCTCGACCGAAAGGTTGAGTGCCGTCTGGCCGCCGACCGTGGGCAGTAGGGCAAAGCCGCGGGCGTCGGAGAGCTCCGATTCGATGCGGATGATTTCGCTCAGATAGCCCTTGGTGAGCGGCTCGATGTAGGTGCGGTCGGCCATCTCCGGGTCGGTCATGATGGTGGCCGGGTTGGAGTTCACCAGCACCACTTCGTAGCCCTCGGCCTTGAGCGCCTTGCAGGCCTGCGTGCCGGAGTAGTCGAACTCCGCCGATTGCCCGATGACGATGGGCCCGGAGCCGATGATCAGGATCTTCGAGATGTCGGTGCGCTTAGGCATTCACTTAGTCGCCAGTACCGGTGCTTCGAAGGGGTGCAGCTTTAGCTGCGCCGTTAGATTGCTCAATTGAGCCGGGCTTTAACCCCGGAGGCTCGCTTTGAAGGGGCGCGCCTTCAGGCGCGCCGTTAGGATCGGAAGAAGAATCGGGCTTTAGCCCATGAGGGGGTGCATCCAGTTCGAATCCCGAATGGGCCAATGAATAAGCATACTCTCCAGGCTTCTCACACAGATACTTTCGAACCGGGTTGAAATCTATGTATCGAACATGATGCTGATAATCCTCTGCATCGCGGATGCGATGGTCAGAGAATCCTTTCTGCCAGACCTCCATGTTCGAGCCCAATTCCTTCTTTGCTCGATAAGAAAACCCACCCTTGATGTACTGAACAGCGCGTTCCAGGCTGCCTACTGGAGTGATCAAGGCGTCAAAATGGTCTGGCATCAGGACAAATTCGTGTAGCAGATAGGCTGAGCCGTGGTAGTGATAAAGAGTGTCAATCATGAGCCGAGCCCATGGTTCCCTCTTAAAGAGGTCTCGGCGTCCCCAAGTCTCGGAGGTGACCATGTAGGTCTGGCGGTTGTTGGTCGCGGGCTTGCGCGTTGGTCGCATTTCCCTCCGCGGCTAAAGCCGCTCTCTTTATTGCACCTTACGGCGCGCCTGAAGGCGCGCCCCTTCAAAGATCGCCAGGTCCATGACTCGATGAAACAGTGGCAGCTATCGATTCCAAGTCACTCGGACCGAGGAGCCGGATCCCGGCATTCTTGTAGGCTTCTTCCGAACTCGTGAAGCGGTGTACTTTCTGGTGTTGAACCAGCCGCTTGTTCTCCGTTTGGGTCACATAATTAAAACGACCGTACTTCGTCTTATACAGTAGGAGGAGATTTGGACCTGTCAGATCGTGCTCGTCGAGGTGCAACAGATCGCGACCAGCCAGTTTGCGGGGGTAGTCGTGATCCTTACACGGCTTCGCGCCGGCCTGGCGTGCTTTCAAGGCTTCGACTGATATTTTGCCAGTCCACAGATCGTTGGATTGAGGCATATACCAGATTGCGGCTCCAATCATCGTTTCGAGCAGGTCTTTCTGAGTCGGCGTCAAATCTGGCGCGGAGTATACCGTCTTCATCGCTCGGACTACCTCGGCTAACACAGCGCAGCGCTCGGCCAACTTTGTTTCCGGGCTAATCCGCGGGCGCGCCCTCACCCCTTCCACTCCTCCATCATCTTCACAAAATCCTTGAACAAATAATGCGAATCATGCGGCCCGGGCGAGGCTTCGGGGTGGTACTGCACGCTGAACAGCGGCAATGACCGGTGGCGCAAGCCCTCCAGCGTCTGGTCGTTCAGGTCCATGTGCGTCAGCTCGACCTCGTTCAAGTTCAGCGACTCGGGATCGACGGCGAAATTGTGGTTGTGCGCCGTGATCTCGACCTTGCCCGTGCGCAACTGCTTCACCGGATGGTTGCCGCCGTGGTGTCCGAACTTCAGCTTGTAAGTCTTGCCGCCGAGCGCAAGGCCAACCAGTTGGTGCCCAAGGCAGATGCCGAAGACGGGCACGCGACCCATCAGCCGGCGAATGTTCTCCTGAGCATAAGTCACGGGTTCGGGGTCGCCGGGGCCATTGGAGAGAAAGACGCCATCGGGATGGAGCGCCAGCACGTCCTCCGCGCTGGTTTCGGCCGGGACCACGGTCACGCTGCAACTCTCAGAAGTCAGCTTGCGCAGGATATTGTGCTTGATGCCGAAATCGTAGGCCACGACGTGGAAGCGCGCTGGCTCGTCCTTTACGCCCACCACTTCCGTGGGCTCGTGCGAGCGCTCGCCTGTTTGCCACAGATACCGCTGCGTGGTGGACACGACTTTGGCCAGGTCGCTGCCGACCATGGACGGGATGGCGCGCGCCTTGGCCACCAGCTTCTCGGGATCGCTCTCCAGCATGGAGATGACGCCGCGCTGGCAGCCGCGGTCGCGCAGGTGGCGCACCAGGGCGCGGCTGTCGATGTCGGAGAGCACGGGGATCTTGTAGCGCTCCAGGTATTCATCCGCCACCTGCTGCGAGCGCCAGTTGGAGCTGACGCGAGAGAATTCGCGCACCACCAGGCCCTCGATGTACGGGCGGGTAGCCTCGGCGTCGTCGGGATTGGTCCCGTAGTTGCCGATCTCTGGATTGGTGAGGACTACGATCTGGCCGCAGTACGAAGGATCGGTGAAGATTTCCTGGTAGCCGGTGATGGAGGTGTTAAAAACAACTTCCCCGTAGCATTCGCCTTTTGCACCGTAGCCTTTGCCGCGGAAGATGCGTCCATCTTCCAGCGCCAGGATGGCCTGCATTCCTGCTCCCGGGAGTAGATTTTCCAGATTCTAGCAGAAGTTTCCGAGTTTCCAGTTGCGCGTTTCTCGTTTCTCGAAAGAACCCCGACCGGCTGTCGAGAAACCAGAAACGAGAAACCCGCTTCTAGCGAAGCACCCCGAGCTTCTCCACCGGCCAGTAGACAAACACGGCTTTGCCATAGATGAACGACTCGTCGACAGGGCCGAATTCGCGGCTGTCATTGGACATGGAGCGGTGATCGCCGAGCACGTAGTAACAGTGGTGAGGCACGACGATCTCGGGGTAGGAGCGGCCGTCGATGAAGTCCCGGGGGACGTAGCTCTCGGCGAGGCGACGGCCGTTGACGTAGACGCGTCCCCGCTCGATGAGGATGTGGTCACCGGGAACGCCGATCACGCGCTTGATGTAACTCTTCGCCGGATCGCGAGGATAACGAAAAACCACCACGTCGCCGCGCGCCACCGATTCAAAGTGATACACGAACTTATTGATGAAGATCCGCTCCTGGTCCTGTAAGCCGGGCAGCATGCTGGTGCCTTCCACCTTCACCGGCTGATACAGAAACAGGATGATGAACCCGGAGATGGCCAGCGAGATCACCAGGTCGCGCGTCCAACTGCGCAGCAGAGAATGCATGCGCCCATGCGCGAGGATCGCCGGAACCAGCGGTTCGACAGGACCAGGGGTAGATGCCGCGCCGTTGCTCATCCCGCTCCCATTATACGAAAAAAAGCAGAGTTGCCGGAGCGAAGGTTGCCCGAAGTCGTGTGAGCCATTGGGTCATCGCACCACTAGGGCATTGGAGTATCCCGCGGCATCTGAATAAGCGAGACGCTCGGGTACAATAGAACAAACGCACTGGGGGGACTACATGAAGCGTGCCCTGATCCTGACCGTCGTTGCCCTGGCGGCGATCGCCACCTCGGCGCAGTGGCTGGATGTGCCGGCCTACCACCCGGCCCCGCCCAAGAAAGGGGAGCAGCTGCCGCCTATCCTGGCCGGCCTGGACCTTAGCGGCCCGGCCTTCAAAAATCCCTTTCAGGTGCGTGCCTACCAGCTGGCGGCGAAAATCCCCAACGTCATTTATCAGCAACCCTGCTATTGCCGCTGTGATCGCTCGGTAGGACACAAGAGCCTGCACAGTTGCTTCGAGTCCCTGCACGCTGCCCACTGCGCCGCCTGCATGAAGGAGCTGTTTTACGCCTACGAGCAGCACAAGGCGGGCAAAACAGCAGCGCAGATCCGCGATGGCATCATCAAGGGCGAATGGGAGAAGGTCGATCTGCAAGCGGCAGCCGCTGATTAGTACCGAGTACTGAGCTGCGAGCACCGAGTTGCGCAGCATGGGGTCTTCTCGCTCGGTACTTGGTACTCGGTACTCCCCGAGTTGACGCCCGTCCCACTTTCTGCGTATAAACACCCGTGCTCTCCAGGCAGCGGAGCGGCGGCTAGAGATTTCCACAGGGCAGCGAGGCGTCCGCGGCCGGAGTCCCGGCGAGTCCATAGCGCGATGAAGAAGAAAGGCCCAGCAAAGGTTAAGCGTTCCAGCTCTAGCAGTAAGAAAACAAAAACTGTTAAGAGCAGGCCTGGGAAAGTCCTGGAGATGGCTTCGCGGCCTCAGTCGAAATCCCAGCTCCAGGAAGACCCGCGTTTTGCACAGGCTGTGGAAAACTACGAGGCCGCACTGCGGGCCGTCCAGGAGCGCAAATTCGACCGTGCCAAGGGGCTGTTGCAGAAGGTCATTGATGGGCCTTCCACCGAACTGGCCGACCGGGCCGCCGTACACATGAAGCTTTGCAACCAGCAATTGGCGCGTGCCAGCACCGCCTTCAAGACTCCGGAAGAGCACTATGATTTCGCGGTCTCACTGATGAACCAGGGCAAGTACGACGACGCCCGCGGCCATCTGGAAAAAATTCTGAAGCAAAACGCCAAAGCCGACTATGCCCTCTACGGCCTGGCCCTGTTGGATTGCCTGACCAACAAAGTCGAGGACTCGTTGCGTCACCTGGATGAAGCCATCCGGCTCAACCCGGCACTGCGCTTTCAGGCGCGCAATGATTCCGATTTCCAGAACCTGGCGGACGATCCCCGCTTCACCGAATTGCTCTATCCGGAACCGGGGACGGAGTTTACTCCCCCGCGATAAATCTGGCAGGCACACTCGCCGGGACAAAAGAGAGATAATAGAGATCAGCGACATGGCTGCTGAAGGCAGTAACCGTAACGATGCTGTACAGCGCGCCTGCGCACTGCGGGTAGTGGCGATGGGCGGCGGCACCGGACTGTCCACGCTGCTTAAAGGGTTAAAGCGCTACGTGAAGTCTCCCGGGGAAACCCAGGCGTCTGCTGGCACGGAGGTGATCGGCGAATTGAGCGCGGTGGTCACCGTGACCGACGACGGCGGCTCCAGCGGGCGCCTGCGCCGCGACTTCAACATGCTGCCTCCGGGCGACATCCGCAACTGCATCGTGGCCCTCTCCGAGGACGAGGCGCTGCTCTCGCGCCTGTTTCAGTATCGCTTCGCGTCCGGCCAGGGACTGGAAGGCCACAACTTCGGCAACCTCTTTGTGGCAGCGCTGACAGCAGTGACCGGCGACTTCGCGGAAGCGGTGAAACTCGCGTCAGAGGTACTGGCCACGCGTGGGCGCATCTACCCAGCCACCACCGCCAACGTGGCTCTGGAAGCCCTGATGGCCGACGGCTCGCGCGTGCAGGGAGAGACGCGCATCACCGCCAGCACCGGGCGCATCGTTGATCTGCACATGGTGCCG
>Ga0335081_10002489_pt1 | contig 29029 bp, 29 predicted proteins | sample Lox_Sample_35_FD_206713 | JGI IMG/M metagenome (GOLD analysis project Ga0335081, IMG submission 206713) | Soil microbial communities from Loxahatchee National Wildlife Refuge, Florida, United States - Lox_Sample_3.5 | ecosystem: Environmental > Terrestrial > Soil > Wetlands | place: USA...
ACAGAAAGTCGCGCTTGACGAGGCCGCAGAGCCCGATCGGCAACGGCTGCGATTTGAGCTGCACCGCGTACAGCCCAAAGCCGCAGCTCCGATACGGCGCCCAGATGTTGTTTCTGATGTAGCCCTCCGCGTCCGCCAGTGTGCGAACACCGCGGTCGCCGATGTTCTCGAGCCACGACGGCTCGTTGAGCAGCCGCAGGAAGAACGCGGCGTCCTCGAGCGCCGCGGAGCGCAACTCGAGGCGCGGGGTCGTGAGGAGTGGTAGCAGCGCGATGCGTCCGTCAGTGAGGGGGCAGGCGAGAGTGTAGCCCTGGCGCGCTGCCGGAGCATGCTGGTTGAGCCTCTGCCGCACGGCGCCGTGCGCGGACTCAGTGCGTGCGCAGCTGCAGCTCGTGGCGCCGGTAGTCGATGATCAACGCGTCCAGCAGGCCGAGCGCGTCCATGCCGATCAACAGGGTCGGATCGTGTGTCAGCTGCCAGCGCTCGAAGATGTGCACTTCGCCGTAGGTGATGCGCGCGTCCTGAATCTCGATGCCGCCCAGCGTGATCGGCGGGCTCTCGAACATCTCACCGCCCTGGACGTGCGTCGTGACATCGAGGATCTTCTCCGGCGTGCCGCGCGCATGGCGACTCAAGAGCGCCCGCCGTAACGCCTCGTTGCCGATGCTGCGCTCCGCGCCGGTATCGATGACGGCGTGCACACGCACGCGATCCACGTAGCCCGCGACCATCAGCAGGCCGGGACCCGACCGCTCGAGCGGCAGCGTGACGAAACCAATCGGCGCGCGCTGTCCGTGGGAGCGGGAGATGCTGATCCGGTCGTGACGGAAATCGATGTCGATCCGCTTATCGGTGAGGCCCGCGGTCCCGAGGACTCCCTCGGCGCCGCCGAGCGCATCCGCCAGGATCGGCAGCGTTACCGAGGTGACATCGAGATCACCGACGACGAGCGAGTCGACGTGGACAGTGGGGACGATCGCGCTGCCCGCAACCCCCTGCAGCAGCACCAGGTGGTCGGCCTCGGTCGCGAGACCGAGCGCTGCGGCCACCGTCGCGATGATCGCCGAATCGCTCGCGCCGGTATCGAGCACCAGGCGAAACGGTCCGCGGCCGTTGATCATGACCGGCGCCCAGATGCGCCCGATCCGGTCGCGCAGCGTCGGTGCGACGAAGCGCGGCTCGGGCGCCTGCACCACGACTTCCGGCGCGGGCACCTGGGCTGCGGGAGGGGGCGGTGCCGCGGCCGCGGCCAGGGCCGAGAGAAGCAGGGGCCGGACGAGCACCACCGCGCAACCCCAGCGCACAACAGAGGTAGGCGGCGGTGCTCGCCCGGCGAACAGCCTCAGAACTTCGCAGTAAAGGCGACGAAGACCTCCCTTCCCAGGTAGTCATAAGCCGGGAAGCTGTTCGCGGGACCTGAGTTCGCGGTGATGTCGTACGAGGGGACCAGCGGCGGATCCTTGTCGAGCACGTTGTTGACTCCGAAACGCAGGTCCAGCTCCTTCATGACATGCCACACGGCGCTGAGATCGAGGTAGTTGTAGCCCGGGATGCGCGCGTTGTATTGATCGTAGTAGGGGAACGGCTCGTTGGAGCCGGCGGCTCCTTCCTCGGCGCCCTGCAGCAGCGGATTGGTGGAGTTGTTGTCGAAGGTCGTCGGACCGATGAAGCGCCACTGCGCCGACAGCAGCAGGTCGAGCGGTGTCTCCCAGGTGACCCGGAGGGTGTGGCGCCAGCGCGGATTCACCGAGCCCTGCGTGGTCGAGTTGCAGGTGCTGCCGAACAGGCCCGCGCAATCGAACGATCCGGAGCCCGGATACGGCGTTTCGGTCGAATGCCACAGGTAGGCGCCGTTCAAGGTCGTGCTCAGCGAGCCCCAGGGCAGTGCATGCCGATAGTTCATCCCGACATCGAAGCCCGAAATTATCGTGAGCCCGAGGTTGTAATCCTGCTGGAGGAAGTAGCCGCCGCCCTGCACCGTGGCGCCGGCCAGTGAGCCCGCAGGCGTGCGCACGATCTGGCTGCAGTAGATCGGGTTGTCGTTGACCAGACAGCCATTCAGGATGACCGCGAATGGATAGGTCCCGATCTCATCCTCGAGCTTGATGTGGTAGTAGTCGACGCTGGCGCTGAAGCCGGGCAGCGCCGTGGGCGTGAGGGTCAGGCCCAGAGACCAGGTCGTGGCGACCTCGGGCTTCAGCTGGCTGTTTCCCTCGATCACCTGCCCGCACTGACCGGACACGCACTGGATGATGTTGTTGGTGTGTACGCCGTCTCCGTACTGGGCCGGAGTGACGCCGGTATGCTCGCATTCCACCAGGCTGGCGGTCGGGATACCGGCGCAGGGATCGATACCAACGACGTTCTCCTGGCCGAAGGAAGGGGCCACGAAGAGCTCGATCAGGTTCGGGGCCCTGACGGCGCGGTCCAACGAGAAGCGCAGACGCGCATCCTGGAGCGGCGCGTATTGCACCTCGAACTTGTAGGTGTTGGTGGAGCCGGTGGTGTCGTAGTTGGAATAGCGGTAGCCGACATCGGTCGTCAGGTCGTAGACCCCCGGCTGGCCATGGGCGATCGGCATCCGCAGCTCGACGAACGCCTCGTCGATGTCGTAGTGCTGGTTGATGTTGACCAGCGCGCCGGAGAAGCCGGCTAGGTCGCCCGAGGTCTCGGCGCCGTCGGGATTGAACGTGACACTGTCCATGCGGTGCTCGTAGCCGAAATTGACCGCGGCGCCGTCGTTGGCCCAGGGCGTCTGCAGTCCGTACCTGCCGAGCTCACCGGTGAAGTCGAGATGCGCAACCTGCTCGGTGTTGTTGCCCTGTGCAGTTCCCGGCGTCGACAGGTAGGCCAGCTGTGCCGGGGTCACCCCGCCCTGCGTAAAGATGTTCCACGGCACGCACTGGCCGCCGCTGATGCAGACCGGCTGGCCCTGGGCGTTGGTCGTCACCTGCAGGGCGTTGTTGATCTTGCCGTAGTCGAGGAAGTCCTGGTTACTCTGGAACGCCGTGGTGTAGTAGTACGAGCCGTAGAGGTCATAGGTCCAGCCGTCGATCACGTCGCCTCTCGTGCCGATGACCGCGCGGATGTTGTTGTGCTCGTAGATGGAGGTGCGCCCACCGCCCTCGATGTTGCGCCGGCCGATGGAGACGTCGGCGCTGTTGCCCTTCGATCCCGGGTTGGCCAGGTCGCCGGCGATCTGCGCCGGGGTGCACAGCAGCGCCTGCTCCTGAGCGCTCAAGAGCGGATTGCTGCAGTTGATGAGCTCGTTGCCGTCCGACGTGAAGGGGTCGCCGCCGATGAAGAGGCCGGAGGGCGCGACCACGGCCACGCTGCGGTCATCCATCCAGGTGAACTCCGCGTAGGGCTGGACGTGGCTGTTGAGCTCCAGGTGCGCCAGGAATCCCGCCTGGAAGCGCTTGTCCTGGCGCTGCAGGTACTCGAAATTGTTGAAATCGAAGATCGCCGGCGGGCTCGACCCCACCTGCGGCCAGGGGAGGAACTGGTTGCCGACGACGGTGTAACGGGTGTTGAGGCCTGGCGCGATTCCCTCCGGAGTGAAGCGATTCGAGTTCGAGCTGCCGAGGCATTCGACGCCGGTGTAGGTCGGTGAGGCGACGTCACCGTTCGAGGCGAGCTGGCAGTCGGAGAAGTCCCGCGCCGAGGCGGTCACCGGCTGCTGCGCGTGATAGACGAAGAAACCGGTGAAGTTTCCCTTGCCGTCATCGAAGTTCTGGCCGAGGAGTATCGACAGGTCATGCTTGTAGCCGTCGCGGATGCTGCCGGAGGGAACGGAGCTCTGCGCGGTGAACCCGCTATTGGGATCGTTGGCACCCAGCAGGCCCTCGACGTAGCTGTTGTGCTGGTCGTGCTGCGCGAAGCCGTACTGGCCATCGATCTGGATGCCTTCGAAGTCCTTCTTGAGGATGAAATTCACGACACCCGCGATGGCATCGGAGCCGTAGGTGGCGGAAGCGCCGCCCGTGACCACGTCGACCCGCTCGATCAACGGCACCGGAATCTGGTCGATGTCGGGCGCGGCGTTCTGATTCGAGGTGCTCGGATCACCGATGCCGAGCCGGCGCCCGTTCACCAGCACCAGCGTGCGCTGTGGGCCCATGCCCCGGAGGTCCACCGTCGAGAAGCCGCCGGTCGAGGTCAGGGGGCTCGAGGTGTTGCCGAAGTCGGAGTTGCCGCCGATGATGTTCTGCGGCAGCGAATTCATCAGGTCAGTGATGTCGGTGTAGCCCTGCAGTCGGATGTCCTGGCTCGAGACCACCGTGGTGGGGCTGGTCGCCGTGATGTTGGCGGGCACGGGGATACGCGAGCCGGTCACTACCACTTCCTGCAACGGCGCGGCGGTCTCCTCGGCCGGCGCTGCAGCCTGCTGAGCAGGCGCCGCGGGCAGGAACACGCTGGCGAATATGGCGAACAGTGCGCTGATGAGCGGCGCGCGCGTGCGAGTCATGTACGTCTCCCCTTGAATTTGTTCGGTCCGGTCGTTGCCCGGGTGCTACGCGCAGCCGCAACCAGATGCCGGCGCGCGACGCCGAGCGGAGATCCAGGGGATGGAACATATATGGCACAAATGGGTGCGGCGCTTGAATGTGACGAAGCACCTTCGAGGCGCGAGCAGCACGCCGGTTGGCGTGACGATGCCCGGGCGTTGGGTGACGAGCGGTGCCGCGCCCGGCTCCGGATGCGCGCGCGCGGTGATAGCGTCACCAGGGAGTCGGGGATTCAGCGTCTGTTCGCGGGGATCGGTGGTGCAAGGGGTCCGAGAGTGTTGTTTGTTGAGCACGCTGCTGGTGGCCTTGGTCGCGTGCGCGAGCCGGCCCGTGAAGCAGCCGCCGCTGCCGTCGGCGGCGGCTCTCGCCGCGCAGGGAATCGAATGTCACAAGGAGCGCACCACCGGGAGCCTCGTTGCGACCACGGTTTGCACCAGCGCCGCACAGCGCGCGCGTGCGGCGGACAATGCGCAGCAGACCAAAGACCTGATGGAAAAAGACCAGGGCGGGCCCTGCATGCACATCGGGCCATGCCAGTGAGGCGCGTGGTGCAAGCGATGCAGCGAACCGGGAAGGGGAAACTCGTGCGGGCTGAATCTGATCGTCAACGAGACTCTGGTAAAGGACTAGGAGCGCGCCGCCGCAGGGGCAGCGCCGCGAGAATCGTGTCGCGGTAGGCGTGACCGGAGTGCAGGCGCGCGCCGGTCGTGAGGGTGAACACGAACGAACCGTGACCGAGCGGCTGAGCGAAGGCGATAGCGCGAACATTCAGGAGCAGCGAGCGCTCGATTCTCACGAAGCCGACCGGCGCCAGTACGGCCTCGAGATGCTTGATCGAGTCGCGGCAGATGTACTCGACAGCGGCGAGGTGGTAAGTCACGTAGTTGCCCGCCGACTCGACGTAGTCGATTGCAAGTGGATCGAGCGGGTAGAGCCGATGCTCGCGCTCGCCCACCAGAAACAGCGGCCGGCTGGCGCCACGTGCAGAGAGTGCGGTTGGCGCCGGGGTAGCGGGCAGCGGGTACGGCCGGGCCGTGTGGCCAGCGTGCGACACGGGGACCGCTGGCTCATCATCGACGATGAGGCGATTCATGGTGAGTATCTCAGCGGTGGCGGCGCGGTGAGTCCAGAGCGAAATCTCGCGCTCATCCAGAAATCGCCTACGCTCGTCCCAGCGGTCAGTCCTTCAGGCCGCCGACCGCGAACTGCCCAATGCGCTCGCGGACCTTGTGGCGAAAGCGCTCGCTGCTGGTCACGGTCGTGCCGCCGCTCAACACGAACACGTAGTCGCCGCGCGGGGTCCGGCTCACCTGCCGCACGTGGTTGAGGTTCACCAGACAGGAACGGTTGATCGGCAGCATCGGCTGCGAGCGCATCGATTCTTCGGCCTGGATGAGCGTGCTGCGGGCGTGCAAGGATTCCCGGCCGACGGTGAGCAGCACATAATTCCGATCGGCAGTCACCAGCTCGATCTGCGCGACATCGACCATGTGCAGCGCACCGCACCTCTCGGCCAGCAGGCGCGGGCGCGGCTCGGGGCGCGGATGCGACAGGCGCTGCAGCTGGGCCAGGGTCGCTGCCGCGATCTGCACGGTCGCGGAATTGCGCGTCGCGTGGCGCTCGCGCACCCGGCGCAACATGGTGCGGAAGCGTTCGCGGTCGAAGGGTTTCAGGAGGAAATCCGCGGCGTTCACCTCGAAGGCTTGCAGTGCGTAACGGTCGAAGGCGGTGACGAAGACGACCAGCGGGGCTTCGCCCGGCGCGAGCCTCTGCGCGAGCTGCATGCCCGAGATCTTTCCCATCTTCACGTCGAGGAAGATGAGATCCGGCGAGTGCTTTGACAGGGCCGCGAGCGCGCCCTCGGCATCGGCGTATTCCCCGACCACCTCGAGGTCCTGCTCGCCAGCGCAGCGCTCCCTGAGGGCCTCGCGTGCGGCGACCTCGTCGTCGACGATGATGACCTTCACGAGGATTCCACCGCAGTCAGCGCCGCAGATCCGTGGCTCCATTCGCGCAGCACGGGCAGATGCAGGGTCGCCACCCAGGTCGAGTCTTCGCCCGGGCCGGAGGCGAGCACCGCGCGCCCGCCGAACTGTACCGCGAGCCGCTCGCGCACGTTGCGAAGGCCGAAGCCTCCGGCGCCTGGAGCCTTGCCAGGGCCGATCGAGTTCACCACCTGGAGCTGCAGGCGGTAGGGCGACAGATCCCAGGTCACGTCGATTCGCACCGGACCGCCGTGGTCCGCGAGGCCATGCACGACCGCGTTCTCCACCAGTGGCTGCAGAATCAGGCTCGGCACCCAGACGCCCGGGACATCGGCGTCATTGTTCATACGCACCGTCAAACGATCCGCGAAGCGCCCCCTCTGCAGGCCCAGATAGAGCTCGACGAACTGCAGCTCGTCCTGCAGCCGCCCGAAGTCCCGCTCCCCGGCCTCGAGCAGCCCGCGCAACAGGTCGCCCAGCGACGCGATCAGAGACTCGGCCACTTCCGGCTCGCCGGTGATGCGTGCCTGAATGGTATGCAGGACGTTGAGGAGAGTGTGAGGCGAGAGCTGGCTGCGCAGCGCGGCGAGGCGCGCGCCCGCCCAGTCGCGCCGCAGCTCGGAATTGCGCAGCCGCAGCTGGTGGTAGCGCCGCTGCTCCTCGAGCACCGTGATCAGAGCGAGGCCGAAGCCGTAGGCGAGCAAATGCATCGCGCCGGACGCGGCCCACATCGCCCAATCGCTTTTCGTGAGGGTGCTGAATGGATCAGGCTGCGCACCGAACAGGACATGCAGGAAGTGCCCGCCCACCAGGATCGCCAGGTACATCAGCAGCGAGAACCCGACAGCGAGCGCGAGCTGCTGCGGCACGCGCCGCCAACCGGGCCGCCAGCCGATCCGAAAGGCGACGGAATAGCACGTGAGCAGCACGGGCAGCATCAGCGCGTGCTGCAGCAGGCGGTATTGCCATGGGAAGAACAGCATGACTCCGGTCATCTCGGCGAGCTCGACGCGCATCGCCTCGTGGTAGGCGATGCCCGTCAGCGTGACCCAACCCCAGAAGAGGGTGGCGAGAGCAAGCACACGCCGGCGGAGGAGTAAGCGCGGCTCGTCGTCAGCGAGCGGCGCGGCATTTGGCCACAAGGCGCTGGGGATCGAGGCCATCGGCAAATCATGGCACAAGTGCGCCGCAGCGGGTCCATCCGCGGGACCAGCGCGGCCTTTTCCGGGACGAGTGACCCGGGCAGTCGCCCCGCGGCGCCGACGCCGCTAGGATTCGTGGACGATCGGGGAGATGGACATGAGAACGAAGAGCCGGCATGGATCTGCCGGCGCGCCGCCGAGGCTCGCCGTGCTGTGGTTGCTTTCGGGAGTTGCGACCGCGGGCCCGGCAGGCGACCCGGCGAGCCGCGGCGGCCCGTACGCGAGCATGGCGCCTCTCGAGCAGTACCTCATGGACCCAGGCGCCGAGATCGCGCTCGCCCGCAGCGCCGCGCCGGCGGCGATCTCAGCCAACGCCGCCGTCCTCATTCTCAAGCCGCAGGGGTATGAGACCGCCGTCACCGGCACCAACGGGTTCACCTGCATCGTCGAGAGGTCGTGGATGGCGCCGTTCGACAACCCCGAGTTCTGGAATCCCAGGATGCGGGCGCCGATTTGCTACAACCCGGCAGCATCCAGGTCGATCCTCGCATACACGCTGAAGCGGACGGAGCTCGCGCTCGCCGGACATTCCAGGGAACAGATGCTCGATGAGATGCGCGCCGCGCTGGCGCGCGACCAGCTCCCGCCGCCCGAGCCCGGCGCGATGTCCTTCATGATGTCAAAGAACGGCTATCTCGGGGATAGCCAGGGTCACTGGTACTCGCATCTCATGTTCCACGTGCCGAAAACCCCGGCTGCAGCCTGGGGAGCCAACCTTCCCGGCTCGCCCGTGGTCCTCGATGAGCGGCTGATGCCGGAGCCGCAAGCGATCTTCATGGTGCCGGTCGCTCACTGGTCGGACGGAACGGCGGCGCCGGCCTGGTAGCGCGCGTTCCAGCCGGCGTCGTCACGGCAGTGCGCGAGCTCATCACATTCTTTCCTGGACCCCGATGCGCGCTGCTACGTTGGCGGCGTGAATCTTCTCGACAGCGTCGCGCAGTACCATACGCCGTTCGTGGTACGCGACCGCAGCAGCGGCAAGCTGACGGCACTCAACAACACTGCAGACTGCGCCGGGCTCGTCGCCCGCTGTCCCCTGCGCTTCGTGCTGAGCGATGACCTGACGCGCCTGTGCGCCGATCTCGCCTACTCCAAAGGCGCGCGCACTGTTGCCTGCGCGGACCTTCTGCACGTACCCGCGGAGAGGCTGTGGGTGGAGTGGTGCAACGCACCCTGGAGGAACGCCCTGCAGGAATACGGCTTTCCGTTGATTGCGGCCGGTGCCCAATGGGTCGGGCGCCGCGGAGCATGGGTACGAGCGACAGCCGATGGCCGGCGCGGCCTGGTACGCACGTTCTGGAGCGTCTCGGCTGCGGACGTCCTCACCAGCAGCGTCGAGGCGTACTTCGACTTCGACACTGCGATCGGTGAGGAGCCGCAGCCGCTCGACGGAAAGCGCGGACTCGCCCGCAGAGTCTTCGACGGCGAGCGCCCGGACGATGACGTCCTCGGCCGCTGCTTCCGCTTTCGTTACGAGCAAAGCTGGTGGGAGTACTACCGGAGTGCGGGGCTCTCCAGCGAGCTCGCCTTTGCGCTGTGGCGGGACGCCGTCGGCACGATTGCGATGGACATCCCGATGCTGCTGGCGTTCTTGCTGTTACTCGCGAGCCGCAACGGCCTGCCGCAACGGCCACAGGCATTCGAGCGCCTGAATTTTCACCGCCGCCGGAGCGGCAAGGCACCGCTGCTCGAACACATCGAAGTAACGGCACCCATTCTGCCGGAGTACCGCGACTACCGGCGCGGCGTGCCCGCGCCCGGCCGGAGGAGTCCGCGGCTTCATCATGTCCGCGGACATCTCGTGCGCCGCGGCAGCCAGATCTTCTGGCGCGTGCCACATCTTCGGGGCAGCGCGCGTTCCGGAGTCGTGCGCTCACGCACGGTGACCTGGACTTTCGACCGGGTGGCCGCGGGGCGCGTGCATTGATGCGGGCACCGGCCGAGGCGCAGGGCCGGTGCTGAGCTCCGGACGCCGAAGTCGGCTGCGGGGGCTGCAGGGCGGGTACAATCCGCACCCGCGGAATCCCGTCAATGCCGGCTTAGCTCAGTGGTAGAGCAGCGGTTTTGTAAACCGTTGGTCGGGAGTTCAAATCTCTCAGCCGGCACCGATTTTTTTACGGCGAAATGACAGACCTTCCCGCCCCCCCGCGCTCCCTCGACTGGAGCGAGATCCGGCATTGGCGCGTGCAGATGCGCCAGGCGCTCATTGGCCGCCGGCTGTCCCTGGATGGTGCCCTGCGGAAAGAACGAGGCGAGCGGGCCAAAAGGCATTTGCTCGCAGCCCTCGATCTGCGCACATTCGGGACGCTCGGCGTGTATTGGCCCGTGCGCGGCGAGATCGACGTGCGCGACCTGGCAGTCGAGCACCTGAAGAACGGCGGCCGCGTGGCTCTGCCGGTGGTCGTCACGAAGTCGGCACCCGTGGAGTTCTGGAGCTGGCGACCGGAAATGCCCATGTCGCGAGGGATCTGGAATATCCCGATCCCTGAGCAGCGCGAGGTGCTCGACCCTGAGGCACTCATCGTGCCGCTGGTAGGGTTCGACCCGCAGCGGTTCCGGTTGGGTTACGGGGGCGGGTATTACGACCGCACGATTGCCGCGGCCGCCCGACGGCCATACTGTGTGGGACTGGGGTTTGAGGACGCACGGCTCGCCTGCATTTTCCCGCAGCCGCACGACCAACCGATGGATCTGATCGTTACCGACGGCGTGTAATGGAGGCAGTCATGCTCAACCTCGTTGCAGCCAGCGCCTGCTTTCTGCTGATTCATTTCGGCGTGTCCGGAACGAAGTTGCGCGATGCTCTGGTGGCGCGTCTCGGCCCCGCTCGCTATCGCGGCGCATTTGCGCTCGCCTCGCTGCTGGGGCTCGCGTGGATGATCTATGCGTTTCGCCGCGCGCCGGCCGTGCCGCTGTGGGGGCTCGAGCTCGGATTCCGGCCCGCCGCGTACGTTCTGGTGCTCATCGCCTTTCTCTTCGCGGTCATCGGCATTGCGACGCCTAGTCCGACCCGGGCCGGCATGGAGGCGAAGCTGAAGCAGGGACCCGGGATTGCGCGCGGGATGGTCCGCATCACGCGCCACCCCTTCCTGTGGGCAGTGGTGCTCTGGGCGCTGGTCCACGTCATCATCAACGGTGAGCTCGCCGCCTTGATCCTGTTCGGCTCGCTGCTGGTGCTGGCGTTGGGCGGGACCACCGCCATCGACGCCAAGCGCCGCCGCGCCTTCGGCGCCCAATGGACGCAGTTCGCGGCGGTGACATCCAACATCCCGTTTGCGGCAATCGCCGCGGGAAGGAATCAGCTCGCGCCCGCCCTGCGGGAGATCGGAGTGTGGCGACCGCTCGCCGCGATCGTCGTCTATGCCGTGGCCTTCTACCTGCACGGACGGATCGGGCCACCCCTCAGCTGAGCCGGGCGCTGCCGCGCAGCCGCAGGACTCGTCAGAAATAACGCCGCAGCTGCAGATAGATGCTGCCGGGAGGCGCCAGCAGTGTCTGACTGCCGGGGGCGAGCGGCAGGCCGCCGAACTCGGTGTGCGTCCTGCCGAGCGGCAGCTGGGCGCCGGCGATGAGACTGAGGTTGTCGCTGAGAGAGTAGCTGGAGCTCACCAGCGCGTAGCAGCTGCCGTCGTCGATTCCGGCGATGAGCAGCGGGCTCACCGTGAAAAGCGGCGTGACTTCGAGCGTCAAGCCGCCCGCCAGATAATCGCGGCGCGTGTCGAAGAGCTGGCCGCGCGCCAGGCGCTGCGTGAGATCGGCGGGGAGGGAGGCGAGGTCGTAGGGCTGGCCGGCGACGCCGAAGCCGTTGTGGAAGTACTCGGCGAACACCGTGGCATTGCGTTGCCACAGCGTCACCGCGTCGCTGATGTTGGCGAGCGCCGAGAAGCGGGTCGCGCCCCGTGCTTCGAAGGTCGGCACCAGCTCCAGGTTCCAGGTGGAGCCTCCGAGGGCGCCGTTGACGCCCAGCCCCGCGAGCCAGTCGCCGTAGTCGCGCGCCAGGAGCCAGGTCGTGGTGTGCCCGAGGATCGGGGTGCGCAGGTGCAGCGCGAAGGAGCTGTCGTCGGCCGACGGCGCAGTGTCCGGTTGCGCTCCGCGGGGCACGATCACCGCCTGAAGATCCGTGCCCTTCCCGAGCAGCCACTGCGCGTAGAGCATATCGGCGCCGGGCTTATATTCAGTGTCGGTGGCGTTCGGCAGGAACGGGTCGAAGAGGTCCATCGGCCGGAACACCAGCCCGCTTCCCCAGGTGAGCGCCTGCCGCCCGATGCGCAGGACGAAGTCCGGGGTGGTGTAGCCGAGCGCGAGCCGATCGAAGCCCTGGGTCGCCTGCGTTTCGGAGCGGTCGATGAAACGGTTGCCGAGACTGAGCCAGGTGACCGGCGGCGTGCCGAGCAGCGCCTCCTCCTCGTGCGCGATCGACACGTCCGCGCCGTGCTCGAACGTCACCAGGTAATGCACCATGAGGCTCCAGTGCGACCACGACGGCTCCCATACGAGGCGCAGGTTCGCCAGCACGTCGTTCCAGTCGCGCGCGCCGAGCGCGGCATCGAGACTGTCGGCGCGCGCGAAGTCGTAGGCGTCCTGCACCTCGAAGCGTCCGTGGATCGCATCGTCGGCGTGCGCGGCCGCGGCGAGCGCCAGGGCGAGCGCGAGCGCCGCCCGCCGCCGCGCCTCAGGCCGCCTGGGGACTCGCGCGCTCATCGAGCGTGATCCGGCCGTCGGTCATCTCGATGTGCCGGCGGGAGCGCGCGATCACCCGGGCGTCGTGGGTCGCGATGAGGAAGGTGGTGCCCGATGCCGCGTTCAGCTGCTGCATCAGCGCGATCAGCTCTCCGGCGTTGCCCGAATCGAGATTCGCGGTGGGCTCGTCGGCGAGCACGATCGCCGGTCGCGGTGCGAGCGCACGCGCCACAGCGACGCGCTGCTGCTGGCCACCCGAGAGCCGCGCAGGACGGCGGTCCTCGAGGCCCGCAAGCCCGACTTCATGCAGCGTCTCGCGGGCCCGCGCGAGCCGCACGGCGCGGGGAAGCCCCAGCAGCCTCAGGATGAACTCGACGTTCTCGAGCGCGGACAGGACGGGGATGAGGCTGTAGCTCTGAAAGACGAAGCCGATCTTGCGCAGCCGCAGCTCCGCAAGCTGCGCGCCGTCCATCGCTGCGATCGAAGCGCCCTCGATGAGGATCTCCCCGGCGGTGGGACGATCGAGCCCGCCGATGACGCTGAGGAGCGTCGTCTTGCCGGAGCCCGACGGGCCGGCGAGGGTGGCGAAGTCCCCGCGGCCGATCGTGAGATCGATGCCGCGCAGCGCCGGCACCGCAACCGCGCCCTGAGTATAGGTCCGCTCGACCCTTCTGCACTCGATGATCGCCGTCACTGCTGCCTCCGACTGCCGCGTCAACGGCTCATGGCCGCGGCCGGCCTGGCGCTGGCGGCATTCAGTGCCGGCCAGAGCGCCGCCCCCACGGCGAGCAGCCAGATGATGACTCCATAGAGAAGGCCCTCCAGCGCGTTGAGCTGTGGGTGGAGGATGCGGCTCTCGCCCATCATTTCCGCGCCCGCGGCGAGCAAGCCGAGATCCAGCCCGTGATGAAAGGGCGCAAGCGTTGCGACCGCGAGCGCGGCTCCTCCGAGCACTCCGACTCCCACGAGCAGCGCCGACTCCAGCAGCACCTGCAGCACGATCGCCCGCGGCCGCATGCCGAGCGCCTGCAGCAGGCCGAACTCGCGCTGCCGCTCGAACACCGCCATGAGCTGCGTGTTGACGAGCCCGATCGCCATCAGGGTGAACATGATGAGGAGCCATACCGCCGTGTAGTAGCGCCCGAAGGTCTCGATCGTGTAAACCAGCGGCGCGAGCTCCATCCAGGGCTGGACGTCGAGCCCGGGAGCGGCGCGGCGCAGCTCCGCGACCAGCGTGTCGAGTGAGCGCTCGTCGCGCACCGCGAAGCTGATCTCGGAGAGGCGCTCGCCGAGGCCGAGCATCGACTGCGCGCCGTCGAGTCCGACGAACAGGAACTCGTCTTCCGCGGGCTTGCCGGCCGCGTACAGTCCGACGAGCGGCAATCCGGATTCGGCGAGATGGCCATCGGCTGCCTGCGCCAAGACGATCACGCGCTTGCCGATTCGGGTCTTGAGGCGCTCCGCGAGGTCGCGGCCCATGACGACTCCGGGGTCGCCGGCGCCCGCCAGGTAACGGCCCGCGATCACCTCTTTCGGCAGGTCTGAGAGCGTGCGCTCCTTCTGCGGATCGACTCCCACCAGGGTCACTGAGCGCGTGCGGTACTCGCTTTGGATGATCGCGGGCACGCGCACCCGCCCGGTCCAGGCCGCAATCTGCGGCGCATCGAGCGCGCGGCGCAGCGCGGGCCCGGGCGCTTGCATCGAGTGGCTGACGCTCGGATCGTCGAGGTACCCCGGGGCATGGAGCTGGCCGTGGCCGGTGAGGAATCGCAGCGTCGTGTCGCGGCTGCCGGTAGTGAGGGCGTTGAAGAGCGCGACGAAGATGAGCACCGACCACGTTCCGACCGCCACCACGACGAGCGTGATCAGCGTGCGGCGCGGGTTGCGCCAGAGGTTCCGCCAGCCGAGTGGCACCAGCAGCGGGAGCAGGCGTATCACGCAGACCTCATGGCCTCGACGGCCGTGAGCCGCGCCACGCGCAGGTAGGGAACGAAACCGCCCACCACGATCGCGACCAGGATGGCGAGCGGGCCGGTCAGGGCGCTCACCCGATCGAGCGTCGGGTAAAGCCGCGGCGGCAGCCCGTACTGCGCCAGCAGCTCCCCGAGGCTGGCGAGATAGATGCCGCGTGCCTCGAACCAGAGGGCCACGCCGGCGCCGACGGCAAAGCCCGCGAGACAGCCCACCAGCGCGAGCGAGAGCAGCTCGAGCCACACCATGAGGCCGATCGAGCGCGGGCGCATGCCGATGGCGAGCAGTACGCCGAACTCGTGCGTGCGCTCGAGCACCGACATGAGGAGCGCGTTCAGGATGATGAAAGCCACCACCGCCACCAGCGTCAGGTAGAGCAGCAACGACATCGCGTACTTGAGCGCGATGGCATCGCGCATCGCGGGCTCGAGCGCCTTCCAGTCGAGCACCGCGAGCCCATGTCGGGCGCCGAGCGCATGGAGCTTCGGCAGAGCGGCATCGATGCCGGCGAGCGTCGGGCCGCCGAGTGCGATGGTGTTGGCAAGATCAGACATGCCGAAGGCATCCTGCGCGCTGCTGAGCGGCATCTCGAGGATCGAGCGGTCCAGTTGCGGGATACCGGTGCGGAAGATGCCGACGACTTTCAGCACGTCGGCACCGACCGAGCCGTCGCGCGCGGCTCCGAGCACGCTCAGCGTCCCGCCGACCGACACCTGGAGATTGCGCGCGAGCAGCTCGCCGAGCACGGCCGCGTCGCGGTCCGTGTCATTGAGATAGCGGCCCTCGCGTACCGTGGCGGCAATCGTGGAGAGCCGCGCCTCGCTCCCGGGATCGACGCCGGCGATGAGAGCGCCGTAGCTGCGCTCGCCGTTCGCGAGGATGCCGAAGCCGTTGACGCGCGCCGCCGCCGTCCTCACGCCGTCGATCTCGAGAGCATCGTGCACGATCGCCTGCGGGTCCTCGATGACACGGTCGATGGTGGGATCGTCGGCATATCCCGGAGCCTGGATCTGTGCGTAGCCGTCGAACACCCGCAGGTTGTTCTCTTTCATGGTCGCATACACGCCTCTCTGGAAGGAGAGCATGCAGACGAGCAGCGCGACCACCAGCGCGATGCTGAGGAGGCTCAGGAGCGTGCGCTGGGGGCGGCGCCAGAGGTTTCGCCAGGCGAGCAGCACCAGCACGGCCTCATTCCCTCGGGTACTGCAGGTTCGAGAGCGTGAAGAGGTACTCGGGCAGCTGCCGGTCGAACTGGCCCTCGAGCGTCTCGATGCGCGTCCATTGCCCCGGCGAATCGACCGGATGCATCGTCATCGTGAGAGGGTAGGGTCGGCCCCCAAGGGGGCCGACCTTGTCGGTCTGCATGTGGCGCACCGGCTTCAGGTCCTGATCGAAGAAGGTCTCCTCGCTCAAGACCTCATCGTCGCGGATCTTCACCGTCACCTTTCCCCACACCACCGGAGCCCCTTCCCTGGGGAGCGACTCGATCGTCCACACCGTGTGCCCGGCGCTCTGCTCGGTGCCGGTGAGCCGGTGCGTGTACCACTCGAGCAGCTCCTCGGACTTCGACAGGTCGTTGTACGAGAAATCCGAGCCCATCCACGACTGACTCATCATGCTGACCGGGAGCTTGATCACCTGATTGAGCTTTGGATTGAAGACCCAGATGTTCTCGCCGACCTTGAGGGTCGCGTTGCCGGCGTCCTTGGGCGGAGCGACGAAGCGCACCAGCGCATCGTCCTCGCCGCGGGTCCACACCCTCATCTCGAGGTGCCGCTCCCACTGCGGGCGGTGCACGGTCATCGCGACCGAGGATTCGGAGCTCCTGGCGCGATACTCCTCGAACGCGCGGCGCAGGATCGCATCGGCGTCGGGCAGAGCAGCGACCGGCGCCGCCGGCACGAGCGCGGGAATGAGGATGAAGCTCCCGAGCAGGACTCGGGCGCGCGCGGCGCAGAACGGGGTGATCGTGGCCCGGCGTGTCATTCGTGCCGCGAGCTTACCGCGCCGGCGTGCGGATGGCTGCCGGCCGCCGGTCGTCGATGGCGCATGGCATCTCCTCAGGTCTCAATCGCGTCCGGATGCTGCGCGAGGTGTTGGTGGAGCGCTGACCGAACGCGCACAGCGAAAACCGAGGTCCGAGGTAGTGGAGTTGCGGCTCACCGAGGACAACACCGCGAGTCGCAGGATCATCGGATAATTCTCCGGGTCGGACACCGACAGGGCTGCTGCGCCGCACGACATGGCCGTATCTCCCGGAGCCATCGTCATGCCCGCGTGCTCGTGCTCGGAGTGGCCTCGAGGCATGAACAGGGTGTCGAAGTCCTCGACCCATTCCCACACCACCCCCTGCAGGTCGTAGACGCCGTAGAGGTTGGGGGGCTTGAGTCCTACCGCGGGCAGAGGCGCTCCCGGAGGGCGGGTGAGGGCTTCGAGTATCGTCTGTCGCCGCACCGGATCTTGCCGCGCATCCGCAACGTGCTCATCGGCCGCCGCGGCGAATTCCCATTCGATCCAGGCGGGGAGGCGCGCCTGGCGCGACTCGCAATAGGCGCGCGCAGCGAACCAGCTCACGTTCGTCACCGGTTGATCGGGGCGGACCTGCGGGCCCAGCTCGAGCGGTCGATACCAGTGCCGCAGATAGCGGCCATCCGCCAGGGTCGGCGACACCTGACCCCGCTGCCACTCGGGGTGGGTGCGTACGAATTCGAGGTACTCGCCGTTGGTCACCGGCAGGCGCTGCAGGGCGAAAGGTGCGACGTGCGAAGCCGCGCCTGCCGAGTCTTCGGACAACACCGAGCGGAACCCATCGCCGCCCCTGATTGAGGCATACGACTCCCCCGCGCTCGCGGGTCGCACCGCGAGGAGCGCCAGGCCGATGATGGCTGACCTGGTCAGGGCCACGCGCACACCCGGCCGCCGCGGACACGCCGATCGATCCAGCAGACGCACCATTGCCTCTATCGAGAGAGGCTTATCCGGTCCATCAGCGCCCGGATGCTGGCGCCGCGCTCCACGCTGTCCGTTGCGCAGGACGCACAGCCCATCACTTCCGTCAGCGCTATTACGACCGAGGCTGCGCCATAGCGTCTGGCCAGCTCTCCAATGGTGTGATTGATCTCGCGCACGCAGCTGGCGACGTCCTGGGCATCGACACTGCTGAGTCTCTTGCGCTCCTCGCCTCCGGCCATCTCTGCAACTCCTCCGCTATTCCCGGGCGCCGGTAAAGCAGAGCACTTGATCTGCCGCCCAGCAATCGTTGCTCCTACCTATGTCGAAATCGGCGCGCCTCGAACGTCATTAGTACGAACGGAAGAGATGCTCAGCGAACCGACCGAGGGCAAGCGATGAATCGGATCAGGGCGATATGGGGAATCTTGAGGCAGCTCGCACCCTACGCTGCGATCGAGCTCATTCTACCCGGCGGGACCGTCCTGGCGATTCTCTGCTGGCTCTATCGCAGGCGGCGCGTCGTCCTACTCAGCGAATGACCCGATGCTCCTTGAGGATCTGCAGCGTCCGCTCGATCGGCAGCGCCTCCACCGTATGGCCGTTGCCGGTGGTCGTCGTCGCCTTGAGCATGGAGTTGTAGATCGCCTCCTCGGTCGCCTCGATCACGGCTTCGAACAGCGGCGACATCGCGAGCGTGGTGACCACCTCCGTCCTGCGCGTCAGCGCCTGGTCGTCGGTGTGGATGCGGACCTCGGGCGCGGTCGAGAAGGCGATTGCGTAGTCGCCGCTGCCGTTCGATGCCGAGCTCCCGGCGCGTGCCATTCCGAGCAGCGCCCGCGCCGCCAGGCGCTTGAGCTCGCGCGCATCGAGCGGCGCGTCGGTCGCGACCACCATCATGCAGGAGCCGTCCGCCTGGTCGCGCGACCGGCCGGCGAGCGCCGCCTGATCCCGCAGGTAGTACTGGCCGAGCTCGATCCCCACCGGAGCACCCGCGATCGTGAGGATGCCGCCGAAATTCGTCTGCACCAGCACGCCGACCGTGTAGCCGCCGAGGCCTGCCGGCAGGTGGCGCGACGCTGTGCCGATACCGCCCTTCCAGCCGAAGGCCACCGTGCCCGTGCCGGCGCCTACTGCGCCTTCCTCGACCGGGCCGGTGCGGGCGCTCTTTAACGCGGCGAACACGTCCTCGGGGGCGATGTGGCGGCCGCGGATGTCGTTGAGATAGCCGTCGTTGGTCTCACCGACCACCGGATTGATCGACAGCACCTCCTCATTGCCGGGAAGCTGCAGCATGTAAGTGATGAGCGCGTCGGCCACGCGTGGAACCGCGACCGTGGAGGTGAGCAGGATCGGCGTCTCGATCTCGCCGAGCTCGTCCACCTGCGTGACACCGGTCAGTTTGCCGTAGCCGTTGCCGACGGAGATCGCGCCCGGCACCTTCTCGCGATAGAGATTGCCGGGATGCGGCACGATCGCGGTGACGCCGGTACGGATGTTGTTGCCGCGGACGATGGTCGTCTGCCCGACCGTGACTCCCGCCACGTCGGTGATCGCATCGAGCACTCCCCGGGGCAGGACTCCAACCTTGAGCCCAAGGTCCGGGGCACGCGGGCGCGCTGCCGGCGTCCCGCCCTGGGCGGCGCCAACCATGATGAGAAAGCTCGCAAGAGCGGCCAGGCGCGTGGAGGACATGTGCTTAGCATACGGAGCCGGGCGCTGCTTCACGACCTGCTATGCTCGGTAACCATGAACGAGGCCGTAACAGCCGCTGCTCCGGCCGGCACCCACGAGCTCAGCCGCTCGCTCCGTCCCCGGCACGTCGCCATGATCACCATCGGCGGCATCATCGGCGCGGGGCTGTTCGTCGGCAGCAGCGTGGCCATCAACGCCGCCGGCCCCGCCATCATCATCAGCTACACGGTCACCGGGTTCCTGCTCCTGCTGGTCATGCGGATGCTCGGCGAGATGGCGGTCGAGATGCCGCAGGTGCGCTCGTTCACCGAGTTCACGCGCGCGTCGCTCGGCAACTGGGCCGGCTTCTCGGTCGGGTGGCTCTACTGGTACTTCTGGGTAATGGTGATCCCGGTGGAGGCGATCGCCGGCGCCGAGATCATCAAGGGATGGCTGCCGCTGCCGGAGTGGGTCATCGGAACCGCGCTGATGGCGTGCATGACGTCCGTGAACCTGATGTCCGCGCGCGCCTACGGCGAGTTCGAGTTCTGGTTCTCCTCCATCAAGGTCGCGGCCATCATCTCCTTCATCGTCCTGGTCGGCGCCCATGCATTTGGCTTCCGCTCGCCGACCGGGCCGACGTTCTCGAACCTCACCGCTTACGGCGGCTTCGCGCCGCAGGGTTGGTTGGCGATTCTTGCCTCGGTGACCACGGTCATCTGGTCGATGATGGGGGCCGAGGTGGTGACCATCGCCGCGGCGGAGTCACCCGAGCCGGCGCGCGCGGTGGCGCGCATGACCTCCACCATCATCAGCCGCATTCTGCTTTTCTACGTGCTCTCGGTGTTCGTCATCACCTGCGCCGTGCCCTGGACCAGGGTGGTTCCGGCACAATCACCCTTCACGCTGGCGCTCGATGAGGTGCATTTTCCGTACGCCAGCACCTTCATGGCGGCGGTGATCCTGACCGCGGTGCTTTCCTGCCTCAATTCCTGCTTCTATATCGCCTCGCGCGTGCTGTTCGTGCTCGCCACCCGCGGCGATGCGCCACGGTGGCTGGTGCGCACCAACGCCCGCCACGTTCCGGCGCGCGCCGTACTGCTGGCGAGCGCGTTCGGCTTCGCGGGCGTCATTGCCGCGATCACCTCGCCGGGCGTCGTGTTCAAGTTCCTGGTGAATTCTTACGGCGCCATCATCGCGATCATCTATCTCATGATCGGTGTGTCGCAGGTCGTCTCGCGCCGCGCCCGCGAGCGCGCGGGACTGCCGCCATCCGCGCTGCCGATGTGGCTGTTCCCGTGGCTGAGCTACCTCGCCATCGCGGGGATGGCCTCGGTCATCGTCGCGATGGCGATCACGCCCTCGCATCGCCGCGAGTTCTGGACCAGCATGGTGTCGATCGCGGTGGCGCTGGTGGCCTACGTGGTCTTCCGGCGTCCCCGGGCGGCGGCGGCCGCGCTGCCGGAGTCGTCGGCGGCGCAGAGCCGCTGAGCCGTCAATCCTTCGCCTGGAGGGTCTGGGCGAGCGCCTCGAGCAGCAGGTCCGCGTGCCCGGTCTCGAGGGTCAGCGGCGAGCGGATCTTGAGCACGTCGCCGTGGCGGCCGGTGGAGCCGACGAGGACACCGCGGCGGCACATCCCGTTCACCACCCGCCGGGTCTCGGCAGCGCCCGAAAGTCCACTCGCATCGTTGTGACGCAGCTCCACGCCCACGAACAATCCGGCGCCGCGGATCTCGGCGATCGCGGGCGTTTTCCCGGCGAGCGCGTGCAGACCACGCCTCAGGTACTCGCCCGTGCGGCGCGCATTCTCGAGCAGATTCTCGTCGCGGATGACCTTGAGCACCGCCAGCGCCGCGGCGCACGACACACTGTTGCCTCCGAAGGTATTGAAGTAATGGCGGCGTTTCGCAAAGCGCGCCAGAACCTCGGGACGCGCCGCGACGGCGGCCACCGGGTGCCCGTTGCCCATCGGCTTCCCCATCGTCACGAGGTCGGGAATCACGCCGTGGCGCTGGAAGCCCCACATCGTCTCCCCCGAGCGGCCGAATCCCGGCTGCACCTCATCGGCGATGAACAGTCCGCCGGCGGTCTGCACGTGGCGCACGGCCTCGGCGAGAAATCCCTGCGGATCCGCGTACACCCCGTCGCTCGAGAAGATCGTATCCACGAGCAGCGCGGCGAGGTTCACGCCGTCATCGCGCATGCGCTCGAGACACAGGCGCACGTGCTCGGCGAACGCTGCCGGGCCGCCCGCACCCGCAGGCGAGGGCACGGCGTAGACGCCGGGCCCCAGCGGCCCGCCGTCCTCGGGGGACATGCCGGAGAGCACCTCGGTCACGCCGTGGTAAGAGAAGTCCGTAACGATGAATCCGCTGCCGCCGGTGACCGCCTTGCTGACGCGCACCGCCAGATCGTTGGCCTCGCTCCCCGTGCAGGTGAAGACGACGTTGCCGAGCTCGCGCGGCATGGTGGCGAGCAGCTCCTCGGCGAGTTGCAGCGGCTGCTCGGCCAGATAGCGAGTGTGGGTGTTGAGCGTGCGTGCCTGGCGCGTCAGCGCATCGACCACATACGGGTGGCAGTGGCCCACCACCGGCACGTTGTTGTAAGCGTCGAGATAGGCACGGCCCTGCTCGTCGTACATCCACACGCCCTCGGCGCGCACGATCTGCAGCGGCTGCTCGTAGAAAAGCCGGTAGGTGGGCGAGAGCACCCGCGCGCGGCGTGCCAGGATGCCTGCGCGGTCCACCTGCGGTTGAGTCGTCACAGTCTGATCTCCTCGTTGAGCAACGCTGCCGCGATCTGGAGCCGTGCGCGCATGAAGTCCTCCTCCAGCGGCTGGAAGTGGCCGCTCGCGGGGTTGCGCTGCACGTGCCACTCGTGAATGACCACGGTCATCAGCAGCCGCGCGGCCACGAGCGCGCCGAGCAGCGCCAGCTCCGTCGCGAGGAGCGGCACGCCCTCATGATAGGCGCCCACGACATCGAGAACGGAGTCACGCGCCTCCCCGGGGCCCGCACAATCCGGCGGAATGAGCTCGGCGGCGGTGACCGCGACGTCCGCGATCAACGCCGTGCGGGTCATGTCGCCGAAGTCGATCACCCCGGTTACGCGATCCCCGTCGGCGTGGTCGACCAGAACATTCAGCGGATTCAGGTCGTTGTGCACGATCTGATGCCGCAGGCGCGGCAGCTGCGACTCGATGCGCGGCGTGAGCTGCGCCAGCAGTGCCTCCGCGGCCGGCCGGAACGGGAAGCGGGGCTGGTCGGCGAGCAGCCGGCCCATGTGCCCGGCATGGCGCACGTCCCAGACGATGGTCCGGTGAGCGGCCGGGTGCTCGAAGCCGCGCAGCGCGAGCGTCAGGTGCGCGCCGAGGCGGCCGCAGGCAGTCCTTTGACGTCGTGAGCGCGCGCTTGCACCGAGGAGTCTTCCCGGCAGGTACGTGAGCATTCGCGCGGTCCGCTCGAGGCCGGCCTCCACGAAACGGACATGCGTGCCGCCCGAGCGGTCGCGCACCACGCGCGGGCATGGCAGGGCCGGAGCGGTTTTCTCGAGGTGCACGAGGGCCGCCGCCTGGAAGTCGGTCTCGGCGGGATTCTCGGCCGGATTCGCGATCTTGAGTACGTATTCCGCACCGTCCGCGCCCATCAGCCTGAAGTTCTCGTCGCGCTCGCCGGTGAGCCGTGCTGCCCGCGGCTCGAAACCGTAGTGCTCGCGCACCAACGCCAGGGCGTGCTCGATGGGCACCGGCCGCGCTGGCGCAACCATGGTGGCCATGAACGTGTCGACATCACCGGCCATCATGCGTCCCGTAACGCCAGAAGATCATTGAGGTTTCTGCCCGGCATGGCTGAATGAACGGCGCTCACAGTCTATGTGAATTGTCCCTACTTATCGTGAGGCGCGAGGGTTATCGCGCGATGGATGAGCGCCGGGCGATCAAGGTGCTGCAGCAGCCGTGAGCTGAGAAGGCAACAGCTTGCCGCGCGCGGCAAGCTCTGGGCGCCCCGCGCGGCAAACGCCTGCCGCACAGCATCCACACTCAGGATGCGACCGTGCTCGCAGTTTTGCTGCATGCGCTTCAATGTCGCCGCCGTGCGACCGATATGACTGCACGTAGGACGATGCGGCTCTCGTGTTACCAACTTGCGGAAGATGCAGTCATGAAGACGAACCAGATTGAGACACTCAGGTTGTGCGAAGTCGGCGACCAGCCTCTGGCGCGCGCTCCCGGCGGCCGGGTGACCCACGACATGCGCGGCAACGCGCGTTGGGACTGGGCGGTATCGACCGGCGTGTTGGCGACCAAGACGGTGGCTGAGCTCATGAACACGCTCGACGTGCCCAGCCTCGCGATCGATGGCGAGCTCGAGCTCGCGGGTCCCACCGGCGATCCCTACAACCGTTGCGGCCGTCGCGCTTAACTCCTGACGCGGCGGCTTTCCTGGCCGGCTGATATTCGGTCCCCCCCCCCCGAATCCCTCAGCCGGCATTTCCTTACCCTCAACGCTGCGCCGGCTCCGGCGTCAGATGCACTCCTCCCTGGCGAGCGGCTATTCTCTGGCTGGATTGACCAGCCACGCGCGCGCAGATCTGGAGCCGGCCTATGCACTTCCTGCTGACGTATGAATTCGTGCCGGACTATCTCGAGCACAGGCCGCTCCATCGCTCGGAGCATCTGCGTCTCGCCTGGGAGGCGCACGGTCGCGGCGAGCTGCTGCTGGCCGGGGCTCTCGCGGACCCGGTCGACAGCGCGGTGCTGTTCTTTCAGGGGGAGAATGATCGGGCCGCCCGCGCCTTTGCCGAAACCGATCCGTACGTGAAAGCGGGACTCGTGAGGCGATGGTCGGTGCGTCCGTGGACGACGGTGGTCGGCGAGATGGCCGCCACTCCGGTGCGCCCGGGCGTCTGAGGCCGTGCGCGATGCGGCCTTCGCGTCTACCCCCGCCGGTCTGGATGCTCGCCGTCGGCGTCGCGATGTGGGAGCTCAATCGCCGCTGGCCGCTCGTGACGGTCATTCCCGCGCCGTGGAACCGTGTGGGCTGGTGCGTGATGGTGCTGGCGTTCATCGCGCCGTTTGCAGCGATCAGCCAGTTCGGCCACGCCGGCACGACGGTGAATCCTCACCAGCCCGAGCAGACGAGCGCTCTCGTGACCAGCGGGATCTATGCCTGGACGCGCAATCCCATGTACCTCGGGCTCACGATCGTGCTCGTCGGTTGGGCCACGCGGCTCGGCACGCTCACGCCCTTCGTCGGCCCGGTGCTGTTCGTGCCGCTCATCGAGCGCGTGCAGATCGTCCCCGAGGAGCACGTGCTGCGGGCGCGCTTCGGCAAAGAGTACGAGGACTACTGCGCGCGCGTGAACCGCTGGCTCGGCCGGCGCGTTACTGCAGGAGCCCGGTTGCCACCGCCGTCATCGCCGTGACCCCGGTCTCGAGCGTCGGCTTCGGCAGCGGCTCGAAGCGGCTGGTGTGCGGGCCCGGCAGGCGCTTGCCCGCGGCGGTCGCGGCCGCGAATCTCTCCGGGTCCATGGCGCCCAGGCGGAAGTACACCACCGGAATCTCATAGCGCTTGAGATCGGCGCTCATCCCGAAGACGCCGACATCCTCGCTTCCCATGATCTTCTCGGCTTCCTTGACCTGCGCTTCGCCGAGGGCGCTGACGAGGAGACCGCGCACCTGCGCGGTCATCGCCGGATCGTTGTACTGCACCGGGGTCGATTCGTTCTCGAGCACCGTCACCGTGGCGGCTTTCTCGGCGGGCAGATTGGCCGAAGTCGTGATGCCTGCGGCAATCTGCCTCAGTCCGTCGATGACGATCTGGCGGCTCTTGTCGGAGTAGGAGCGCGTCGTCAGCTCGAGCTTCACCTCATCGGGAATGATGTTGCGCTTGGTGCCGCCGTGGATGCTGCCGACGGTGACGACCGTGGGATCCTGGGGATCCTCCTCGCGGCTCACGATGGTCTGGATCTGCGTGACGTAGTAGGCGGCGAGCGTGACGGGATCGCGGCCGACCTGCGGTGCCGAGCCGTGGCCGCCGATGCCTCTGATCACGACGTCGACGGAGGTCGAGCTCGCCGACGCCGGCCCCGGAATGAGGCCCACCGTTCCGGCGGCCAGCAGATTCGTGTCGTGCAGGCCGATGATCCGGTCGGGCCGGCCGAACCGCTCGTAGAGGTGATCGGCCAGCATCGCCTTCGCGCCGTCGATGGTCTCCTCCGACGGCTGCCCGATGATCATGACCGTGCCATGCCACGCTGCGCGCGTGGCGGCGAGCGCGCGCGCGGTGCCGAGCAGCACCGTCGTATGCACGTCATGGCCGCAGGCATGCATCACGCCGACATCCTGGCCGCTCGCGTTCTTGGTCAGGACGTGACTCGCGTAGGGGAGGCCGGTCTCCTCGATGATCGGCAGCGCATCCATGTCGCCGCGGATGAGCAGCGTCTGCGCGGGGCCGTTCTTGAGAATGCCCACGACGCCGAAGGCGCGCGACCCGTCCGGGTACACCCCGACGTGCTCGGTGACGCTGTAACCGGCTTCGCGCAGGCCCTTGGCGAGAATTGCGGAGGTGCGCGCCTCGTGGTGCGAGAGCTCGGGGTGCGCGTGAATGTCCTTGTAGGTGTCGAGGAGCGAGGCGATCTGGCCCTCGACGGCAGGCGGCGCGCCCTGCGCTCGCAGCACGGAAGCGAACAAGAGCATGCAGGCAGTGACGAGTTTCTTCACGGAGGCTCCCCGGCCGGTTGTAGTGTTGGGCATGACGAGGGCGTGACAGCTTGCCCGAGCGCCGCCGGTCCGTCGAGGGTGCCCAAACCGCCTCAAACCGCGGCTTGAACGGAGTCGCTCGCTTTAAGCTCCAGGTTGGAAGCGAGGCGGGTCCGTGCGATCTTCGGGCATCCGCCGCCAGGGAGAGCGCTCATGCTGCAGATCGCCGTCATCAACGAGTCCACCGCCATCGCCGATGGCCCCGTCCAGCAGATGATCCCGGCCTTCAGCACACAATGGAACACGGACCTCAACACTGTGTGGGGCGTCGGGGCTGCGCAGTTCGCGTTCTCGCCCAGGAGCACCACGCCCGCCGCCGGCGCCTGGTGGGTGGTGTTTCTCGATAACAGCGATCAGGCCGACGCGCTCGCATATCACGATCTGACTAATGAAGGCCTGCCGATCTCCAAGATTTTCGTCAAGACCATTGAGGCCGACAAGGCGAGCGTGAGCGTCGGTGCCTCGCACGAGATCTGCGAGATGGCCGTGGACCCGTGGCTGAACAGCGCCTATCAGGACATGCAGGGCATCTTCTGGGCCGGCGAGGTTTGCGATCCGGTCGAGGACGATCAGTACGGCTACTCGATCGGCGGCACCCTGGTGACCGACTTCGTCACCCCGAACTGGTTCGGACACCAGAACGCGCAGGGCCCCATCGACAGGCAGGGCCACGCGCAGTCAGCGTTCCAGGTGCTGAGCGGCGGGTACGCGCAGAAGTGGGACCCGCAGAAGGGCTGGCAGCAGGTCACCGGCGCGCAGGCCATGAAATCCTCACGTGTCGCGCACGCTGCGAAGGGCTCGCGGCGCGAGCGGCGCGCCCGCGCGTGGAAGCACTGGAAACGCAGTGAGCATCGCTTCGGGCGCTGAGGCGCCCTGCCGGCGCGGGCGAGAAAAAGCGCCGGCTGCCCCACCGCGTTTGGGGAGCATTGCGGAGGGACGCGCCGGCGTGAGGGGAACGGCTACGCCTCGAGCGGACGCCCGTCTCAGGCGGGCGCCCCGGAAGAAAGCGCGGCGGTGGCGATGAATGTATGCAATCCGTCGGCTACATCGCCGGAAGCGTTTCCGTTGAACCGCTGCCGCCGCATGAAGTATCTGTCGCGACGTGGCGACCCATCTCACCGCCTTCATGACGGAAATTTTTCCGGACCCTGAGACGCGAGGGCTTCAGGCGACAGGTAGCCCTTATGCGGGTAAACAAGCACACGCCCACCGCCCACCGGCCCGTGCGCTCGGGCTGTACCGGCAGGAATCTCGTGCTCCTCAAGGAGCGCACCCCCCGCGCGGCGGTTGCACTGCTGCGCCATGCCGCGGGGCTGCGCCTGGGCGTGTCGTCGGATTTCCATACCGGCCGCCTCCAGATCGCGCCGGGCGAGGGTCTGTTGTTCGAGCGCCTGGGTTGTGCGCTGCTCAACGGCGATCCCGACCAGACGCTGGCGCTGGCGCGGCGTCACCGCGAGGGAGCGCTGCTGCTCGCGCCCGAGCGCTATGTCCGCGCCGCCGAGCTCGGCGTGGCGGCATCGGCTGACGGGCTGCGTCTTGCCGATACGCGCGCCGCGGCCTGGGGCCTGCAGGCCACTCGCGTTCTCTCGTCCCCGTACCAAGGCCGCGGGATCCGCGTCGCCATACTCGATACCGGGCTCGACCTCACCCATCCGGACTTCGCGGGCCGTGCCATCGTCTCGAAATCATTCGCCGGAGAGCTGCCGGTCGATGACGGCAATGGGCACGGCACGCTGTGCGCCGGAATCGCCTGCGGACCGGAGCAGCCGGCGCAGGCACCCCGCTACGGCGTCGCTCCCGCCGCCGATCTCTACATCGCCCGGGTTCTCGACGACAACGCCAGTGGGACCGACGGCAACGTGCTCGCCGGGATCGATTGGTCGGTGCGTCACCGCTGTGCGGTCGTCTCGATGTCGATCGGCACGCCCGTGGCGCTAGGCGATTCGTACCCGAAAGTCTACGAGCAGGCCGCGGCCCGCGCGCTCGCCGAAGGCACTCTGCTCATCGCCCCGGCCGGCAACTCGAGCCAGCGGCCCGACAGCATCGAGCCCGTGGAGCATCCGGCCAACTGTCCCTCGATCCTCGCGGTTGCGGCCGTCGACCAGACGCTCGCCGTGGCGCCGTTCTCCAACGGCGGCTTGAACCCCGATGGCGGTGACGTCGACCTCGCGGCTCCGGGCATCGCGATCGCTTCGGCATCTCCCCGTCCGGCCCTCTACCAGACTGGCAGCGGAACCAGCATGGCGGCGCCCCTGGTCGCCGGGATTGCCGCGCTCGTCGCCGAGGCCGACAGGAACGCGCGCGGTGCGGCGCTGCGCGCCGCGCTGCTCAAAGCGCTGCTGCCGCTGGCGGCTCCCGCGCGCGACGTCGGAGCGGGCCTGGTGCAGGCGCCCCAATAGTTTTCCTGCGAAAGGTGCCAGATGGAGTTTGTGGTTTGTGAGCCTGAACGATGGAGGTGTTCAGTGATGCGCATCAATGTGGCGATTGCCATCGCAGAGGAAGCGCGGGATCGCATTTACGAAGTCGCCCAGGTGTGCCGTGCGCTCGGCTTCGCGCACACCTCGACGCTCTCGGATATCGGCATCCTGATCGGCTCCGCCGAGGTCGAGGATCTGCCGATGCTGCGGGCGATCCCGGGTGTCCTCGCCGTCGAGATGGAGCGCTCGCGGCGAATCGCCGCGGGCTCCTGAAACCAAGCTGACCGACCCGCGGCGGCGGCGATCCGCCGCTAGCGGTCGTGGAGCGCGAACGGGAAGGCGAGCGCGCTTTCCGCCGCCTGGCTCGCGGCCTCGACGCGCAGCAGGTAGCGGCCGGCCGTGAGGCGGGACGCGTCGGCGTAGCCGTGGAGGTATCCGTCGGCGCCCGGGGCGAGGCCGGTGAGTGCACCGATCCGCTCGGCCGCGCCGCTCTGTCCGACCCGCTCGATCGTCAGGCGGTAGCGCGCGCCGGCCGCGCGAGCCGGCGGCGAGGCGCGAAACTCGATCACCCCGGCCGACGGGCGGTCGAGATCGTAGGAAGAGCTGCCGCGCATCGAGACGAAGGTGAAGTGCGCACTGACCGTGGGGATGACACCCGTCGCACCGCCCGCGCCGAGCGCGGCGCGCAAAACGCCCGTGGAGGAGGCCTGCGGCTGCACCCACAGGATGATCGCGACCGCGGCGAGTGCCGCGGCCGCCAGCGCCGGCACCCACAGGAGGAGCCGGCGTGCCGTGGGTGGCGCGGACCTGGCGAAGTACCGCCGTTCCTGCAGCTGCTCGAGTCCTTCGCGCAGCCGCAGCGCCTGCTCGAACTCGCGCACCA
>Ga0335081_10002490_pt1 | contig 29025 bp, 16 predicted proteins | sample Lox_Sample_35_FD_206713 | JGI IMG/M metagenome (GOLD analysis project Ga0335081, IMG submission 206713) | Soil microbial communities from Loxahatchee National Wildlife Refuge, Florida, United States - Lox_Sample_3.5 | ecosystem: Environmental > Terrestrial > Soil > Wetlands | place: USA...
CGGATCGCGTTTCCCGGCGCGTGCGAAGGAGAGGTGCTCGCCGTCTTCGGGGGGGGAGCGTCCGTGGTGAATTGCAATTCGGGGCTGCTGCTTGTGACGGAATGCGAGCCCGCGATGCGCGCGGGAGAGATACTCGGATCGTAAAAAGGACGGACGTGAGCACACCGGCTGTCATACAGCTTCTGGTCTCCGCGGACGAACTGGCGGACAGGAGGGAGTGGGGGAGCGCGTTCCAGACGCTCCAGCAGGCCTGCGCGATTGCCCCCGCCGATCCTGTCGTGCTCGACAGGCTGGGGAGTTACCTCCTGCGGTACGGGTATCCTGTGGAGAAATGGCTGCCGCTGTTCGAGCGGGCCGGGAAGATCCCTTCCGCGAATGCGGAGATCCGGATGCACCTGGGGCTCGGCTACGCCGTGTCAGGGAAGATCGCCGAGGCGGCGGGGTTGCTTCAGGCCGCGCTCCGCATGCCGGGGTGCCCCCCGCAGGCTGCGACGCTCCTGGCGCTCCTCTGCCTGCAGGAACAGCGCAAGGGCGATGCCCGTGATGTCCTTTGTGGGGCGATCCGCACGTTCCCCGGCGACACCTCCGCGCTCGGCCTGCTGGCGCAGATCCACGAGCTGGAGGGAGACGGACCGTCCGCGCGCATACTGTACCGCGAGGTCCTGAGGTGGGACCCGGCAAATGCGCGCGCGTCGGTCGCGCTGAAGCGCATGGCGCTCCGCGAGCGCAGGGGGGACCCGCCCGAACCGCCGGCGGAGCCGGCGACGAGATCTGCGGTGATGCTCGTCGATGACCGGAGAATAGACAGGCGCGTTCTTGATGAGGCGCGTTCGCTTGGCATGGCAGGCTGGGACGTGACTGTCGTTGCGGGAGAGCCGCCCGACGAGAACCCGTTCTGGGACGAAGAATGCTATCCCGACGTCAGGATCATTCGCGCGAACGAACGGATGCTCTCCGTCCCCTGCGTCGGCGAACTGTACAGGTATACCGTTCCCTGGTACCGGAAAAAAGCCAGTGCCGTCCTCCGCGGCGAACATCTCTCGCGCATACTGCCGAAACAGGAATGGCGTCGGTTTCTCCACGACCGGAGGAGCTTCTACATCATCGCCGCGGACATCCCCGCGTCGGTGTACGTGGCGCATGACCTTCCCCAGGTCCCCGTCGCGGCGATGGCGGCGGCGCTCCACGGCGCACGGCTTGTTTACGATTCACACGAACTGTATCCCGAGCAGTCGTTCGTCCTGAAAGACCGGCCCCTCCTGGAAGCTCTGGAACGGCACGTCGCCCCACTCGCGGACAGTGTGATCGTCGTGAACGAATCGATGCGCTCGGAATTTGCAGCCCGGTATGGAGTCGCGTCGGAAGTGATATTGAATTGCCCATCGATTGACGCGACGGCATTCCCGGTTCCCCGGACGGATCGACTGCGTGAGTCGCTCAGGTTGCCGCGGGATACGAGGATACTCCTGTACCAGGGGAACATCGTCGCGAGAATCCGGAACCTCGAAAATATCATTGAGGCGATGGGGCTTCTCTCCTCCCGGGACGTCGCACTGGTCCTGATGGGTCCCGACAACGGCGGAGGGAACGAGCTTGTCGCGCTCGCGCGCGAACGGGGCCTTCTGGGCCGGTCGGTCTACTTCCACCCGCCGGTCAAACAGGACGAATTGCTCTCGTACACGGCCTCCGCCGACGTCGGGCTAATCCCGTACACCGCGGTGGACTGGAACACGAAATTCTGCACTCCCAACAAGCTGTACGAATTCATCGTGGCGGAGCTCCCCATACTTGCGAACGCTCTTCCCGAACTCACGCGGTTTGTCTCAGGGCAGGGGATCGGCCTCAATCTTCCGATGGAGAGCGCCACGGAGGTTGCGCGCGCGATCGACGCGATGTTCGGTGCCGACATCGGCGGATTCCGGGCCCGGCTCGCCGAAGTGAGCCCCCGATTCCTCTGGCAGAATCACGAGGGGCCGGCGGTTGTCGACATGTACGATCATCTCTTCGATCGTCCTGCCCGCGACGGGAGAACAGTCGAGCGCGATGCACGGCCCGTCCAGGCGGCCGGGGTGGGCATCCATGGGTGAAGCGGCCGCGCTCTATGACAGGGACGGGATCTGGGGGAATGCTCCCGACGCGTACCAGAAAACGGTGCGGCGCGATCTTCTTTCCGTCATACCCGCCTCGTGCGGAAGCGTGCTCGACGTCGGGTGCGGTGACGGGTACATCACGAACGCACTGCCGGCCAATATGCGGGTGGTGGGATTGGACGTGGGAGAGGCTTCCCTGAAGCACCTCAGGAGGGAAACGCGAATTGGCGAGGTTACGGCTCTACCATTTGCGAACGGGGAGTTCGACCTGGTGATGGCCAATGATGTGGTCGAGCATATCCCGGGGCCGGAGTTCTCCCGGGCGCTCGCGGAGCTGCAGCGGGTCGCGCGCCGGTGGGTGGTGGTGACGGTTCCCCTGCTCGAACGGATGGAAGCCGGGATGACCGCGTGCCCCGCCTGCGGTACGGTCTACCATGTCAATCACCACCAGCGGAGATTTGACACGCAGAGCGTCATCACGCTGCTGGGGGATGAGTGGAGGGCGGACACGGTCGTTTTCAGCGGCACGGTCATGGGCGCGGCCGAACGCGCCACACGGCTGCTGCGCGCAAGGGGAGGCCTGGCAGGCTCATGGGAGCGCTCCCGCTGCCCGGCCTGCATGCACGAGGGCTCCCAGGAAACGCTTGACGGGACAGTCGACGGGGCGCTGGCAGACGCCGCGCTTTCGCACAGGTGGCCTTCGCTTGTCACGCGGGTTGACAGGAGCGAATGCGTATGCCTCTTTCGTCGCACGGAAGAATCCTCGCGCGCGATCGAGGCGGTTCCCCGGTGGTCTCTCCTCGACGCAGGGGCATCCCCCGGCAGGATACTCCCGGGCGCGCTCGGGCGCCGGGGATCCCACATTGCGTTCGTCCCGGGAGAGCGCACCGGGGGAGAACAGAGCCTTCTCGTCCTCCAGTGCGTCTCCGGCGGCGTTCTCTTCCGGCTGCCGGAGCCGGCAATGCTCGAGGGGGGAGACCTCGATGTCCCTCTCTGGTTTCTTCCACCGGCGTTCGGCACGGTGGCCGGACTTCACGCGGAGCTTGATGCACAGGATATTCTCCTGGCCATCGCCGCCGACACCCGCAGCGAGATCACTGCCGGGGGCTCCCGTCAGAATCTCCTTTCGGAGGCCGTCTCCGCCCAGGTCATCGATCTCTGGCAGATGCAGATTGCACTGCGGGCGCAGGTGGCCGCACAGAACGACGAAATCCGGAAACTGAAAAACCTCCTGGAGGAAGGCGCCGATGTGCGGCATCGCCGGGATCGTTGACCCGACGCGGTCAGTGGCGGCCGGCGACGTCCGTGCTCTCACGGACGCTCTGGCCCACAGGGGACCCGACGGCGGCGTCGTCTGGGTCGGAGGGGGGACCGGGCTCGGCCATCGCAGGCTCGCGATACTCGACCTGAGCGACGCCGGGAAGTGTCCCATGGCATACGTCGCCCCGGCGGGTGACGTGTACAGGATCACGTTCAACGGGGAGATATACAATTTCCTGGAGCTTAGGCGCGAGCTGGAATCGCTCGGCCACAGGTTCCGCTCCGCGAGCGACACGGAGGTCGTCCTGGCCGCATATGCCGAATGGGGGGAGGCGTCGCTGGAGAAGTTCAACGGCATGTGGGCGTTCGCGCTCCGCGACGAGACGCGCAATGAGGTCTTCCTGGCGCGCGACAGGTTTGGCGTGAAGCCTCTCTACTACCACGCAAACGGCAGGCTCGTGTTCGCCTCCGAGATGAAGGCATTCACTTCTCTGCCGGGATTCCGTGCGCGGATGAACGAGCCTCTGGTGAAGCGGATACTCGAAGCATCGGAGCCGTGGGAGGGAATGACGGATGAGACGATGATGCTCGGCGTCCGGTCGCTCCCCGCGGGGCACTGCATGCGCGTTGCCGCCGACGGCAGGTACAGCATCCGGAAATGGTGGGAGACGCGCGACCATATGAGGGAGGTACCGTCGAGATACGAGGATCAGGTGGAGGAATTCCGCTCACTCTTCCTGGACGCGGTCCGCGTCCGGATGCGAAGCGACGTCCCCCTGGGCTCCTCACTTTCGGGCGGCGTCGATTCGAGCGCGGTGGCTTCCGCGATGGCGTACCTTCACCGCGAGGGGGCGGGCGGCCTGGAGCGCTGCGCAGCCGACTGGCAGAAAGCGTTTGTCGCGGTATTTCCCGGGAGCCGCCTCGACGAGCGGCCCTGGGCGGAGACCGTCGGAGCGTCGATCGGCGCCGACGTCCGCTACAGCGCGTTTGACCCGGAGGAGTCGGTCCGGTCTCTCCAGGATGCCGTCTGGGCCGTGGAATATGTCCACGGCATACTGGCCTCTCCGGTCTGGGGGATATACAGGGAGATGCGGCGCGGCGGCGTGGTCGTCACGCTCGACGGGCACGGGGCCGACGAGCTGCTCGGGGGCTACGCGGGGTATCTCGACGTCCCCGTGGAGGAGCTGAACGCCCGGCTCTACGGCGACGTGCACAGGACGATGCTCCCGTCGATACTGAGAAACTACGACCGTTGCTCCATGGCGCACGGCGTTGAAGTCCGCATGCCGCTCCTTGACTGGAGGCTCGTCACGTACGCGTGCTCGCTTCCCCCGGAAGCGAAGCTGGGAGGGGGGTTCACGAAGCGTGTGCTGAGGGATGCCGTGAAGGGGATACTCACGGAGCCGGTCCGGACGAGGAGATCGAAGATCGGGTTTAACGCCCCTCTTGTCGAGTGGTTCAACGGCCCGATGAAGCGCGTGGCGCTGCGGCTGTTCGAACATCCGTTCTGGAACGACAATCCGTTCTGGGACGGCCGGGATGCGGCGCGTGGATTGAAGGAGCGGATGAGGGCCGGGGACTGGACGTACCGGGAATGGGGGCACGTGGTGAGCCTCTCGATCATGCTGAATCTCGTCCTCTGGCACGCACTCTTTGTCGAACGGCAGCGTGTGGAGATCCCGTGAATATGCCTGCCTGCCCATCGGTCATCGCCGAAGCGAAATGGGAAGCGCTCACGCCTGCCCAGCAGGAGTGTATGAAGGCGCTCGCCCGGGGGACGCTCGGATGGGGGTACAGGTGGGGAAGCGAATTTCATGCGAGGTTCTCTGTCCGTTCAGCCGTTCCCGGCCGGCTTCCCGCAGGGATTGCGATGTACAACGAGCGGAGCGACGGAGCCCCGTTACGTGCGTCGGCGGGAGACATCGTTGTGTGCTTCCGCCCGGCCATCGGTGATTCGCACATCCGCCGGGCGATCGAGGCCGCCGCGGCCGGGGCGTTCGTCCTGGCGGAAACGGATCCGCTCATCGGTGAGCGGTTCGGCTCCTGCGTGCCGATGTTCACGTCACCCGCCGACCTCGTGGAACAGGTCTACCGGTATCTCGAATCGCCCGGGGAGCGTGAAGCCGCAGCGCTCCGGATCGCCGGGCGGGCTTCCGCGCTCGTCCACCCAATGATCAGCGTGGTCATATTTGCCTACAACGCGGCGGCCTGGCTGGCCGAGACGATTGCGAGCGCGCTTTCGCAGGATTACGATAACTACGAGATCATCGTCGTCGACGACGGCTCCACGGACGACACCGCATCCATTGTCCGCTCCGCAGCGAGCCCCCGGCTCAGGTATATCGCCACGGAGCACAGGGGTGCCCCCTCGGCGCGCAACCGAGGGATCGCGGAGGCGAAGGGGGAATGCATCCTCTGGCTCGGCGCGGATGACGTGCTCGAGCCGCGTGCGCTCTCGTCGCACGCTTCCGTGCTCGCCTCTCACCCCGGCGCGGATATCGTCTACGGCAACGTCATGCTCTGCGATGCGTCGCTGAAGGACGTGAGGCTCCTCGGCTACAGTGAGTGGTTCGGCCGGAACGGGGAGCTTCCCGCGGCGATGATTCAGGCGAACGTGATCCCCGACGGCGGGACGCTCATCAGGAAATCATGCTACGCGAGAACGGGTTCGTACAACGAGAAGTTTCCCCGGGCGCATGACTACGAATGGTGGTGCCGCTCTATTCCCACCGCGCTCTTCAAGCATAACCCGGCCACGGTCTACCGATGGCGCTGGCACGGCGGAAATCTCGGCGCCGGGTCGGGGAAGAAGGTCGACACCCGATACGAAGCCCGCATCGTGCGCGGATTGCTCGGACGGCATACGCTCCGTGAGCTTTTCCCGGACGCCGGCTGGACGGCACTCGGCCCCGAACGCGCCGCATCACTCGCGCACGCCCGCGCCGCTGAAATCCTCGCCTCCTACGGCGACAAACAAGGCGCCGCGGAGATCGTGAAGAAAACCACCCCGCCCAAGGAGAGGTTGGCAGGGCGCCCCGATGGCGGCGCCGCGGAGATCGTGAAGAAAACCACCCCGCCCAAGGAGAGGTTGGCAGGGCGCCCCGATGGCGGCGCCGCGGGCGCCGCCGAGGGGCGACCCCCAAAAACATCGATAACGTATCTGATCACGAGCATCCTCGGCGTCACCGGGGGCAATCAAACGCTTCTCGCCCAGGCCAACGCACTCCACGACCGGGGCTACCGCGTCACGATTGTCACGCGTTCAGCGACGCCCGGGTGGTGCGAGATTCGACCTGAAATCATACGCGTTCCCGCCTCCGGCCCCATGTGGCCATGGGTTCCTCAGTCGGACGCCGTGATAAGCACGTATTTCATGAATACCGCGGAGCTGGCCTCGGTCGACTCCCCGGTGAAGATTTACTTCGCGCAGGGGGACCAGTTTGTCTTCGACGGCCGTTGCGAGGCGCGTGGCGCCGAAACGAGAAAGCTCCATGCACTGCTGAAGGAGATGTCGCGGATGTCGTATCTCCTTCCGGGCGTCCGGTTCATCGCCAATTCGGGCGCGCTTGCCGCGCGCGTGGAGAAGGCGCACGGCAGGAAGGCGGACGGTGTGCTCCCGGTGTGCGTCGATCTGGGGCTGTTTACGCCCCTTGCCAGATCTCCGCAACCCGGCATTCCCCGCCTTCTCGTCGTGGGGCCGGACGACCAGGGGACGGAGCTTGAGCCTCTCGCGTTCAAGGGGATCCCGGACATCCGCCAGGCGCTCGAACAGCTCAGGTCGCAGGGAGAGCGGTTCACGACGGTCCGGATATCCAACACGCCCCGCACGATATTCGCCGGGTTCCCCTGCGAGTTCCACGTCGCTCCCCCGGACGCGGAAAAACGGAGGCTCTACGGGTCCGCCGACATTCTGGTCTATGCGTCACACTACGACTCCTGTCCGCGGCCTCCGCTGGAGGCGATGGCGGCGGGGGCGGCCGTGGTCTGCACGTCGACGGAGGGGGCTCTCGAGTACTGCAGGGACGGCGAGAATGCGCTTCTCGTCCCCGTCCGCAGGCCGGATCTGCTTGCGGAAGGAATACGGCGCGTGATGCACGACGGCACGTTCAGAGAGCGGATCGTGCGCGGGGGACTTGCCACTGCCCGCTCCCGGCCGCAGAAAATGGAATGGGATGAACTGGAAAGAATTCTGGCACTGTATACAGGAAAGGAGATTCAGATGAACGACGAGGCACGGGGAGCCGAAGATACGCTCATGCAATCGATGGCACGGGCGAAGGAGCTGATGGAACGGGGGGACGTGGCCGGCGCCCTTCAGGCCGCAAGCGGGGCCTCGCACGTTGCCGATGCGGAGGCTATTCCGGCGGCTGCGCGGTGCGAGTACAGGAATTTCCTGGGGCTCTGCCACATCGCCCTGGGAGACCTCCCCGCGGCGAAGGAGGCGTTCGGCGAGGCGCTGGCTATTGATGGCTCATCGGCGCAGGCGTGCGCGGGCCTCGGCGACGTCTTCCGACTTGGAGGGCTTCCCGAACAGGCGTCGACGATGTACGGCTGGGCCCTGAAAGAGGATCCTGAAAATGCGGCCGCGCGCAAGGGGCTCTCCGCCCTGGAGAGCGCCTCCACCGGTCCCATGCCGCGCGAGGAGGCGCCCACCGAAGGTGAAACGATCGACGATATCACGGCGGTCCGGACGGACTCGGCGTTCGCCCGCGCCGTGCGCTCGGTGTTTTCCGGACACCGGCCTTCGAAGCTCGTCGAGACCGGGACGTTCATCGGTAAAGGGACGACCACGGTGATCGCTTCCGCGCTCCGCGACCTGGGGATCGCCGACGCGAGGTTCTATTCCATCGAGGTGAACCCGGGGCTCCACGCGATCGCGCGGAAGAACCTCGAGGCCTCGGGCCTCTCCCCGTTTGTCCAGCTCCTGAACGGACTTTCCGTGCCCCGGAGGCTCCTCCCGGGCAGGGATGACATCGAGGATCGCACGGTGCGCAACGTCGGTGTGGAGCCAGTCTATGTCGATCACGATCCGTCGGACCGGGTGGAGAGGTACTTCGCGGAAACGGATTTCCCCGACGTTCCCGACGATCTCCTGGGCCGCGTCATGTCGATTTTCGGCGGGAAGCCGGATTTCGTCCTGCTGGATAGCGGCGGGCACATGGGGTTCATTGAATTCACGTATCTCCTTTCGCTTATCAGGGGGGAGTGCTTCATCGCGCTCGACGACATCTTCCACGTCAAGCACCAGCGGAGCTTCCGGCAGATGTCGTCGGACAGCCGGTTCGAGATCATCACTTCCGTGAGAGAAAAGGCGGGCTTCTGCATCGCGCGCTTCACGCCGGTCTCCCCCGCCGCGTCAAGGCTCCCGGCCGAGGATATCGCCCGCCGACTTGCGGTGGCCGGGGATCAGTTCGGCAGGAAGGAATTTGCCGGGGCGCTTCAGACGCTCAAGCTCGTGGAGAATCTCCTCGGCGGCATGAACGGGTCCCCGACGCTGGATGAGGCGGTTGCCGGAGTGGAAACCGTGCGCGGCATGAGCTACCTCGGGATGAACGACCTGCAGAATGCCCGGGCGTCGTTCGAGAAGGCGCTGAAGATGCAGCCCTCCTCTTCGCAGGCGTGTGCGGGCCTGGGAGAGGTGTTCTACCTTGCAGGGCTGGACAGTGAGGCGAAGGTGATGTTTGAGCACGCCGTCGCGCTCTCCGAGAACAACCTCCTCGGGCGCGCGGGGCTGGCGAAGTCGAACAAGGCGCTCGGATTCCCCGTGGGTCACAGCAACCTGGCGGCGCAGCTCGGAAAGGAAGGGAGCGCGCTGTGAATCCCGCTCAGGACGCGGGCGTGCTCTCGCGACCCGAGGACCACCACCGCCGCGCGAGGGCGGAGTGGAAACGGGGAAACCTCAGGGGGGCGCTGGTAGAGTTCCAGAACGTCCTGGCGATGACGCCGGGAAAGGCGTCCGCACTCTCCGATCTCGCGCTCCTTCTCCTCGACGGGCTGAACAATGTCCAGTCTGCCGAGAGATTCAGCCGGCGGGCCGTCGCGGCGGATCCCTGCCATGCACCGGGATATGTCGTTCTGGGAAACGTGATGAAGGCACGGGGTGACGACGCGGCGGCGGCGGAAAACTATCGCCGCGCGCTGGCGATCGACGGACAGCTTGCAGACCCGATGGTGAACCTCGGGGTCCTGTCCCTCGAGTCGGGGGACATGCAGGGGGCGCTCGACTGGTTCACGAGGGCGCTCCAGGCCGAACCCGCCCACGTGAACGGGAGGTGGAACAGGGGCAACCTCCTGCTGCTCCTCGGCCGCTACGCAGAGGGGTGGGAGGACTATGAGTATCGCTTCAGGATCGAGGGGAGAAACGCATCACGGCAGCCCGCCGAACGGCGGCAATGCGCCTGGGACGGGTCCGGGTTCCGGGGAAAAACGCTTCTTGTCTGGTGCGAACAGGGGCTGGGGGATACGCTCCAGTTTGTCCGGTACCTCCCCCTTGTGAAAGAGCGGGGGGGGACGGTAGTGTTCGAATGCCAGGAGGAGCTTGTTCCCCTTCTCCGCACATTCCCCGGCGCGGACGCCGTGATTGCTTCGTGGCGCCTCCGGCGCCACGGCGCCTTCGGCGCCGCGAAGCGCGCTTTTTGCGTCCCGCCGAAGGCGGGACAATCTCCGCCGCGAAATTACGACTTCACTATTCCCCTTCTCTCCCTTCCCCGCATTTTCGGGACCACCGCGGACTCGATCCCGGCCTCCGTTCCCTACATCCAGGCGGATCCGGGTCTTGTCGAATCCTGCAGGGGCGAATTTCAGCGCGGGGTATTCAGCGTCGGTCTCGCATGGAGGGGTAATCCCTGCCACCCGAACGATCCTGCTCGTTCATGTTCCCCTTCAGACCTGGAGGCTCTCGCGGACGTCCCGGGCGTCCAGCTCTACAGCCTTCAGAAAACTCTCCCGGGAGGTGTGAGGGGACAGGGAGTTCTGGAAGGGCGCGCGATCGATCTCTCCGACCGCCTGTCGGACTTCGCGGCGACCGCCGCGTATCTTGCGCACATTGATCTTCTGATAACAGTGGACACGGCGATCGCCCACCTCGCGGGGGCCATGGGAAAGCCCGTCTGGGTACTCATTCCCCGCATCCCCGACTGGCGCTGGCAGCTCGACCGTGAAGAGACGCCATGGTATCCCACGATGCGGCTCTTCCGGCAGACTGTGACGGGCGATTGGAGCTCTCCGGTCGGGCGGATCAGTGTGGACCTCACTCTTGCCGCGGCGGGAATCAAGGGAAGCGGGGACTCGCTCGAATTGTCGACCGGCTTTGTTGAGAAAGGCAGCGCGTGCTTCAATGCAGGGGACACTGAGGGAGCGCTCCGCTTCTTCCGCGAGGCTCTTGCGGCCGACCCCGCCGACTCACGCGCGCGGAACGCGCTGGGCGTGGTCCTGACGCACCGCGGTGAGCTCGAGGCGGCCGCCGTTGAGCTCCGCCGGGCCATTGAGCTTGATCCCCGCAACGCTGAAGCCCGGTACAACCTGGGGAACGTCCAGAAACAGCAGGGACAACTCCGCGAGGCGGCGGCATCATACAGGGAGGCGATCGCGGAATCCCCGGATCTCATACAGGCCGAGGTGAACCTGGGCGTTGTCCTCAACGACATGGGAGATCCCTCGGGTGCCCTCGAAGAGTACCGTAACGCGCTCGCGATAGACCCGACGTCGTCCTCCCTGCTCAAACAGGTCGGCGAACTCTGCCTCAAAACGGGTGACACCGCGGGGGCGCTCGAGGCGTTCGAGCGTGCCATCGACGTCGATCCCGGCGATGTCGCCCTGATTCACCGCGTCGGGGCGCTGAAGCAATCAGCCGGCAACCTCGACGAAGCGATCGCGCTGTTCAGGAAGGGAGTGGATCTCCACCCGGACAACGCCGATGCCTGGGCGGACCTGGGGACGGCGCTCGTCCTGAACGGCGAAGCGGACGCCGCGCTCGTGGCGCTGGAGCGGGCGATCCGGATCAGGCCCGACTTCCCCGGCGTGCTCAACAACCTGGGGATGGTGATGAAGGAGAAAGGGCGGCCCGGGATCGCGAAGAAGTGCTTCACGCTTGCGATCAGGTCCGATCCCTCATACGCCACGGCGCACAATAACCTCGGGACGGTCCTTCTGGATGGCGCGAGTTTCCAGGAGGCGGAAGCGCAGTTCCGGGAGGCTGTCAACCTGCAGGTGGACTACCTCCTCGCCTGGAACAACCTGGGCAACGCGCTTGCAGGGCAGGGGAAATTCCACGAAGCGAAACAGATATATCGCCTCGTCATCGCGCAGGATCCGGGAATTCCTGAAGTCCATTTCAACCTCGCATCTGCGCTCGCGTTCGAGAACCGGTTCGCCGAATCGCTCAGGGGGTACGAAGAAGCGGTCAGAATAAAACCGGATTACGCCGAGGCCAGGCTCAACCGGGCCCTCATACTCCTGCAAACGGGGGAGTTCGAGGAGGGATGGAAGGAGTATGAATGGCGGATCCGCGTCAGGGACCCGCGGAGGCTCTACGTTCCGCCGGCAATCAGCACACCCCGCTGGGACGGTTCGGATCCGGCGGGAAAGAGGATACTCGTGCGCGCGGAGCAGGGATTCGGAGATTCGTTCCAGTTTGCGCGTTTTCTCCCTCTCCTTGCTGCCCGGGGGGCGGAAATCTCGTTTGAGTGCCCGAAGGAGGTGATCGGGCTCTTCCGCGAGTTCCCGGGCGTGGACACGCTCATCGCATTCGGCGATCCCCCTCCCGCCTGCGACGCATTTGTAGAGCTCCTGAGCCTTCCCGGTATGCTCGGAACGAAGAACGTCGGCGACATCCCCTGGAGCGGTCCCTACATCCACGCTGACCCGCCGCTCGTGGAGAGGCTCGGCCCGCTCTTCGGGGAGGAGACGCTCAACGTCGGGATCGTCTGGGGAGGGAATCCGCTGCACAAGAACGACCACAACCGGTCGTGCCGGCTTGCCGGCATGCTCCCGCTCTCTGACGTGCCGGGAGTCTGCCTCTACAGCCTGCAGAAGGGGAATCCCGCGCTCGAAGTCTCCTCGCTCCCGCCGGGCCGGACCCTGCGCAACCTCGAGCCGGAGCTGACGGACTTCTCGGTGACGGCAGCGGCACTGGCGCATCTCGACCTGCTGATTGCCGTCGACACGTCCGTTGCCCACCTCGCAGGCGCAATGGGGGTTCCAGTCTGGCTCCTCCTCCCGTACAGGTCTGACTGGCGGTGGCTCTCGGGCCGGGCGGATTCTCCCTGGTATCCCTCGATGAGGCTCTTCCGGCAGAAATCCCACGGCGACTGGGAAGGGGTGATCAACGAAGTCGCCCTGTCATTGCGAGCGCTTTCTGCGAAGCAATCTCCGGCCGGATTGCTTCGCGGCGCCTGCGGCGCCGCGGGCGCCGCCGCTCGCAATGACAGGGAGAAAGGGGCCGATCATGCCTAGCCTCTCGCTCGCCATGATCGTCCGTGATGAATCGAAATTCCTGGACGGGTGTCTCGAAAGCGTCCGGGGTCTCGTCGGGGAAATCGTCGTCGTTGACACGGGCTCGACGGACGACACGCCGGCAATCGCCGGGAGGCACGGGGCCGCCGTGTACAGCGTCCCCTGGCGGGAGGATTTCGCCGCAGCCCGCAACGCATCGCTCGGTCACTGCACGGGGGACTGGATTCTCGTGCTCGACGCCGACGAGCGGTTCGCCGCCGGGCAGGAGGGGCAGCTCCGGGCGTGCATGGCGGATCCGCACGCGGCCGCATTTTCGATCCTGATCCGGTGCCCCCACACGATGCCGACCGGCCGCTCACTCCAGATCATGCCGTACGCACGGCTCTTCCGCAGGGACGCCCGCGTCCGGTTCGAGGGGACGGTCCACGAGCAGATTTCACCGTCGATCGAGCGCACCGGCGGCCGGATACTTCCCTCGACGCTGCTCATCGAGCACCTCGGCTACGACCAGGGGGAGGACGTCCTTCGCCGCAAGGCGGAACGGAATCTCCCGCTCCTCAGAAAACGTCTTGCGCGCGACCCGGACGATGCGTACGCCGCCTACCAGATCGGCAACACGGAAACGATGTTCATGCGCTACGCGGAAGCCAGGCCGTACCTGCGCCGTGCCCTCCGTCCCGGCGGGCTCCCCCCCTCGCTCCAGGCGCTGGTGTGGAACCTCCTCGCCGAGGGGGCGCTGAGATCCGGTGCGGCGGCGGAAGCCGCCGAGTGCTGCCTCGCCTCGCTCGCGATCGCGCCGGTCCAGGTCGCCGCGCGGTGGTACCTTGCCGGAGCGTTCATCGAACGGAAGGATTTCGCCCGCGCGATACCCCCCATGGACGAAATCCTGGACATTTTCTGCGGGCCGGATCCCCCTCCCCCGCCCGGCATTGCCGTGGACATCCGGATCGATACATGGAAAATCCTGCAGATCAGGGGGCAATGCCTCTGGAAGGCCGGGGACGGCGCCGGCGCAATCCGGAGCTTCGCGGAGGCCGTGAAGCTCAACCCCGCCGACTCCTCGCTCCGCGCGAACCTCGGCACGGCCCTCCGTGCCTTTGCCCCCCCGTCGACACAGGGGTGACTGCTGTGAGGGGCCTCACACGTTTCGGGGTGAGGAGTTCCGGCGGTCGCCTAAAGTTTTCCCGAGTGCCGCCGATAACCTGAGTAGACGCTGAAGAAGTACTCAGCAGGACAGGGGGCACGGAAGCCCCGATCATCACTTCAACACACTACAGGGAGGTAGTCATGGCAGTATCCATTGGTGCCCGCATCAACACCCCTATCAACGCGTACAATGCCTACAACGCGTTGAACAACATCAACCAGCAGCTCGGGACGACGCAGCTCCGTCTTGCGACGGGACTGAGGATCAACACCGTCTCCGATGACCCGTCCGGGTACACGATCGCGAAGCAGATGGAAGCCACCGCCGGCGTTCTCGGCCAGGCAGTGAACAACATCAGCGACGCGAACAACATGCTGGACACCGCCGAGCAGGCGCTGCAGTCCGTCCGCGATGACTTCACCACGATCCAGGAGAAGGTCGCCGCGGCGAACGATCCCGTGTCCGACAAGACGGCGCTCTCGAACGACGTCAACGAGCTGACCACAGAGATCAACGACGTGATCACCCAGACGAACTTCAACGGGACGTCGCTGTTCAACGTGGCCAACTTCAGCCAGAAGTTCCAGGTCGGTGCGACGCTTGCCGACTCGATCGACGTGACCTACAGCGCGAGCTTCGCCAGCATCGCCACGCAGACGTCGGCGACGATCTCGAGCCTCGACGTGTCATCGGAGGTCAACACCGTCGTGTCCGCCCTGCAGACGATGGGTTCGCTCATCGCGCGGATGAACTCGAAGTCGCAGAACCTCAACGTGGCGATCACGAACACGCAGGCCTCGGAGAGCACGATCATGGATGCCGACATTGCCAAGGAGCAGCTCAACGCGTCCAAGCTGCAGATACTGCAGCAGACGGCCGTCACGCAGCTCGCGCAGGCGAACGTGGGCAACCAGGTGTTCCTGAAGCTGTTTCAGTGAGGTCGTTGACCGGGTGGCGGGCGCCGGGTCACTGACGGCGCCGACCACCCAGGCCTCTAGCGCCTCCGGCGCGGGTACCGGTCGCACCTCGGGCGGTCGGTCCCCGCCGGCAGGAGCTTCGGCCGCAGACGCAACGGGTGCCGTCCCTTGGGGGGCGGCGCCCGGCGCTTTCGAACCGGCGAACGAGAACTGAAGGACTGGATCATGGAACAGGAATACACACCACTGGACTCTCCGGCTGAGCACGGTTTCGGCGACGGCAGGCAGAAGGCGGCGCTCCAGGCGTACCGGCGCGAGGAGTTCTCGCATCTCACGCCCGAGCAGGTCATCTACAAGGTCATGTCGCTCGGCGTGCAGGGGTGCCGCAAGGGAGACAGGACGCAGGCCGTCCGCGCGGTCAACGCGCTCATCCTGGCGCTGGATTTCAAGTACCGGGACGTGGCGATGGGTCTCTTCCGGCTCTACGACTATACGAAGAAGTGCATCTATGCCCGGCGGTATGCCGAGGCGCTCGAGATCCTCGAGGGTCTCCGGGCAAGCTGGGCGGAGGCATTTCACCTGAGGGAGGCAGCCTGATATGGCAACGTCAGTCGGCGCAGCAACGACTGCTGCATCATCCTCGCTGGATCAGCTCGGTGCGCAATACCAGGCGCTGCTCCAGTCGACGACGGTGGTCCCGCTCCAGACGCAACAGAGCACGCTGAATTCATACATCAGCTCGATTTCGACGCTGAAAACGGATTTGAACGCGCTCTACACGAGCGCACAGTCGCTCGCGGCGATCGGGTCGTCCTCCCCGATGTCCGCGTTTTCGGTGGACAGCTCCGACAGTACCGTCGTGGACGCCACGGCCACCAGCAACGCATTTGTCGGGTCGCACACGATCGACAGCGTGACCCGCCTGGCAAAATCGGACACGCTCCTCTCGGGCCAGTTCGCGGCGGGCGACACGTCGATGATCACGGCGCTGGGTGCGGGCGCCAAGACGTTTTCCATCAACGGCGTCCAGGTGACCGCCACGCTCACCGACGGCGAGACGAACGGGCAGGTCCTCTCCGACATTGCCACGGCGATCAATAACACCACCGGGATCACGGTGACGGCGTCCGTCCTGAACATCGACGGCAACAACTCCGAGCTCGCCCTGACCTCCCGGAGCACGGGGTTCGCCAACCGGATCTCGTCGGTCACCGACGGGAACTCGACGGTGGCGGCGCTCCTGGGCTACGGCGGCGTCACGTTCGCCGACACCGTGGGAGGCGCCTCCCGGACGCTCGCCTCCACGACGCAGGCAGGTTTCCAGCAGGGGTTTGCGGAGAACCTGGACGCGTCGTTCTCCCTCGACGGGGTGGCGATGACGCGGGGGACGAACACGATCACCGACGCGGTGCCGGGACTCACAATCAAGCTGAAGAACACGTCGGCGACGTCGCAGACGCTGACGATCGCGGCCGACAGCACTTCCATCGAATCGACGATCAACGACTTCATCACCAAGTACAATGCGGTGATCACGTACCTGGCGAACAACACCGGGGTCACGTCCTCCGGGACGCGCGGCACGTTCGCCGACGACTCGAACGTGAACGTGCTTGCAACGGATCTCCGATCGACGATGCTGCAGCCCGTGACGAGCGTGGCTGCGGGAGCCCCGGCGCTCCTCTCCGCGGTCGGGATCACGACGAATGACGACGGGACGCTGTCGCTTTCTGATACGTCGGAACTGGAATCGGCCCTCGCGGCGAACCCGAAGCAGGTGTCGGACCTGTTCAACTCGACGAACGGGCTCGCGGGGGCTCTGGTGGCGAAGCTGAAGCCGTACGTGACGTACGGCGGAACGCTCGATACGGAGACGAAGAACACCAACGCGCAGATCAAGGACATCACGGACCGGATTAACACGCTGAACGCCCGGATCGACGTCCAGGTCGCGGCGTACAAGCAGCAGTTCGAACAGATTCAGATCCTGCTCGACCAGGCGACGCAGACGCAGCAGGAGGTGGCGAGCTTCTCATCGTACGCTTCCGCCGGATGAGCGCGGGGGTCGTGACATCGCTGCGCGAGGTGATGGCGCTGAGCCGCGCGATGCGCCGTGCGGCGACGGATGGGGTGACGGACTCGCTGGGGGAACAGATGGCGCGGCGCGGGGAGTTGGTGGAAGAGGCGGCTGCGGGCCTTGCCGCGATGGAAGAGGGGCATGCCCTTCCGGCCGGCGAGCGCGAGGCGCTCGCGGCGATGCTGGCGGAACTTGCACAGGAGAACGCGTTACTGATACAGGCGTTGAAAGAGCGGCAGCGGGAGATCATCCGCTGCATCGCGGAGGCGGAGGGGCACAGGAAGCTCTCGGCGTACGCGAGGTAGGAGGAACCGATGAATATCAAAGGCGTAGAAGGCGATTTTTCTCCCATCGACCCCCTCAAGGGGAAGAAGGACTCGTCAGGCGCGAAACAGGCCTCCGCGTCGAAGGACCGCGTGCAGGTGTCCGGGCGCGCCCGGACGCTGTTCGAAGCAGACCAGGCGGCGCGCCTGGACGAGATCCGCAAGCGGCTGGAAAGCGGCTACTACAATTCGCAGGACGTCACCGAAAAGGTCGTCGACGGCATCATGGATGACCTCCTGAAAGGCGCCTGAGCGGCCCGCCGCGCATTCCCCCGGGGTCTCTCTCCCCCGGTCAACCCCGAAGTTGACCGCGACTGCCGATTTCGCTACATTGGCGTTGCGGTTTTCCGACCACCCTTCTCCCGACGTCACGCGAGCGCACGAAACGCATGCGGCACGGCTCCGCGTCATGAGCACAAAGATCACCGTTCTGATCGCAGACGATCACACGATACTGCGCAGGGGACTCGTGTCGCTCCTCTCGCTGAACGACGGGATCGAGGTGGTCGGCGAGGCGGGAGACGGCAGGACGGCCGTGGAGATGGCGCTCAGGCTCGAGCCCGACGTGGTCCTGATGGATCTCAGCATGCCCGTGCTGAACGGTCTCGAGGCGACCGACCAGCTCAAGCGTGAAGCTCCCGCCATCAGGGTCCTCATACTCTCCGCCCACGACAACGACGAGTACGTCGCGCAGGTCGTCCGTTCCGGCGCCAACGGCTACGTCCTGAAGAACACGTCCCCCGACGAGCTGAACGCGGCGATCCGCGCTGTCCATTCCGGGCAGGCATTTTTCAGCCCCTCGCTCTCCGGGAGGTGGGGAGAGGCCGGCGGGGCGGGTAACGCGGATGCGGCGCGCGAGGCGATGAGCGGCAGTCCCCTGACGTCCCGCGAGCGGGAGGTCCTCCAGCTCCTGGCCGAAGGGGAGACGCACCAGGCGATCGCCGACAGGCTCTTCATCAGCATCCGCACCGTCGATACGCACACGAACAACATCATGAAGAAGCTCAACCTCCACGATGTCGCAAGTCTCGTCACCTACGCAATAAAGAACGGAATAGTGATCCTTCCCCGCTAACAATTCTGTCATTTTCCTCGTTTTCGCGTTCGTAGTTCAATTCAGCATTCAGAACTCAGACATCAGCATTCAGAGTTCTGTTCTGATCCCTCACCAAACATCCTCCCCGAAATACGCGGTACCGCGTATTGCCGCCGCTGGCCAATACTGATACATTGTGCAACCATCCTGCACGTGGCGATCTTTCACACACTGAGCAGTTTCAATCAATGTCACAAATTTCCGACCCCCGGCCGTCTCCTCCCGGCCAGGATGAAGGAGAAGGACCGTCCGGGGGACTGAAGATCCTCCTCGTGGACGATATCCAGGAGAACCTCGAGCTTCTCCAGGATGTCCTGGCGGAGAGCAACTATGCGTCCGTCCTCGCGCGCAACGGCGTGGAGGCGCTGGCGAAGCTGCGCCACGAGCGCGTGCACCTGATCGTCGCCGACGCGATGATGCCGAAGATGGATGGGTTCCAGCTCTGCAAGGAAGTGCGCACGCTCCCGGGCTGCGCCGCGATCCCGTTCATCATCTACACCGGGAACTACATCGACGAGACCGACCAGAGGCTTGCGCGCTCGATCGGCGTCGACCGCTACGTGGTGAAATACGCCGGACTCGGGGCGCTGGTCGACGCGGTGAACGAGCTCGTCCAGCAGCGGTACGGCCTCCGCGCCACGCAGCCTGTCGCCGCGACGGAGCAGATCGACGAGCATGCGTTCCTGGAGCAGCACCGCGCAATCGTGATCCGGAAGCTCGAAGAGAAGATGGCCGAGCTTGAGATGTACGCGGACACGCTCGTGCGGAAAAACCGGGAGATCCAGTCGTCCGAGGAACGGTACCGCGCCCTCTTTGACCACGCCAGCATCGCGATCTTCGTGACGGATCACGAGTCGGGACGCATCCTGGACGCCAACCGCCAGGCGCTGGCCCTGCTCGGCTACAGGAAGGAAGACCTGCTGGCGATGCCGTCCATGCCGTTCGGCGCCGAGACCGTGCCCGCGCGGCCGGGATCGGGCTCCGCCCTGTACGCGTCGGGGGAGACGACGATCCGGACGAAATCCGGCGAGATGATCCAGGTGGACGTCGTCGTCGGGCCGGTGACGCGCCCGCAGGACCCCCGGGTGATGCTCTTCGTGCGCGACATCACCGAGAAGAAGAAAATGGAGGCCCAGCTCCTGCAGGCCGAGAAGCTGACGCTCATGGGACGCCTGGCCGCCGGGATCGCCCACGAGATCCGCAACCCCCTGGCCGCGGTGACGCTGAACCTGCAGTACCTGGTGGGGAAGCTCGGCGGCGAGCAGGAGATGAAACAGACGCTGGACGACATGCTCGAGAGCGCCCGGCGCATCGAGACCGTTATCGGCAATACGTTGAACCTCGCGCGGGTTGCCCCGCCGGTGCTCGAGCAGAACCAGGTGAACGCGCTGATCGACCAGGTCATCCGCTACCTGAAGATCGCCCTGCAGCAGAAGCGGATCACGATCGAGGCGCGGCTCGAGAGGAATATTCCGCCCATCCAGGCCGATGCACGGCAGATCCAGCAGGTCATGATCAACGTCCTGCAGAACGCCATCGACGCGTCGCCGGAGGGGAGCATGCTCACCGTGACGACCGGCGCCGCGGTCGAGCCGACGCCCGACGCCCCCGGCGGCTCGGTCCGGCGCGCGGTGGTGGAGATCAGGGACCGGGGCCCGGGCATTCCGCCCGACCACATCAAACAGATCTTCGAGTCATTCCGCACCACGAAGGCGGGGGGCACGGGGCTGGGCCTTGCCCTCTCGAAATTCATCATGGACAGGCACAACGCGGAAATCCGCGTCGAGCCGGCGGTCGGCGGCGGGACGATCGTGAAGCTGGTGTTTCCAATTCAGGGGTAGGGGAGAACGACTCATGGCCAAAGCGCGCATACTGGTGGTGGACGACGAAACGATCCTCAGCAACACGCTGAAGAAGATCCTCGGCGAGCAGGGCTATGCCGTCGCCGTCTGCAACAAGGGGAACGAATTCGACGAGCAGTTCAACGCCTGCAAGCCCGATCTCGTCCTGATGGACATCTACATGGGCGAAGTCAACGGGATCGATCTCCTCACGGGGCTCCGTGGTGCCGGGTGGGAGACGCCCGTCATCATCATGACGGCCCACTCGGACGTCGCGCTGGCGGTGAAGGCCATGAAAGAAGGGGCGGCGGATTTCGTCGTCAAGCCGTTCGACCTCAACCACCTGAGCGTCCTGATTGAGAAGAACCTGGAGTTTGCCTCGCTGCAGACCCGGGTGAGGCTCCTGCAGGAGGAGCTGGAGACGACGCGATCGCAGTCCGGCATCATCGGCCGGAGCGCAGGGATCCTCCGCGTCCTGGAGACAGCCGAGAAGTTCGCCGTGGGCGACAGTACGACGGTGCTCATCGAGGGGGAAAGCGGGACCGGGAAGGAGCTGGTGGCGCGCTTCCTGCACAAGCGGAGCGGGCGCTCCGCCCGGCCCCTCATCACGGTGAATTGCGGGGCGATCCCCAAGGACCTCGCCGAAAGCGAGTTCTTCGGGTACGAGAAGGGCGCGTTTACCGGCGCCACGGAGCGGATGAAGCAGGGGAAATTCGAGCTCGCGGACGGCGGCACGATCATGCTGGACGAGATCCGCGAGCTCTCTCTGGAGATGCAGGTGAAGCTGCTCCGCGTCCTGGAGGAGAAGACGTTTTACCGTCTGGGAGGGACGAAGGAGATCACGGTGGACGTGCGCGTCATCGCGGCGTCGAACCGGGACCTCGCCCGCGAGGTGGAGGAGGGGCGCTTCCGCGAGGACCTCTTCTACCGGCTGAACGTCGCCACGGTGCGAATCCCCCCGCTGCGCGACAGGAAGGAGGACATCGCGGACCTGGCCTCCGCATTCCTGGGGGAGTTCGCGCGCCGGCAGAACAAACCGGTTCCGGTCCTCTCCGGGGCGGGGCTCGAATATCTGACGCAGCTTCCCTGGAGGGGCAACGTCCGGGAGCTCCGCAACGCGATCGAGCGCGTGGTGTTGCTGAGCAACGTGCAGACGCTCCTCCCGGAGCACTTCACGTTCCTGAACAGGCAGGAGGCACAGGGCCCCGTGGTGATGCCGGACAACGGAAAAGGGTTCCGCCTGGAGATCCGGAACGCGGGGGTGAAGATGAACGACGTGGTGCGAGAGCTTATTCTCAAGACGCTGGACACCGTCGGCGGCAACCAGGTGCGGGCCGCCAAGGCGCTCGGACTCACGCGCTCGAAGCTCCGCTACCGGATGGAGCAGCTCGGCATCCATCCCGAGCAGCGCAGTTATACCGCCGCGCGGGGCTGAAGTCGTGGCGACGGAATCCCCCACACTGCCGCTCATGGTGTACCGGTGAAATCCCCGGCCAGGGCCAGGCCGACGGGGCACGGCGCCCCCCGGCGTCCTGCGGCGGCCTCGCGCGGGGCGCTCTGGGATGCGGTCGTTGCCTCGGGCGACGACCTCGGCGGCGGCACCGCGGTCTGCAGGGGCGGCCGGCCCGTGGAGGTCAGCGACGGCTTCTGCCGGCTGACGGGACGCACGCGGAAGGAGATCCTGGCGATGAGCGACGTCGCCGGGCTTTTCGCCGATCCCGACGCGGTCTCGCGCGCGCTGCAGGGGAAAGGCCAGCGCACGAGGTGCGAGACGCACGTGCGGGATGGTGGAACGGCCGTTGAGGTTGCCACGTGCGAAACGGAGCGGGGTGGCGACGCCGTACTCGTGCTTCGCGACGTGGGCCGCCGCCGCAGCGCGGAGCTTGCGCTGCGCCAGTCCGAGGAAAAGCGCCGCGTGCTCTTCGAGGCCGGGGGGGACGCCCTCCTCCTCATACGGGATTCCCGCATCGCGGAATGCAACGAGCGGGCGTGCGCGATGTTTGCGGCCGATGGCGCCGCGCTCCTGGGGCGCTCCCCCCTGGAATTCTCGCCGGCGCGGCAGCCGGACGGCCGGCCGTCGCACCCGGTGCTGGAAGGACTGTTTGCCGCCGCGCTCGACGGGGCGAGGCAATCGTTCGAATGGCAGTTCGCAAGGCAGGGGGGCGCGGCGTTCGACGGTGAGGTGACGCTCGGCCGCGTCGCAATCGGCGGGGAAGCGCTGCTCCAGATGATGATCCGTGACGTCACGGACCGGAAGCAGGCGGAGGACGCCCTCCGGAAGTACGAGTTTATCGCCAACACTGCCGGCAGCCTCATGACGCTGGTCGACCGGGGCTACAGGTACGCGGCGGCGAACAACGCCTACTGTCACGCACACGGGAAGGAACGCGCGGACGTGATCGGCCGCACGATGAGCGAGCTGTGGGGCGAGGAGGTCTTTCAAGCCACGCTCAAGCCGGCCGTCGATGCCTGCCTGCTCGGCCGCACCGTCAACTACGAGGCCACGTTCCGGTTCCCGAGCGACCGCGTGAAGGTGTACGACGTCACCTACTATCCCTACTGGCAGCAGGAGGGGGGATGGCACGTCACGCACGTCGTGGTCGTGTCGCACGACATCACCGAGCGCCGGCTGGCGGAGCAATCGCTTTCCAGGGAAGAGGCGCGGCTGAAGGCGAACCTCCGGCTCTCGCAGATGCTCGACACGTCCGTGCGCGAGATGTGCGGCGTCGCGCTGGCCGAGGCGACGCGTCTCACGGAGAGCGGGACGGGCTATTTTGCGACGATCGGCGAGGACCGCCGCACGATCGCGATCCAGGTCCTCCCCGGTGCCGGGGAGGGGCTCCCGGAGGACCGCGGGGAAGTCCGTCTCCCGGTGGCCGACCCCTGGGCCGACGCGTTCCGCCGGCGCGCGGCAGTCCGCCTCGGGGAGGGTGCGGCGGGCTGCTGGCCGTGCGCGGAAACGCCGATCGGCCGCACGCTCCACGTCCCCGTGATGGAGGGGGACCGCGTGGTCGCGCTCGCCGGCGTGGCGAACAAGGAAGGGGACTACACCGACGCCGACATACACCAGCTGACGCTCTTCATGAACAGCGTCTGGCAGATTCTCCAGCAGAAGCGGGGAAGGGACCAGCTCCGCTCGTCGCTGGACGAGAAGGAGGTCCTGCTCAAGGAGATCCATCATCGCGTGAAGAACAACCTGCAGGTGATCTCGAGCCTGCTGAACCTCCAGTCGACGTACGTCCGCGATTCGGCCGACCAGGAGATATTCCGCGAGAGCCAGAACAGGATCCGCTCGATGGCGCTCATTCACGAAAAGCTCTACCAGTCCGGCAGCGTCTCGCGCGTGGATTTCCCGCAGTACGCCCGGAGCCTGGCCACCACGCTCTTCCGTTCGTACCGTGCTGCCGAAAGCAACGTGCAGCTCCAGGTCGATTTCGGCGACGTCACGCTCGGCATCGACGCCGCCGTGCCGTGCGGGCTGATCATCAACGAGCTCCTCTCGAACGCCCTGAAACACGCCTTCCCGGGCGGTCGTGAAGGCACGATCACGCTGGCCCTCCGCGAGCAGGGGGGAAAGACGCGGCTGACCGTGAGGGACGACGGCGTCGGGTTCCCCGACCGCCTCGACGTGCGCCGCCCTTCGTCTCTCGGCCTTCAGCTTGTGAACACGCTCGTGGCGCAGATCGGCGGTTCGCTCGAGGTGGACCGCACCGCCGGGACGGAATTCCGCATCGCCTTCTGAAAGGACCCCCATGCCCCCAGCAAAAATACTCGTCGTCGAAGACGAGAACATCGTCGCCCGGGACATCTGCGCCCGCCTCGAACAGTTCGGCTACGATGTGGCCCCCCCCGTGGCGACAGGAGAGGAGGCTATCGCGAGGGCGCGCGGGAGCCGCCCCGACCTTGTGCTGATGGACATCATGCTGAGGGGGCCGATGGACGGCATCGAGGCCGCGCGCGTCATCCGCGAGCAGCTCAACGTGCCGGTGGTCTACCTGACCGCCTACGTCGACGAGAAGAACCTGCAGCGCGCCAAGGTGACCGAGCCCTTCGGCTACCTCCTGAAGCCCTTCGAGGAGCGGGAGCTCCAGATTACGATCGAGATGGCGCTCTACAAGCACAGCATGGAGCAGCAGCTCCGTGAGACCAATGCGTTCAACGAGCTGCTGGTGCACACGATCCCATTCGGCATGGACATCGTCGACAATGAGGGTCGCATACTCTTCATGTCCGACAACATGAAGAAGCTCTTCCCCGGGACAGGCGCGGCTGACCGCTGCTGGGATGTCTACCGGGAGGACAAAACGCAGTGCGACGGGTGCCCCCTGAGGTCGCCGCGTGACCTCGGCTCCCTCGTGGGAATCGAAGTCGCCGGCATCGCGGGGGGAAGGACGTTCTCCATCACGCACACGCAGATGACGTACCTGGGGAGACCCGCGGTGCTCGAGGTGTTCCAGGACATCACCGAGAAGAAAAAGACCGAGCGCGACCTGCGCCAGTCGGAGGACAGGTTCGCAAAGGCGCTCCGCACGAGCCCGGACGCCGTCGGGATCAGCAGGATCGACGACGGCACGCTGATCGAGGTGAACCAGGGGTACACGGAGCTGACCGGCTATCCCCGCGAGGAGATGATCGGCCGGAGCGCGCTCGCGCTCGGGCTCTGGGCCGACCCCGCCCAGCGTGAGAGGCTGGTGAAGGAGCTGCGGAGCCACGGGGAGGTCAGGAACTTCGAGGTGAGCCTCCGCACGAAGCGGGGGGAGACCCGGAGCGGCCTGGCTTCCGCCCGCCCGATCGACATCGACGGCGAGCCCTGCATGATCACGGTCGTCAGGGACATCACCGACCGGCTCCTTCTGGAGCTCCAGCTCACGCAGGCCCAGAAGATGGAGGGGATCGGCACGCTGGCCAGCAGCATCGCGCACGATTTCAACAACATCCTGAACAACATCCTCGGCTTCACGATGCAGCTCCGGAAACACGCCGCTGACATTGCCAAGGTCGAGCGGTATAGCCAGACGATCGAGAAGTCCGCCGTCCGCGGGGCGGAGCTCTCTGCGCAGCTCCTTTCGTTCGCGCGGAAGGCCCGGCGCGAGACGGCCCCGGTGGATATCGCGGAGCTGATCGACGAGATGGCCGCCCTCTGCGTCGAGACGTTCCCTCCCGCGATCGCCGTCCGGAAGATCGTCGCGGGGGGGCTCCCTCGCGTGCTGGGAGACCGGAGCGAGCTCTACCAGGTGCTGCTCAACCTCTGCGTCAACGCGCGCGACTCGATGGGTGGGCCCGGCCCGGACGGGGGGCACGTGCTGACGATCGAGGCGGTGATGGGCAACGCCTCCGGCACGGTCAGTCCCGAGCTTCTTCCCGAGCGCGGAGAACGGAGCATCGAGCTCCGCGTCACGGATACCGGGACCGGCATCCCGAAGGATATCCGGGAACGGATCTTCGAGCCGTTTTTCACGACCAAGGAGCGGGGGAAGGGGACGGGCCTCGGGCTCTCCGTGGCCTACAACGTCGTCCGCAACCACAAGGGGACGATCCTGGTCGAGAGCGAGGAGGGAAAGGGATCGGCATTCAGGGTCTTCCTCCCCCCGGTACCCGGGGAAGGCCCGGGCGGCGACGGCAAGGCGAGCCGGAAAAAAAGCTCCGAAGGTGTCCTGATTGTGGACGACGAAGTCGTGATGCTGGACCTCGCGAGGGAGCTCCTCGAGGAGCAGGGATACACGGTCTTCACCGCACCGAACGGCCAGGAAGCCCTTGAGATCTACAGGTCAAACAGGGAGAAGATCGACGTCGTGGTCCTCGACCTGGTCATGCCCGGAATGGACGGCGGCCAGCTCTTCCTGGAGCTGAAAAAGATGAACCCCCAGGTCAAGGCGTTCTTCTGTACGGGCTACATGTCCGACCGTGTCATCACCGATTTGCTGGCGGAGGAAGACCTGAAGGCGATACAGAAGCCGGTCCGCCCCGACGTCCTCATTAAGACCATTCGCGACATACTGGACGAGATACCGGCCTGAAGCCGATCCCCGGCGGCCCGCGTCCCCGTCGCGCCGGGGCTTGACCCGACGCGCGCGGGCGCATATATTGGGATGTAGCCGCGTTATCCCGTCCCTCCAGCTGAAGGAGCACACACATGGACGACGTGCGCCCCCCCCTGTTTGCCTCTGAAAACTCGTTGCGAACCGTCCTCGTCGACCGCCTTCTCCCGCTCCTGACTGCCGGCTTCTGGATATTTGCCGTGGCGAGCCTGGGGCGCCTGGAGATGACGGGGATCCGCCCCTTCGTCGTGATCGACGCGGTGATCCTCTGTGGCATCACGATGGTATGGCTCATGCGCAGGCGAATGACGGTCGAGCAGAAAGGACTGGCGATTTCCGCGAGCCTCTCGCTCCTGTTTGTCGCCGGGGTTTTCACGTTCGGCCTCCTCTCGGCGGCGCTTCTCCTCCCGCCCGCCATCTCGCTCTTCCTGGCCGCGATGGGGCACAGGCGGTTGTCGCTCTTCAGTGTCTGGATCGCGTTGTTCCTGATCATCCTGGCGGGATGGTTATTCACGCGCGGCGTGCTGCAGCCCCCGCTCGACGCGTCAGCATACCTTGTCTCGCCCGCCGCCTGGGTCCTCTGGATTGTCGCCCTGGGCACCGTCGCGATCGCGTTCTCGCTGCCGCTCCGTCTCATCCCGCTGGCGCTCGAAGAGCGGGATGCGCGCGCCCGGGCGGCCTTCGAAAACGCCGCAGAGGGAGTCTGCCTGCTGGACGCCAGGGGGAGGTTCCTCGACGTAAATCCCGCGTTCTGCGCGATGCTCGGTTACGGGCACGGCGAACTTGTCGGGCGCGACGTGAGCAGCGTGACGCACCCCGGCGACATTGGGATCGGGGATGCAGTCATTGCCCGCGCCCTTGCCGGGGAGCACGTGCAATCGACGTTTGACAAGAGGTTCCTTACGAAAGCAGGCGTGCCCGTCTGGGCGCGCGTGAGCGCCGTCCTGGTGCGCGAGAGCTCTGCTGGAGAAAGCTATTTCGTCTCACACGTGCAGGATCTCACCGATCAGCGGGCAACCGACGCGGCTCTTCGCGAGAGCGAGCTGAAGTACCGGACGCTCTTCGACTCGGCGTCCGACGCGATATTCCTCATGAACGACGGCGTGTTTGTTGATTGCAACAGGAAGACGCTCGACATGTTCGGGGCGCCTGCAGACGGCATCCTGGGCCGCACGCCGCAGGATTTCTCACCTCCCGTGCAGCCCGATGGGACGCCGTCAGACGAGAAGGCCCGCGCGCTGATACGCGCGGCGCTTGGCGGGACGCCGCAGCGGTTCGAGTGGCGTCACGCGCGGGCCGACGGCTCGGAGTTCGACGCTGAGGTGATGCTCAACAGGCTCGGCCCTGCGGCAGGATCGCCGGACCTCCTGGCAATCGTCAGGGATATTACCGAGCGGAAGCGGGAAGAGCGCGCACTGCGTGAATCGGAAGAGAAGTTCGAGAAGATCTTTCACGTCAGCCCCGCCCCCATGAGCATCAGCCGCCTTCGCGACGGCGTCTACGTCGACGTCAACGAGAGCTTCATGCAGGCGATGGGCTACCGGAGGGAAGAGCTTATCGGCTCGAGCGCGGTTGCCATCGGCGCCTGGGCGGACCCGGGGGACAGGGAGCGGATGGCGGCAATGCTCCGGGAGAGCGGATCGGTCAGGAATCTCGAAGCCCGCCACCAGACAAAGTCGGGGGAGATTGGCTACTCGATCGCCTCCGCGGAGATCCTTGACCTGAACGGCGAGAAGCACATCCTGGGGGTGACGCTTGATATCACCGAGAGGAAGAACGCGGAGGATGCGTTGCGCCTGAGCGAAACCCGCTACCGGGCGCTCGTGGAGAACACGCCGGACATCATCGCGCGTTTTGACCCGGAGTGCCGGTATCTCTTCGTGAACTCCGCGATCCACTCGGTTTCCCCGATTCCTTCCAGGGAATTCGTCGGCAAGCGGCTCACCGAAGTCGGGTTCACCCCCGGCCAGGCCGCGGAGCGGGAGGAGATGGTGCGCCGGGTCTTCGCCTCCGGTGACCCCATCGAAGCGGAACTGACATTTGAGACGCACGGCCGGCTGCAGACGTACGAATGGCGCGCGTTCCCGGAATTCGACGATGCCCGAACTGTCCGGTCGGTTCTCGCTATGAACAGGAACATCACCGTGCGCAAAGAGGCGGAGAGGAGCCTTCATGCCTCGATGGAACAGCTGCACGCGCTCGCGCGCCGGATGGAACGCGTTCGCGAAGAGGAACGGAAGGCGATCTCACACGAGGTCCACGACGAGCTGGGGCAGATCCTGACGGCCCTCAGGATGGACCTGATGGGCCTCAGGGGGCTCCGTCCGGCCCAGGCGATCCTCTTCGAGGAGAAGGTGAGGTCGATGCTCGATCTCACCGACCACGCCATTGAAAGCGTGCAGGGGATTTCCGCGCGGCTGCGTCCCGGGATGCTTGACTACCTCGGGTTGTTGGCGGCGATGGAATGGCAGGCCGAGGAATTTCAGAAGCGAAGCGGCGTGAAGGTCTCCCTCGCGCTTCCCGGCGAAGAGCCGGCGCTGGACGGCGAGGAAGCCACCGCACTCTTCCGCATATTCCAGGAAACACTGACGAACGTCGCCCGGCACGCGCGTGCGAGCGCAGTCGCTGTCTCGCTCGCTGACCAGGGCGGCGCCCTGGTCATGATCGTTGCCGATAACGGCGTCGGCATCGCAGCCGGGAAGATCAACGATCCTTCCTCCCTCGGGCTGCTCGGCATGCGGGAGAGGTTGCATCCCTTCGGCGGAACCTGTACAATAGAAAAC
>Ga0335081_10002491_pt1 | contig 29025 bp, 30 predicted proteins | sample Lox_Sample_35_FD_206713 | JGI IMG/M metagenome (GOLD analysis project Ga0335081, IMG submission 206713) | Soil microbial communities from Loxahatchee National Wildlife Refuge, Florida, United States - Lox_Sample_3.5 | ecosystem: Environmental > Terrestrial > Soil > Wetlands | place: USA...
CGTTCCTCGTGGAGGTGGGGATGGCCTACGGCGGGAAGGTCCTCCAACCCGGAGTAAAGCTCTTCAGATTCGCCAACCGCATCCCGTTGCTGTACGACGAGAGCAGCGACGTCAGCTTCAAGGTGCTTAACGAAGAGGTCGACTGGAGGAGGTACCACGTGCCCCAGGACGCTCCCGTCGCAGTAATCACGCACATCTGCTCCACGAGAATACCGTACAAGACCGTGGGGAAGGAGTACATAGCCGACAGACCCGAGATCGAGCGCGACCTCAGGAACGCGACTCGGGAGGCGCTAAGGAGGCTGGGCATCTATCTCTCAAGGAAGGGAAGCATGGAGGCCGTTCAAAGGAAGATGAACATCTACGGGAAGTACCTCCCACTCATAGCGCGATTCTCGACGGAGCTGGCGGAGGAGAAGCGCATGCCCCGGTACCGGAAACTCATAGGCGAGGAACCGCCCAAGGAAATCACGGAGGCGCCGGCAGCCGAAGAGCAGGCAGTCCAGAAGAGTGATGAGATTGAGCAAAAGAAAATCGACGAGTACAGCTGAAGTCAGGAAGAGCAGCGCCCAGACCACGCTGAAGGAGCTGGGGCGCGCGGTGTACAACGACCTTGACGCAGGCAAGTTCCCGAGCCTCACCCTATCGAGCAGGTCCGTCCGCAACATAGTGTACGACAAGAAGCTCCTTCAATTCGTGCTGGGCCCCGGCACGGTAAAGCGTTCCTCGGCGAACATCAAGCACATCAGGCCGTTCACCCAGCTCATCTGGCTGGCCTACTTCGCCAACAAGCTCGTGCAGGAGAAGAAGACGTCGACCTTGAGAGATGTCTACTACTCTGCGCAGGCCTTCAACGTCGAGTTCGTGGACCAGGCCGAGTCTGACGAGCTGATTACCGACCTGGAGGTGCTGATGCAGATGGCCCGTGAGGGGCTGAACATCTATCCGGAGGAGAGAAGCGCAATCTTCGGCAACATGACGATCGAGTATACTGTGCCGGGCTACGAGGGCAAGCGCCTCGACCTTTCGTCCCATCCGGACGGCGTGATGATTGGACCGGCGCTGACCACCGCGGAATTCGTGAACACCGACGCAGAAATGGTACTTGCGATAGAGAAGGGCGGCCTCTTCACCAGGTTCGTCGAGGAGAGGGTCCACAAGAGGTTCAAGGCCATACTTGTCAACACCGCAGGTCAGCCGCCGAGATCGACCAGGTACCTCCTGAGGCGGCTCAATCAGGAGCTGGGTCTTCCTATCGGAATCCTGTGCGACGCCGATCCATGGGGCGCCCACATAGCCATGGTGATAAAGTCGGGCTCGGCCAACGCTGCCCACCTAAGGGAGCTCACCACTCCAGCCGCGGTCTGGCTGGGCGTCTGGGCGTCTGACATCGTAAAGTACAAGCTCCCCTCGGACAGGCTGACGGACATAGACATCAAAAGGCTCTACGAGCTGAAGGCCGATCCGAGGTACACCGAGAAGATGTGGCACGACGAGCTCGACGTCTTCCTGAAGATCAAGAAGAAGAGCGAGCAGGAGGCGTTCGCGCGCTACGGCCTTAGCTACATCGTGGATACTTACCTGCCCGAGAAGCTGGAGCTCATGAAGAGTGCCTAACTGTCGCGTTTCCTCCTTCTGTCCGAACCTCGGGCTCGCTTTTTCAGCCGGTCTTGGACCTCGGTGCTGGTCAGCTCGCGAAGTGCATCAGACGCGATCCACTTCGCGGATCGGCTGTCCGATTTCTGGATCTCTCTGGCCAGCCGAACGCAGTCCTCGTTGAGTCTCAGGCTGCGCTTTCCAATCTGCCTGAGCGCCCAGTTGACCGCTTTCCGCACGTAGTTCCTGTCGTCGGTGGCACCACCGCGAATGGCAGCGAGGAAACCGACGAACCGCTCGTCATGCTCCTTCTTGTCGTGCACGGCGAGGGCCGCCATAAGCGCGAAGCCCGCCCGCTTGACGAATTCGGGCTCCTCCCCGCTCCACTGTATGGCTTTCACGTAGGCGTAGCTGGTCCTGTCGAAGAGGTTGCTGCAGCAGCAGTCGCAGACATCCCACGAGTCCAGTTCTCTCGCCCACCTGTCCATCTGTCTCTCAGTGACCTCCGACGGGACGTCCACCAGTGCCGCAAGCATCCTCGCTTCGTGGATTCCGGTGTTCCAGAGGGCGATCGCAAGCCCGTGGTCCTTGCCTACGCGCTTCGCCAGGGCCCGGAGCTTGGGCAGCGAGACTCCGAGAGCGTCCGCGGTCTTGATCCCGTATCGGCCCATGCCGACGAGACTGGTGGGGACTGCCTCGGCGCGCAGCTCTGAGACGACTCGGTCCACGTCGACGGGCATTGGGCTGAAGGGGCTTGGGAATGACTATATACTCTCCGATTTCTGCCCCAACATGACTAGCTTGGCCGCTGCCGCGCAGGAGTCACGCGTGGACGCCCTCGTTAGGCTGATGGGGGTGTTAGTCCTTGTCTTCGGGGCTGCGCTGATTTACTCGACCTACGCCAACGGTTCGGCGCTCAGCATTCAGGAGCCCGTGCTGGTGCCCATCTACTACGTCCTCGGAGTCGTGCTCCTACTAGCGGGCCTACTGGCCGCCTTCGCGAAGTTCAAGTGAGAAGTGGATGAAGGTCAAGGTCGCCATCGCGGGTGTCGGGAACTGCGCCTCGGTCTTCGTACAGGGTTTGAAATTCTACTCCAAGGGCCGGCCAGCAGGGCTTTGGCACCCTTCAGTCGGCGGGTTGAAGCCGGCCGACATAGAGGTCACTGCCGCGTTTGACATCGACGCCCGGAAAGTCGGGTTGGAGCTTTCGGAGGCGGTCTTCGCCCAGCCCAACGTTGCCAAGGAATACGTGGGCCTTGACAGGACGGGCGTGGCTGTCAGTCCCGGGATTTCGAAGGAGGATGTTGCGCCCCATCTCGCAGGATCCAAACTCGTCACCTCGGGGCGCAGCGCCGTCTCTCGGATATTGAAGAAGGCTGACGCAGACCTTCTGCTCAACGTCGTTTCGTCAGGTTCCGAGAAATCCTCGGAGGAATACGCCCTGGCTGCCCTGGACGCGGGCTGCTCCTTCATCAACTGCACCCCTGCCCTTCTCATGCGGCACCCGAGACTCGTCTCAGCCTTCGGGAAGGAGAAACTGGCCTTGATCGGGGATGACCTGATGAGTCAGTTCGGCGGGACCCTGTTCCACCGCGGCCTGCTCAGCCTGCTGGTGAGCAGGGGCGTCAAGATCTCGAAAAGCTACCAGCTCGATGTGGGAGGCGGGTCAGAGACGTTCAATACCATCGACGAGGGAATCAAGATGGCCAAGAGGAAGTTGAAGACCTCCTCGGTGGCCTCGGAGGTCCCCTATCAGTTTGAGACGGTTGCCGGCACTACCGATTTCGTCGACTACATGGGGAACGACAGGACAAGCTACTTCTGGACCGAGGGGAAGGGCTTCCTGGACACCGCCATTACGCTGGACGTGTATCTCAGATCAGCCGACGGACCCAACGCAGGCAACGTGCTCTTCGACGTGATAAGGTCGACATACCGGGCGGCGAAGACCGGCAAGCTGGGCACCCTGAACGAGATCTGTGCCTACGGTTTCAAGTCTCCCCCGAAGCCGATGCACTTCAACGACGCGTATCAAAGATTCTCCTCCGTCTTCGTCAACTGAACCTGCGCCGCCCAGGGCGGAATCGACGCCATTGGCCTAAACTCATGCATGAGAGGCCATCTCTCCTCATGAAATGTTGGAACGCGGCGCCGGTCGGACTCGAACCGACGACCAACAGGTTAACAGCCTGCTGCTCTACCATGCTACCCGGTCCTGCGACCTCTGAGCTACGGCGCCACAGGCCTCGGGTTGAATGGTAACTTGAAAAACGTTGTTGGTGTGCATCGACTGTTTAAATCCTCGAAGACGGGCCTTCGGTTGTTGGACGGGCGCTCCCAGGAGGAGGAAAGGAAGGAGGTCGCTTCGGTCATCTTCGCGTTCTTTGAAGCAGGGAAGAACAAGGAGCTGGCCGAGCTCGGGAGGTTCCATGAGGCGCACAACCTATTCACGAAGTTCGACGAGAATCCTCCGTACACCAGGCAGAACTCCCAGGACGCCTTCGTACACGAGCAGGCCGCCTTCGCGAACATCTCCGACTACCAGTACTCGGTCGACGACCTTCGGATCGACCTTCTGGGCACGGTCGCGATAGCGACGTTCTACCTGACATACAAGGGGATGTTCGTGAACGACTACTCGTTCGAGGGGTCGCCTGTGGGCTCCAGGGCCAGGGTCACCATGGTTCTATCTCGGTCCGAAGACGGCTGGCGAATCGTCCACGAGCACCTCAGCAGGTTCCCCGATTGGTCGTCCCCCTCCAGCGAGACCGCTGTGAAACGCAGGTAACCCAGAAACGACCGATTCAGTCCATTCGGGTGCCCCGCCTGCGGGCGCCACCGGCGCCGGGTTTGGAGTGTGGGCCCGGAGCGATTTGGACGCTCGACCGACCGGTCTCTACGAGGATCAGCGCCTCCTATGAGCCGGTCGCTCTAACCGAACTTCCCGCCACATCCTGGCTCTGAGCTACGGGCCCTCGGTTTCTCGGGTTCGGAACAACTCGGCTTTAAGCAGTTGCGAACAAAAGCTAATGTAGCCCGTCGCCATCACAGTGGACTGCGCAGTGAGTACCAAAGACCTGGACGAGGGTTTCAAGGACATATTGGCCGAGCTGGATCGCGAAGAAGCCCGCGTCAAGATACGCATGGAGATGCGCCGTTTTGGGAAACCTACCACGGTCATCGAGGGGCTGAAGATGGGCGACAGGGAACTTCACGAGCTCTGCACAAAGATGAAGCGCGGTCTCGCGACTGGCGGGACGGTAAAGGACGGGATCTTGATTCTTCAGGGAGACCACAGGGAAAACGCTTCTAGGATGCTAGTCGAAAATGGCTTCTCTGAAGGATCTATCGAGATTCTGTAGCCCCGAACTACGAGACGGCGGCCGAATGACCTCGTGGCCACCTAACTTTATAAAAGGAGGAGGAAGGCGCCTTCTGGAAAGTCAGAGGTGGCACTGTGAGTAAGCCAATTACAACCTTTGGCGACTTCATCAAACGCGTCCTGAAGGTAGTCTTCTGGGTGGTGCTTCTGACGCCCCTCATCGGCGTCCCGGTGTACTACACCCTCGACGCCATCTTCCACTTTCCCTCTGACATGTTCGCGATCATCACCACCAAACCGCAGGTGATGTTGGCGATGATGGGGACCGAGCCGTTCAAGACGCTGTTCACCCTGACCGTGTTCCCGGGTTTCACATTTGTGGCTCTGTACTCGACCATCCTCATGGGATGGGTCGAGAGGAAAATGACCGCGAAGATTCAGCTCCGGACCGGGCCGATGTACGCCGGCAAGTTCGAGGGGATACTGCAGAACGTCGCTGACTTCTTCAAGCTCCTGTTCAAGGAGATCACGATTCCAAACGGAGCGGACAAGGCCACATTCATTGCCGTACCATTCGCTCTGATGGCCGTCGTGGGAGCCCTGGTCTCGCTCATCCCGTTGTCACCGACCACGTACATCGCGAATCCCTCCGTGGGGGCCATCCTGGCATTCGCGATTCTGGGATTCACTCCACTGATCGTCTTGATGGCGGGCTGGGCCAGCAACAGCAAGTACCCCTTCCTCGGGGGGCTTAGGGCGCTTCACCAGATGGTCGCTTACGAGATACCGCTTATCCTCTCGCTTCTAGGCGCAGTTCTCCTCTCGGGTTCCTTGAACCTGATGCAAATCGTGGGCGCCCAATCGGGGATATGGTTCATCGCGCTTCAGCCGCTGGGTGCCATCGTCTTCTTCATCGGCGCGCTGGCGGAGCTAGAGAGAATTCCATTCGACCTGCCCGAGGCTGACAGCGAGCTCGTGGCGGGCTGGCAGACCGAGTACAGCGGGATGCTTTTCGGCACCTTCCAGCTTGCCAACTTTTCAAGAATGTACGTTCTCTCGGGCCTGTTCACCACCTTCTTCCTGGGCGGATGGCTGGGACCCACGATGGTCCCTCCGGAGGTCTGGTTCCTTCTGAAGACCACCATCGTGATGATTGCGCTGATGCTGCCGAGGAGCATACTCCCGCGCATCAGGATCGACATGATGCTGAGGACCGGCTGGGTCAAGCTCTTGGCTCTCGCCTTCGCTAACATCTTCATCACCATGCTAATCGTGTCGCTGGGACTGGTGCACGTGGTGTAGCGCTTGGGGATAGTCTCTTATCTCAAAGGCATGTTCATCGCCACCTGGAGCGGCATCAGGCACTTCTTCTACCCCAGAATGACTCTCCGCTACCCCGAGCAGAAGCTGGAGCTCGAGGGACCGGGCTACCGCTACGACCCGAGGCAGGCCGTCGGTCTGGCGGGTTTCAAGGGGCGGCACATCCTCCACATGGACAAGTGCACAGGGTGCCAGCTTTGCGCGATAGCCTGCGACGGCGTCGCAGTGGCCATCGACATGCAGCACCTCCAGAAAGGCAAGCCGCAGAACAAGAAGGAGATATGGCCCGCCGTGGACTATGGCAGGTGCGTCTTCTGCGGGCTTTGCGTCGACGCGTGCCCGTTCGACGCTCTATTCATGACCAACGACTACGAGCTGTCGGCCTACGACAAGATGTCTCTGAAGTACACGCCCGACATGCTCGCGCTTCCGCCGAAGCTCGAGGGTCAGACCTTCAGGGTGAAGCTTGACGGTGAGAAGGGGACGTCGAAACATGGTTGACGTCTTCTTCATCGCGATGATGGTGGTTGTGGTCGGCGGGGCCATCGTCGCCCTCGAAGCGGACGAGATTGTGTACGGAGCGATTGCCCTCGCAGGGAGCCTCTTCGGGGTGGCCGCGCTCTTCTTCTTGCTTAACGCGCCGTACGTCGCGGTCTTTCAGATCACTGTGTACGTGGGGGCGGTGGCGGTCCTGATCCTCTTCACCGTGATGCTGGTCAGACAGGAAAAGTGGGCGAACGAAGTCTCTTCGCGGTCGGTGACCCGACTGGCGGGCGTGCTGACGGGTGTAGCCGTGGCCGGGTCGCTGGCAGCGGCCGTGATAGGGTCGTCCGTCACGAGCACTACGAGCCTCCAGAGCACGAGCTTCCTTCAGATCGGGCAGCTTATCTCGACAGGCTATGCCCCGATACTGGAGGCGCTCGCGTTGGTGCTGGCGGCATCGGTGGTCGGGGCGATCACCCTCTCGAGGGTAGACCGCGAGGAGTCCGGAAAATGAACTCGCTAGCCGACTACGTCTTCGTTTCAGCCGTGCTGTTTGGAATAGGAGTATACGGCCTGGTCGTGAAACGAAGCGCCCTCCGCCTGCTCTTCTCCGTCGAAATAATGATCAACGCGGCAAACCTGAACTTCGTCGCGTTCAGCCAGTATCTTTGGAAGGACGCGGTGGGACAGACGATCGTGCTCTTCTCGATTGCCCTCGCCGCAGCCGAGGCGGCGGTGATTCTCGCCATCGTCGTCGTGGCTTACAGGCTGCACAAGGATGTGGACGTAAGCAAGCTGAAGGACCTGGAGGGCTAGACTCGTGCTCAATCACAGCCGCACGCAGAACAGAGTACCGCCGGAGTAGACGCGCATGCTCCAATACCTTCTTCTCCAATCCGTAGTCCTGCCGCTGGTCGCCGCCGCCCTTTGCTACCTCGCCGCGCCCCGGCTCGGGAAGCGCGTCGGCTGGATCGCCTTCTCGGCGCTCCTAATCGCAACCCTGCTCCTGGTGGCCTTCGGCTGGCAGCGGCTCTACTCCGGCGGCTCGGCGATTACCGAAGCGTACACCTGGGCGCCGACCGCGGGACTCACCTTCGGTTTCCTGGCCGACGGCCTCAGCTATCCCGTGGCGCTCCTCGTCAACCTCGTCCTTGCCGCCACCGCGGTCTACTCGATGCCGTACATGCAGACCAGGATCAAGAGCCTCTACGGCGAGGAGAGGCCGGCAAGATACGGCCTGTACTACCTCAGTTTCCTGATGGTCGCTACGGGACTGACAGGTATTGTGCTGTCTACGAACCTGATCGAGCTCTACCTGTTCTTGGAGCTGGTGCTCATCCCGACCTTTGTGATAATCAGCCTGTTCGGCTACGTCCAGAAGGAGAGGGTGGGGATAATCTACATCATCTGGAACCAGCTCGGCGCCTTCATATTCCTCGCGGGGATAGCGCTGTTCTACACCACGACCGGCACCTTCGACCTGACCTCCTCTTCGCTGGCTGCGGCCTCGGCAAGCTCCCTCGCCTACTGGATCGCCGGACTGATACTCATCGGATGGTTGGTCAAGATGGCCGTCTTCGGAGTCCACATGTGGCTCCCGATCACCGAGGCGGAGCCGCCCACATCGTTCGCTCCGACAATGGCCGTCGTCTCCGGCATAGGAGCCTACGTCATAGCGAGAATCCTCTTCTTCGGGATGCCCACGATCTTCAGCGCCTTCAGCCTGCCGCTTATGGCTTGGGCCGTAATCACAATGTTCTACGGCGGCGCGATCGCGATGGTCCAGAGCGACGTCAAGTACATATTCGCGTGGTCGACGATGAGCCAGACGGCCTACTCCATCCTGGGCCTCGCGAGTGCCACCACCCTGGGCGCCGTGGGAGGCGTCTTCTTCTTCGGGAGCCAGATACTCGGGAAGTTCGTGATGTTTGCCGTGGCCGGGATACTCCTAACCCAGACCGGGCTCAGGGACGTGAAGAAGATGGGGGGTCTGGCGGCGAAGATGCCCTTCACGGCCTCCCTCTTCGTGCTCGGCGCCCTGATACTCTCTGCAGTTCCTCCGACGAGCGGGTTCCAGGCCGAGTGGGTGATGTTCGCAGGCATATTCTCTCGGGGGGCACAGGGCTCCTCCCCGTACCTGTTGGTGGCGCTTCTCGGCCTGATCGCCACCCTGTTCACCGTGGCCTACACCTTCTGGCCAGTCAAGAGAATCTTCTATGGGCCGCTGGCCAACGGGCTCGAGGGCGTGAAGGAAGCGCCCTTGACCATGACTCTGCCACTCCTTGCCGTAGTGGTCGCTTCGGTGGTCATCGGAATCTACCCGGACCTGGTCACCAAGTTCCTTACTGGCTTCGCAGGCATACTCGGCGCCGGAGGCGTCCCATGAGATGACCTACGCCATCCCATCCTATTTCGTCTGGCTGATCTTCGTCCTGCCCTTCGTCGGAGCCCTCGTGACGGTGTCTTTGAGGAAGGCAGGGCGCCTCGGGGACTACGTCGCCGTGGCATTTTCCTTCCTCTCCGCCCTCTTCGCGACCACCATGGTCCTCCCCTTCCTAGAGGGGCAGCCCCTGACAGTGAACAGCGTCCCCCCTCTCTCTACCAGCGTCCCGTGGATTTCGGGCCTCAACCTGACCTTCGGGGTGCTGACCGACCCCTACACCGCCGTACTGACGAGCGTGATTGCCTGGGTCAGCTTCCTCATAGTCCTCTACAGCATAGAATACATGAAAGACGACGGCGGGCACAACCGGTACTTCTTCTTCATCACGCTCTTCATCGGGAGCATGCAGCTGATCATCCTCTCCGACAACCTGCTGTCTCTCTTCATCGGCTGGGAGATGGTCGGACTCTGCAGCTACGCCCTCATCGGGCACTACTGGAAGGACGAGACCAAGGACTGGGTGGGGACCCCCGGGGACAAGGTTCTGGGCGAGGACCAGGCCTACTCGCCTTCCCAGGCAGGGATGAAGGCGTTCGTCATGACAAGGATCGGTGACGTGGCGATGCTCGCAGGGATACTGATGCTCTTCTACTACTCCGGGACGTTCAACTACTACCAGCTCGCCGCGGACCACGGCTCCTGGTTCCAGCACCTCTACAGCAACGGCCTCCTCGTTCCGGTGGGCCTGCTGATCTTCGGCGGCGCGGTCGGGAAGTCCGCCCAGTTCCCGCTCCACGAATGGCTCCCGGATGCCATGGCCGGGCCGGCACCTGTCTCCGCTCTGATCCACGCGGCGACGATGGTGAAGGCTGGGGTGGTGCTGGTTGCAAGAGTGGCTCCTATCTTCTACTTCGTGGTCGCGACCGGCGAGGTGGGCTCGGCGATAACGCTCGGCTCGGTCCAGCCGTTCTTCATGGCGATTGCGTGGATCGGGGCCTTCACGGCCTTCCTCGCGGCGAGTCAGGCGCTCGTAGGCTATGAGCTCAAGAAGATACTGGCCTACTCGACCGTATCCCAGATCGGGTACATGATGCTGGCTGTCGGGGTCGCAGGGCTGTCGACGGACTTCGCCCAGGGGCTATCCGCCGCGCTGTACCAGCTCATGAGCCACGCGATATTCAAGGCGACGCTCTTCCTCGCGGCCGGCGCCCTCATCCACGCGGCCGACTCGAAGTACATCACCGAAATGGGAGGAATGCGAAACAAGATGAAAGTCACGTTCGCGGCCTTCCTCATCTCCGCGGCCTCCCTCTCGGGAATACCCCCGTTCAGCGGCTTCTGGAGCAAGGATGCGGTCCTGGGCGCGGCCTGGTCTGCAGGGCAGTACGCCCTCTTCGCTGTCGGAGCGGTGACGGCAGGGCTCACCGTCTTCTACTCGTTCAGGATGCTCGGGCTTGTCTTCCTCGGCGACCGCAGCAAGAGGCTCGCAGAGGTAGAAGGGGGAGGGCATCACGTGCACGAGCCCAGCCCTATCATGTGGGTCCCGTACTCCATCCTCGCCGGACTGACCGTCATAATAGGGCTCGCCGCCACCGGAGGATTGCTGGCCCCCTCCCTGAACATCGACGCCTCGCTGCAGTCCGCTGCTTCGACCTACATCCACTCGTTCTTCCCGGGCGCCGTCTTGGCGGCGCCGACCGCAGAACTCGATGCGGTCCCCGCCGGAATAGGCGGCCTGTTCGTTGCCGCCGGGTTCGCCGTTGCCGCGGTGATCTATCTTCTGAGGAGGACGCCCCCCACCCGTTTCGTGGGTCAGGAGGGGTTCATGCACGACCTCTACAAGTTCCTGTACAACAGGTGGTACATCAACGCAATCTACTACAAGGTGTTCGTCGACGCCCCGCTGGCCGCCTCCGTCTGGCTGAGCGACAGGTTCGACTTCCGGGGACTCTTCCGCGTCAATGAAGGAGGGTCGATTTTCGGCGTCTCGCTCTCCGCTGCCGGGAACTGGTTGGACACAAGAGTCGTCGACGGAGTCGCGAACGGCGTATCGTCGGTCGGCCAGGCATTCTCCCGGCTCCTCCGAAGAATTGAGACCGGCGTGGTTGAGCAGTACGCGCTCGTATTCGCGCTCGGGCTCGTAGCACTGATGATACTCCTGCTTCTCGCGTCGGGGGTGAAGCTCCCATGAGCTTCGTCCTTTCACTGCTGATCTTCCTGCCGATCATCGGTTCCCCTCTCGTGTACCTGGTGACAAGACTGAACAAGAAATGGGGGGTATCCTTCTCGGCCGCTTTCGCTACTCTGATTCTTGTCGTTTCGGCCTACGTCTTCTGGGAGGTGTTCTCCAACACCCCCGCCATCGGGCAGTATGCGCTCGTCGAGAACTACAGCTGGGTCAACTTCCAGTTCTTCGGGCTCAACTACCTCCTAGGCACCGATGGCCTGAGCTCGCCCCTCATCCTGGTTTCCGCGCTGCTCACGCTCTTGGTGGTCATAGGCTCGAGGAAACTCATCGACCACCACGAACCGGAGTACTACGCCCTCCTCTTCCTGTTCGAAGGCGCGATAATGGGTGTCTTCACTTCCCTTAACCTGATTCTGTTCTACATCTTCTGGGAGGTGGTCCTGGTGCCGATGTTCTTCTTCATCGGCGTGTGGGGCGGCCCCAGGAGGAAATACGCCGCCATGAAATTCATCGTCTTCACATTCGTGGGCAGCACGATCATGCTGCTTGGCTTCCTGTACGTATACTTCGGCATGCACTTCAGTTCCTTCAACATCACGGATCTCTCAGGCTCCATCCCCGCAGGGCTCCAGTACCTTCCTCTCCTGGCTTCGTTCGTCGGCTTTGGTGTCAAGCTTCCGGTGGTGCCTTTCCACACCTGGCTCCCTGACGCGCACGTCGAGGCACCCGCCCCCATCAGCGTCCTACTTGCGGGGGTGCTCCTGAAGATGGGCGGATACGGCTTCCTCAGGGTCAGCCTCGGCCTCTTCCCGATCGCAGCCTCCCAATACGCCTGGGCGTTCATGATCGTCGGAATCGTCAGCATGTTCTACGGGGCGGTGGTAGCGCTCCTCGCCAAGGACATGAAGAGAATGATAGCGTTCACGAGCATAAACCACATGGGATTCGTGCTGTTCGGAGCCTTCGCCACCGTGGTCTCGGGGAACCTCCTGGGCATACAAGGAGCCATCTTCCAGATGTTCACCCACGCGCTTGCCATCGGCTGCCTATTCATGCTCTCCGGCTACATCCACCACCAGGCGGGGACTAGGGAGATCCCGCTGCTCAAAGGCATGAGGCTCACCATGCCCCGCACGGCCGCCATTCTCGTCCTCGCTTCGGCCGCGGCCATGGGTCTGCCTCCATTCGCGAGCTTCCTGGCCGAGTTCCTCGTCATATCTTCAGGCATCTCGGCTTACGCAATATCAGGCATCTCGATCCTGGTGCCTGTAATCACCGCGGCATACTTCCTGTGGATGATCAAGAGGGTGGTTCTCTCTGCGCCTGAAGGGTCGAGTAGCGTGCACGACATGTCGCGCTCCGACGTTCTGGCCTTCGCCGTCTACCTGGTTCCGCTCGTCCTGCTTCTCGTGTTCTCGTACGTCATACTGACCCCGTCCCAACCGGTCGCCCAGTACCTCTGGAGCCTGGCGAAGGCGACATGATCGACCTCCTCACCCTGTCCATAGTCATCCTGTCGCTCTCCTCCCTGTTCCTCCCTCTCTTCCAATTGGCAAGGAGGCCGTCTCGGAACTGGCCCGGTTACATCCTCGCGGCCGTGCTGGCGGTCGTGCTTCTTCTCGTGGGCACCTACTCGCTCTCGCCTCAGAGGAGCGTCTGGTTCGGATCGCTCCTCGCCGCCGACCAGCTCGGGGCGCTGTTCGCGCTGGTCACGTTAGGGGTGACACTCTTCGTCACGGTGGCCTCGTTCGATACCGTGAAAGGCGTCAACAACCCGGTCTACTACAGCCTTCTCTCTTTCACGGCGCTGGGGATGCTGCTCCTGTCCTTCTCGCAGGATCTACTGATGTTGTTCGTCGCCTGGGAGCTCATGAGCCTCCCCACCTACGTGCTGGCCGGCTTCGACAAGAACGCGCGATCGAATGAAGCCGCGGTCAAGTACGCGATCATAGGGGCCATGTCTTCTGCGATAATCCTATACGCGATAAGCATCGCCTACGGGCTCACCGGCAGCACCCTGATCTCCACCGTTGTGAAGGGATTCGTAGCTCAGCCCAACCTTCTGACAGGAATAGCGGTCCTCCTCTTCATCGCTGGATTCGGGTTCAAGATGTCCATAGTTCCCTTCCACATGTGGATCCCGGACGCATATGAGGGGGCTCCGACCACAATCAGCACCCTCCTGGCTGCTGGGACCAAGAAGGCGGGGTTCATCGCAGCCATCAGGGTCCTCCTGGCGGTCTCGACGCTGTACATCATCACGCAGAACTCGCTCTTCACTATTGCGAACGTCTTCGCCGTGCTGGCCCTGATAACGATGACTCTCGGCAACGTGGCCGCGCTCACCCAGAAGAGCATGACGCGGCTACTCGCATACTCGAGCATTGCCCAGGCGGGCTACATCCTGATAGGGTTCGTTCCGTTCGCCTACAACCCTCAGTCTATGGCCGCCACCGTGGGAATGACCGGGGCGCTCGTACAGATCGTCACGCACGCCATAATGAAGGGTGTAGCCTTCCTGGCTGCCGCCCTTGTCATATTCGAATTGAAGAGAGGGGACATGGGCGCCTTCAGCGGTCTTTCCAAACGCATGCCCATCACCGCCTTCACCCTGTCCATCTCGTTCCTGGCCCTCGCCGGCGTACCTCCGCTGGCCGGGTTCTGGGGGAAGCTGCTGCTCTTCCTTTCCGTGGCTAACAGCCAGTTCGGCTGGCTGGCGGTGGCTGGAATCCTGAACAGCGCCCTGAGCATCGGCTACTATGGGCTCGTCATCAAGCGCATGTACATGGACGAACCCGAGAGCAACCAGCGGGTCCACGAGCCATTCTGGTACATCGTCATCTTCGCCGTGGCGGTCGGCTTGATCGTGGGCATAGGCATCTTTCCGCAGCCCCTGATCAACTTCGCGTCTGGTGCGGTGCCTGCAATATTCCCGAAGTAGGCGACTACGCCCAGTTTATTCGTGTCCTGGCCCTGTCGGGTATGATCCTCTTGAACGGCTTCCCTGTCCCGCGGAAGAACTTTGTGAAGAACTCATAGATGTGCAACCTGAGGTCTTGGACGTAAACGATCAGTGCCTCGAAGGAGAGTATGAGCGCATTGAAGATTATCCACGGGACCACGTTCACAAGGTTGGTCAATGGGAGTAATTGAATGACGGTGAGCAGGAGGACGGCGTGGACCAGCAGCATTATCGCAAGTCTGACGTAGCTAACGGTGTTGGACAGAAACTGGGAGATTCTTTCGAACACTTCCAGTCCGCCGTTGGCGAAGGCTTCTCCCACCGACTCCCCCTGGAGCTTGCCTGCGAGTATGGCTATCCCCTTTCCGGACAGAAGCACTATCATGGATGGTATCAGAACGCCGAGAGAGATGGCTCCCAGTTCGTTGTTCGGGATGCCAAGCAGGGGCGCCGGGGTAGACACCTTGAGTACGTTGAAGCTGTATCCCGCACCGAAGAATGATATGCCGTAGCAGACTCCCGACAGATACATCGTGAGGGTGGGTATCTTGTTCACCAGCACCTCGACCCCTTCGTGGGCCTTCAGCGATTCGTAGATGTCGAGGGCGAGCCCCGTGGTCAGGTGGATCACGCCGATTTCCAAGGCGAAAAGCATCACCTTCTCGATGTTCGTAGTGTCGATCGTCGCGTTCGCTCCGAGCGGCCTTTGGACGATGTCTAGGAGAGGGGGGATTGGTATGAAGTGGTAGAGCGAGTATCCGAAGAATTCTCCGAAGATGGCGCCGAAGAAGATCGCCGAGAGCCCGGCCGCCAAGAAGACATTGCCCCATTGTCTCAGGCTGCCCCTCCCCCTTTGCCGGATCAAGAGGGCGAATAGCGTCACTATGATGCCATGGCCGAAGTCTCCAAACATCATCCCGAAGAAGACCGGGAAGACGAACGAAACCAGCGGCGTCGGATCGACTTCATGACTCCCGGGCGTGCCTTGCTGACTCGTGATGAGCTGGAAGGTTCTAACTCCGGTAGGATTCTCCATCAGTGTGGGAGCGTCAGAGTCAGACTCGCTCGTTACGGGCTCGGAGTAGACCATCCATGCCCCGAACTGCTTCTCGAATTCTGACTCCCTCCTCGCTGGGACATACCCTGAGATGGTCGCTAGCCTCTTCAGAGAGCCTGACACCCTCGCATGGTCGAGTGTCTCCCTCGCCACCTCGGCTATCTCTCGCACAGCCAGGATTACTGTCTGATGGCTAACTTTGAGCTGAGCGAGCCTGGTCTCCACCTCCTCTCTCTGCTTCTGCGCCTCCTCACTCTCCTCGGTGAGCTTGGCGTACGCCTCGGCAGGGTTCTGTGGGAGATCCGGTGGAATCATCAGGGATTTCAGATCAAAGGCCTTCAGCGTCTTGTCGATTCTGGCTTCGTCGGACCGCTCCGAGACCACCAGTACCAGCGTGGCGGTCGAGCCCAGGGGCCGAGTCACGAGAATGGCCGAGGGGAGCGAACCCTCGAACTCGCCGAGTTCGCCATTCCCAACCACAACTAGGACGGCCTTCAGCCGGACGAACGTGTTGAGAGCCCCGACGTCGCCGGAGAAGCCTGATACCGCTCCCAACGCCTCCCGCAGCGAACGCAAGTCCGATTCTTGTTTCGAGACCCTCTGGAGGACGGCCTTCTCCGCCTTTATCTGCTCGGCGATAGGAGTCAGCTGTGCCTCGGCTTTGTTCAGCAGGGCTTCCCACGAACTTGCTTCGAACTCGCTTGTCGGTATCTTCACGCCCCGAAACAGGATGTCCAGCATCCCCGGCATCAGAACCACCGCCAGGTCCTTCGCAGCCTGATCGGCCTGTGCGAATAACCTCACCGCCTTGATGCTCAGCTCCTGAAGCTTCGGGTCTAGATCGGGTTCAGAGGAGGTTATCGGATGAAAGTCCTCGAACCGGGCCAGAGCCTTGGCGACTTCCGGGTATTCGCTTCTGGGCGATATGACGGTGACCTTCGAGAGTTTCGCCAGGCCCAAGTGCTATGCGCTTGGAAGCGGCCATCCGGTTCCGTTATTAAGCGTTGGCGGGGGGCCTGGCTCCTAAGACTCGCTATGCCTAAATCTCACCCGGGGTCACGCCAAAAGGCTTGAATTATGCGGGCTTCGCCTCGTTACTTTTGCTGGTCCTAGTCCCGGTCTCCCTTGGCGGCCAAGGCTGCCCCGCTCCGCTGGCCGCAACTACGTGCGTTCAAGCTGGCACGACCTCTCAGCCGACTGCTTCGCATTCTGCCGCGCCAGTCTCTGATGTTTCCAGTGCCCTCGAACAGGTGCCGCTCGGGGGAGCTCCTCAGTTTGCCTTTAACGGGGCCTACGCCTTCTACAACGTCACGGTTTCAGGCTTCGCAATCCACGGATACGTATACAAGACCAGTGTGGGCTACCTGGTCAACGCTGTCGACGCCTCCGACGGGACCTTCAGCGTCGAGACGAACTACGGCGGCGAATTCGCGTACCTCAGTGCAACGGTCACCGCGACCTTTGAAGCCCCGTTTCCGATGCCCGTGGTGGGCTCCCGCGATCTCCTTTACCTCAACGGTGGGGAGGTCCCCGTAGACATGATCGCCCCGCCGAACATGACCTCTTATCCCGCCGTGATGGAAGTGAGACCAAACGTCACAGTGACCATCCCTGCCGGCACCTTCCTGGTCGACGAGCTATCGTTGGCGAATGGCAGTGAGGAGTGGGTGGCCGTGTACTCGGGATTGATAGTCCGAGAGACGGGAGCTTTTACTACGACGGCATGGCCTGACGGAGTTTACGGGACGATGACGCTGTCGAACACGAACATCGCGAAGTCCGGGGCGCCGCAGGACTACGGTCTCTACGCCGCGAACGCCGCGACGCTCATTTTGGTAGCCTCGGCAGTGACACTCGTCTGGAGGTCGAACAGAAGGCTACGCGGGCCGTAGAACCGCGACGCCGGAGGTGCGGCTTCACCGTGAATGATTATAAGGCGAATTGGGAGGCCCGCAGTTAGGGGTATCCGTACCTAGGGCATGTCGAGCCGAATCTACACCGGAGCCAAAGCATATGCTCTACGGGGCACGCTCCAGGACCGTGCGTCGATCCAGAAGCTTGCCGAATCGGCCTCGTTGGACGAACTCGTGAACAGGCTACGCGGGACCCACTACGGAAACGTCATGTCGGGCCTCACGCCTCCGTTCACGGCGAAGCGCATCGAGGTGGCGCTGCGCGAACGACTGGCCGAGGTCCACTACTCGATCATGAGTACCGCGGGGAGATACGCGATCTTGGAGCTCTACTATCTCATGAACATCGCCTGGGACCTGAAGGTCGCATTGAAGGGCCGGGCTCTGAACAAGCCCTACGAGGAGACGATCGAATACCTGAACATGAAGGCTGAGGAACTAGTCGGAAGGCGAGACCTCATCGTGAAAGTGCTCGCGGCCAGGGACGTCAACGAGGCGGTCTCCCTCCTCTCAGGAACGGAGTTCTTCGGCGACGCCGAAAGGGCGCTGAATTCCTTCAACGCGAATGGCGAGGTAAGGTTCTTTGACGTCTATGTGGACCATGCAGTCCTCTCACGGATATCGAAGGAGTACTCCACAAACCACCGCGTCTACGCAACTCCGAGGACGACCGACGTCGCCGGCGTGGGAGACATCGTGGCGACGGACATCGACGCCTACAACGTCTTGAGTGTCCTGCGCTCCAAGCTTTGGGGACTTCCGGAGCAGGAGATCCGGGACCTTATCATAGCGCCGACGTACAAGGTGAACTCCTCCACGCTCTTCAGGATGATCGGTTCCGAGTCAGCGGCTGAAGCGCTGAAGCTGGTGGAGCCATCCTACCCCATCCCGGGACTCGGCAACCAGAGCGATGAGGAGCAGATCAATCTTGCGGACGATGCTTTCACGGAGAGGATGAGGAGCACGGCCAGGCGGACCTTCGTATGGCAGGGCCTTGGCCCGGCCGCAGCGCTCGCCCTCGTTCGGCTGCTTGAGTTCGAGGTCAACGACCTGGCCGCAATAGCCATAGGGGTCGAAGCCGGCATTGACCCCAAGTGGATACTCGCCAGGCTCCGGCTCTAGGACCAGGGCTGGTGCCCAGTTTCCTGATTCCCGACTTCCAGGCCTCTGTTTGACTCGCGTTCGGAGAACGGATCGTCCTCCAGCGCAAGATCGCTATCGGCGCTGGACGATCTAGAGTAGTTTGCGAGGCTCACGGCAACCCCGACGCCCGCCAGTCCCATCAACCACGGGTTAGGGGTGAAGAACGAGGTCAAGAGCATCCCAAATCCGAAAGCCACGCCGCCGGCGAGGGAGAGAAGGGCTTCGGCGTAGACCACGCAGGCCCCGAAGCCGACGAGAACGAGCAGGTAGAAGACTACGTCGTGCTCCCATGTCAGAGCCGTGAAGATGGCCGGCGCCAGAAGCCCCAAGGCCATCGACGTGACCGCAGTATCAACACCTCCCTCCGAACCTTGAGCGTCGTCCATGCTGTGTGGTTACTTCCCTCCCTGTCATTTACGGCTGACACCACCACGTCTCGGCGGTTGCAGTCCAGACTCGCATAAACTTTGAGGCTTCAATCTGGGCGAGCTACGGTATCTGCCTCATAGCGGAGGGGTCCCAAATGGTGTCAGAATCCTTTCTATCCCTCCACGGGCTTTAACGTTTATAAATCGTGGTCGAAGCGGCTGCTTCCAACATAATGCGCAAGCTACCCTTGCTTCTTCTCGCCGTTGGATTCCTATTCCTGCTATCGGTCGCTCTTCCGAGCGCCATGGCAGCTTCGACTAACAGCACGTCCAGCAGCACCGCGACGTCAAGCGCGGGCGACAAGTACCTTGCCGCCGGGGTCGCCTTCGGCCTTGCCGCTCTCGGAGCTGCGTTCGGTGTGGGCCAGTCAGGGGCTGCGGCCATCGCCGCCGTGACGGAAAAGTCGGAGGTCAGGAGCACCGCCCTGATCTTCGTGGTCCTCGCCGAGGCAATCGCGATCTACGGGTTCGCGATGGCCATTCTCATCCTGGGCCAGACTGGCTAGGTCCGGCATAGGCGCCGACAGGATTGGGCTTCAGTATTTTCTGTATATCGTGAAGTCCGTCAGGTTCTCGAGAAACTCGGCAGCACTGCTTCGGGGTAGGGGCATGAGTTGCTCCTTCGCCTCTTCGGCGTAGGTCTGAGATAGCGCTGTCATCTTCCCAACGACCTCTCCCTCGCTGTAGCTTCGCAGCAGTCCGACCGCCACCTTGTCCTGGGCCCTCCAATCCAGGAGGTCGTCTCGAATCTGATACGCTATGCCCAGGTACTTTCCGTAGTTCGCAAGGGCCGCGACCTCTTTCTCGCTCCCACCGCCGATCAAAGCCCCGAGCTTAGACGAGGTCTCAAAGAGAGCGGCGGTCTTCCCGGTCACTATTCTAAGATATTCGTCCCATTCAAGTTTGTACACCTTCGGGTCGATGGTGAGTTCAGAGTACTCCCCTTCCGACATTCGAAGGGCAGCGTTACTCAGCTCCTCGGCGACCCTCCTGTCCTTGTACCTGGCTGCAATGGCCAGTATCATGGCGAAGACGAAGTCAGCCGTAAGCAACGAAGCACTGAAACCATACTTGACATGGAATGTCATGCGGTCCCTTCTGGCGACCTCTTCGTCGATTATGTCATCGTGAATTATGGACTCGGTGTGGAGGAGCTCCACCGCGACAGCAGCGTCGAGCACGGAGTCGTCCCTGCAGCCGAGCGCCTCGGCCGAGAGAAGGAGAATGAGGGGGCGAACCCTCTTGCCGCTCTCAACCGCATAGACCAAAGGATCGTGGAATCTTGAGTGAGCATAGGCCGCAAGTTCCTTGGCCACGGCACGGTCGATGCGCTCGGTGTACGACTTCATTTTTGTCTGAATCGCATCAACGGAAACCGTCCTGCGCCCATTCAAGACTGGAAATCCAGGCTTTCGGGGATTCGCACCGTATATAACGTTTCTACGGATGGAAGAGACGATGCAACCATTCAAGCTGCACCACATCAGCCTTTCCGACGACGGTCCACACTTCCTGCTACTGCCCAGGCTCAACCAGGGCCAAGAGGACCTGATAGCAGCTCGGCTCGTCGAACTCGGCCATGCCGTCACTCGCAGTGGGATACTCGCGGGACGCAGGGGGAGCGTCTTGGTTCGGGTGAACTCCAATGGCGTCTGCTGGTCGAACGAAGACCCGACAGACCTGATTGCACCGATAATTCCGAGGGTCTTGACGACTCCGAAACAGCCTGTCCCGCATCTGAAGCTGAGCCGACGATACGTCGGGCTACTGAGAAGAGGAAGAGGGGCGGTGTTTCGCTTCTCACTCCGCATGGAGCTGTCTAGGTGGTGGCGGGAGCTGAGGGCGGCGGATCAGAGCGCGCTCGCTCCGGACGAGTATGATGTCGCAGCGTTCTTCCTCTCTCACACCGAAGGCGAGTGCCGCCTCTTGACCGACTTCCCATCCGAGAACTTCCAAGTCAGGAGGATAGGAAAGAGACAGTACTATGAATCCCGCATTGACGCGAAGGAGGCTGCCAGGTTTCTCAGGCCGGTCGGGTCGAAAGGTCAGAGGAATGCGTACCTGCCGAGCAGCGGGGTCCTCGAGGTTGATTCCTTTGCCCCTCCTGGGCCTACGGAGACAAGGCAACTCCTGTCCGGCCTAGGAGACTGGTCGGGGTTCTCGATCCGCACGGCTGACTGACCCACGGCGGAGCAAGACGCCCGCCGCAGTTTCCTTCTTAATGAGAGCAGAAAGGAGGAAGGGATTAAGTATCAATGTAGAAGAGACCGGCCAGGCCCCGGTAGTATAGAGTCGCGAGGCGTGCAAACCGGTCAAGCTTCAGCCGAAGTTGCCGAAAGTATGCCGGCCTTTCGAGTCGGCGACCCGGGTTCAAATCCCGGCCGGGGCATCCACCATCAGGACTAGGGTGCACACTCGGCTCCAGGCACCGAGCCGCTAGAAGCCATGCGTGAGGTAGTCCATCCTTCCACCGTCGACCACGAGCATCTGTCCCGTGATGAAGCTCGACTCGTCGGACGACAGAAAGAGAATCGCGTTGGCTATGTCTTTCGGCTGCCCTATCCTCGCCAACATGGCTTTCGACGACATCCGTTCAGTCGTCTTCTTCCATTCCTCGTCGCCCATGCCGGCAATCGTCATCTCGCTCTGCACGAACCCCGGCGCGACACAGTTGACGTTGATCCCGCTGCTCCCTAGCTCGAAGGCGAACCTTCGTGTGAGGCTCGCGACGGCGGCTTTCGTCGCTGAGTACGGGGTGGTTCCAGGCAAGGCGGTCCCTACGGCGGCGATGCTCGAGAGATTGACGACCTTCCCGTAGCGCTTCCTCTTCATGATCCTCGCCACCTCACGGGTGCAGTAGATCGTGCCCCTGACGTGTGTGCCCAGCATGGCATCGAGGTCGGAGTCGTAATCGTCTTCGAGGGAGCCGTGCCGGAGTATCCCCGCGTTATTGACAAGGATGTCAACCGTTCCCATTTGGTCCCCGATGCGCTTGACCATGCTCTCTACCTCTTCTTTCCTTGCCACGTCGGCCCTGACTGCGAAGGCACGACCGGGCTTCCCGTCGCCGATCGCCCTGACCGTCTCGGAAGCTGCCTTCTCCGACTGGCTGTAGATTATGAATACGCTGGCGCCCTCGGAGGCGAAGAGCTCGGCAGTCGCCCTTCCAATGCCTCTAGACCCTCCTGTGACTATTGCCACCCTGCCTTCCAATCGCCCGTCCATGCCTCTCCTCGCGCACGCTGGGAGAGTTATCTCTTTTGTCGAAGCGCCCGCGGCCGACTCGAGGCAACCACTTCAGGCGCGAACGGCCACCGCAGGCTAGGGGATCAGGAGCAGCTTCCCGGTGGTCTTGCGACCTTCCAGCAGCTTGTGCGCTTCGACAGCTGAAGAGAGCGGCAGGCTCTTGAAGACGGCGACCTTCAGTCTCCCTGACCTAACCATATCGAAGACGGAACCAGCTCTTCGCTCAAGCTCCTCCCTTGTGCTCGTGTAGTCGGGCAGCATCGGCCGAGTCAAGAACTTCGAGCCGTTCGCGAGGTCCAACGTCGAGATCGGAGGGACCAGACCGCTGGACTGCCCGAAGACGACCATCCACCCTCTCCTCACGAGGCACTTCAAGCTCTTCTCGAACGTGGTTCTTCCCACAGAGTCGTACACTACGTCCACGCCGGCTCCACCCGTGAGTCGTTTCACCTCTTCCTCGAAGTCCTGCTTCGTGTAGACGACGACCTCGTCCGCTCCCGCCGCCTTTGCTAGGGCAGCCTTCTCTTCAGTCGAGGTTGTGGTTATCACGAACGCTCCCTGCTGCTTGGCCATCTGGATGAGCAGCTGCCCGACGCCTCCCGCGCCGGCCTGAATGAGGACCCTGTGACCGCTTCTGATCGGGAATGTGTCGTGCGAAAGGAAGTGGGCGGTCATCCCCTGCAGAAGGATTGCGGCGGCCGTCCCCTCGTCTAGGTCCGGCGGCAGCTTGACCAGGCGCCAGGCGGGGACCAGGGCGTACTGAGCGTAGGCTCCGAGGATTCCCGTGTATGCGACTCGATCGCCCGGCTTCAGACCGGAGACGCCGGGACCCACCGCAGTCACGACCCCTGCGCCCTCCTGCCCTGGGACCACGGGGAGCTGGGTCTTGTGTAAACCCGACCTCAGATAGATGTCCGTAAAATTGACCCCTATCGCGCCCAGTTTCACGATCGCTGAATCGTCGGCAAGCACCGGCTCCGGAGCGTCCTCGTACCTAAGGACTTCCGGCGGCCCCTGCTCGTACACCTTTACAACTTTCATGGGCCGGCGCGCACTCTGTCTCGATTTAAGTTGTTCAGTCGAAGACGTCAGTTGTGGAGTCCACAGTCTCGTTGTGAAGCGAGGCGACCACAACCTCCCGCGCCGCGAAATCCATCGTGGCCACGTCTAGTTTGAAATAGCCCCCGACAAACTCTGGGGACGGGGTATACTCTGATAGATCTTGTGGATGCTCTCCTCTTCTCCGTCGTCGCCGGCCTAGTCGGGGCGCTCATGGGGCTGGGCGGGGCGGCCATCACGACCCCCGTATTGGTCTACTTCGGGGTGCCGATAAAAATCGCGATCGCGGCTAGCATGGTGGCCATAATCGCGACTTCAAGCGGCTCGGCGTCGTCCTACGTAAAGAGTCGGCTCAGCAACGTCAGGGCAGCGTTCTTCATGGAGATCTTCACCGCGCTGGGCGCCATAGTCGGCGCATTCATCACCAGCCTTATCGCCCCCGCCTTCCTGTACTTCTTCTTCGCCGCTTTCCTACTCACCTCCTTCATAGCCCTAAGTAGCAGGTTCAGGAGGAAACAGCGGCCGAATCAAGAGCAGGACGGGGCTGCCAAGTGGCTCAGACTTGAGGGAAGCTACTATGACAAGCCCAGAGGAGAGGAGGTGAGTTACAAGCTGCACCGGCCACTGCTAGCGGCCCCAGGGATGTTCGTCGCGGGCCTTGCCGCCGGAATGCTGGGCATAGGCGCGGGCGTCTTCAAGGTCTCCATTCACGAGCTGATTCTGGGGATGCCCCCGAAGGTCTCGACCGCCACGAGCAACTTCATAATAGGCATGACCGCGCTTGCGGGAGCCTCAGTCTACTTCTCTTCTGGCCTCCTCTACCTGGACCTGGCCGCTCCACTCGCTGTCGGAACCACCGTAGGCGCGATAATTGGTGCTAGGATCTTGCCTCGGCTCCGAAACGAAACGGTCCGAATGCTCTTCTTCGTGGTCCTGGTCGTTATCATCATCGAAATGCTGTACAAGGGGGTGGTCGCCCTATGAGCGAGGAAGAAACCAAACTCGAGAGCGCGATAAGTTGGATCCTCGTCGTCGGCGTCGTAGCCAGCGTAATCCTTGATTGCGCCGGCTTGGCCCTGAACTACATCAGCACCCGAGACCTGGCGCTGCCCACTTCTCCGACTTGGCATGTGCAGACCAGCAATTTCTTCACATTCGTCGGCACGGCCCTGCCGTCAGTCTCCTCTGGCCCGAGCGCCGTGACGCTATTGACCTTGGGCATCATCATGCTAATGCTGACACCCTACCTCAGGGTGATAGCGTCGGTCGTATTCTACGGCGCCAGGAAGGACTATCGATACCTGGGGATAACATCCCTGGTGCTGATAATCATCACCATCAGCCTCATCGCGCTGTAGGCCGGAGCCTCCGAAGGTATGCGTAAAAGCCGCACCCCTGAGAGGCCCGCGACGTGGTCACCGCCGCCAGCCGCAGGAAGCGCAGAGCATACATCACCAGCCTAATCGACAAGATCTTCGAAGTGGATCCAGGCGTCAGGTTTGTGGCGATATACCAAGACCAGCACATGCTCGCTGGCGGAATGAAAGGCGGGCGGTCCTCCTACGACCCAGAGGAGGAGGCCTACGACATCGACCTGCAGCTCGCGAAGATAGGCGAAATGACCCGCTCCTGGCAACGGTGGTTTGGGAGCATGAGGGCGCTGGTAGTGGGATACGAGAAACTCAACCTCGTGTTCCAGCCCCTTAGCGAGGGACGATTCTTGGTCCTCAGCACGGAGGTTGGTGTTGACGCCTTCGAGCTCCTCGACAGGCTGGACAAGGAGGACTACAGGCGCCTGGCGGAAATCATCCCCTAGCTCTCCCTGACGTAGCCGGCGCAGAGCATGCCGTAGTAGGTCGGGACCTGGTAGGAGATGAGCTGACTCTTCATAGGCACCACGTCGAGGACTCCTGCCAGCATTGCCATCTGCCAAAGACTGTCTGGTTTTGCGGCGTCCACCAGTCTCCGCGGCAGGTCCAGGATCGCCCGCAGGTTGTTCGTCGTGACGGCTTCGACCACCGATTCGTCGTACCTCGACGCCTGTGCGCTGAATCCATAGGGGCCGCTCTTGAGATGTGCGTGGGCTTGGTCGGCGCTCGCGACAAAGGCCACCCGTTTCCGCATCCGCTCGGCGACTGCCGCGACAGCTCTGCCGAACCTGAAGCACTCCTCGAGTCCGATGTCTCGCGCCGGTGTCACGATCACTATTCTCTTCCTTTCCTTCTTCTCCCTCAGGAAGAAGGAGAGCGGGATGAGCGTTCCCCAGTCCATCGGGAGGTCCGATGCCGGACCGGGAGCTGCGCCGTAGTTCGCCCCTACCACCGGGCTGCCGCACTCTTCGGCCTCGTCCACTATTGCCATGGCCAGGGGCTTGTCGCAGGTCGCCCTTACCGCTAGTTCGTGGCCGTGGTTCGAGACGGCGCCGCTCGAATACTCCGACAGCACCACTCCGATGTGCTTCCGGAGTCTCAGGTTGTGGGGGCTCGCTATCACCAACGTCCGCGCCCCCGACTCGGACATCTGGGAGGCAAGCCTTCGCATGCCTCTTGTGGTAGGCGAGAAGAGGTCGAGTTGATCACCTGCCAGTCTCGGGACGGTCTCTGCCCCATGCGGGGCAATGCAAGCGTAGACGATTGTCACATGCCGCGCCCCATGGGCTCGCCTTCTCAGGCGTTCTTTTGGAGATAGTGGTGTATTCCCATCGTCGAGGTCCGCACCAGCACTTTTGCATAGATCGGCAGATCCCCGACGCCCGCTTCGGCCGCAACCTCGGCCACCATGCTCTCCGCAATCTGGTCGAACCCCAGGCCCTCGTTCCTCATCGACGCTATCTTGGCGACCCAGTCGCTCATCTTGGCCTTGGTATTGTCAAAGAGGAAGCCGGGGTCATCCTTGGCCCCGAAGTGCGGCACGAGAAGCATCGAAGGGTCCATCTGAGCGAGGCGGTCTACCGTGTCGGAAAGCAGCCGGGGGTCGAGGCTAGGCGGGGGCGTAGTCGGTATGAGGAGCTTCATCCCCGGATAGACCACTCCGACAGCGTCTCCTGTGAGGAGTACCTTCTGCCTGTCCAGCATGACGCAGATCTGGTGCGGGGCGTGACCAGGGGCGTGCATCAGCGTTGCAGTCGTTCCCCCACCCAGGTCGAGGGACATTTCCTCGCCCACGGCCGTCATACGCTCCCCCGGTACGGGGAGCGGAATCCCATACAGTTCGATTATCTCCCGTCCGAAGACCTTGGCGGCGCTGTCGATCAGCCTACTTGGGTCGGCCAGGTGCGGGACGGCTCGTTCGTGGGCAATGAGCTTCGCATTCGGCATCCTGGCCATCAGATGCCCTGACGCTCCGGCATGGTCCAGGTGGACATGCGTCGGTATGATGTAGTCAACTTCTGAAGGGGAGACGCCGATTTCTGAGAGCCCCTCGAATATGTTCTGTTGGGAGGATGCGTAGCCCGTGTCCACGATCGCCACCTTCGAGCTCCTGATTACGTATGCCCCTATCGTGTTCCTATGTCCCAGGGCCACGGTGTCCAGGAGATAGACGCCCTCGCTGACCTTGCTGGCGAACATCTGCATCCCGGACCTATGCTTCGCCTTTGGTGAACTCGGTCGCGAGAAGCGCCAGCGACGCGGCTCCGTACTTCAGGACGTCTTCGTCAATCTTGAACCTGGAGCTGTGGTTTGGGTATACACAGTCCTTCCTGGGGTTGCGGGTGCCAAGATAGTAGAAGGTGCCGGGCGCCTTCTGCAGGAACCTCGAGAAGTCTTCTCCCCCAAGCAGCGGGTCCATCTGGACGACTTTGGTGCCCGGGATCTGTGAAAGCAGCCCGGCAACCTTTTCGGTGACCGCCGGATCGTTCACGGTCACCGGATAGGCGTCCTCTTCGAATGAGACGTCGCAGGTCGCCCCGAACGCTTTGCTGACGGCCTTCGACACTTCGTCCACTTTCGCCTTCGCCCTCCGTCTCGTCTGCTCGTCAAGCGTCCTGATCGTTCCCTCGAGCATCGCATCGTCGGGGATGATGTTCTCTTTTGTCCCCGAATGGATGCTTCCTACCGAGATGACAAATGGTTTGACGGGGTCTATGGCCCTTGCAGAAACCCCCTGGAGCGCGAGAATAACGTGGGCGGCCACATAGACCGGGTCAACGGTCTCATGGGGCGCGGAGCCATGACCTCCTCTCCCTCTGATCTTCAGGCGGAACGTGTCCGGGGCGGCCATGGCTGGTCCCGCGCGGACTCCGAACGAGCCGGAGGGCAGCCTGTTGGAGATGTGCAGACCGAAGACGAAGTTGACATGCGGGTTTTCCATCACCCCTGCTTCAATCATCGGCTTCGCTCCTCCCCTCCCGCCGTGCTCTTCCGCGGGCTGAAAGAGGAACTTCACCGTGCCTTGCAGCTCTTCTCTGTGAGCCGCGAGGACGGTCGCCGCGGCAAGCAGCATGGCCACGTGGCTGTCATGTCCGCAGGCGTGCATGACTCCGTTCACACGGGATTTGAACTCCACGTCGGCCTGCTCCTGAACGGGGAGGGCGTCCATGTCTGCCCTGAGCGCTACAACCTTGCCCCGTCGCGCCCCTTTGAGGACACCCAAGACTCCAGTCTCCCCTGCGCCCGTCGCGGTCTCAATACCCAGGGACTGCAGCTTCTTCGCCACAAACGCGGCCGTTGCCGCCTCGTGATACGCAAGCTCGGGCCTCTGATGAATCCTCCGCCTCGCCCCGATCATGTCCTTCTCGATCGCCTTGACTTCGTTGAGGAAGTTCAACTGGTCTGCCCTCTCCGAACCTCGATAAAAGGTATAATCGACGAGGGAGACCCACAATATTAGGCCAAGAGAATAAAGAATCGGAGAACCACGTCCATGTCGCTGGATGGGTGTGCCTGTGCTAGTTTCAAAGCGGTGAGAGTGAGATGGGGAGTGGCCTTCTCGACAACGTGCTGCTGCTCCTCGCTTGCTACGCCTACATCCTCCTTGTCATCCTTGTCGCAGCCCGATCGAGATCGTTTCTTGGAACGTCAGCCAAGTTCTCGAGAAAGTTCCTTCACGTCATGATTGGGAACCTGCCGTTCATCATTCCATTCTTCAGCCTCACCAAATTTCCATCGGACTTTCCGTTCTTCGTCGCCGCACCGTTTGTCGTTCTGACGTTCCTCGCGACTCCCAGGTCGCCGCTGAGAAAGGTGAGCGCGAGGATGGGCGGCCTGGGCGGAATAACCGAACAGGGGCATCAATTCGGCCTCGTCTTCTACGCCATTTCCTACAGCGTCCTGGCCCTCCTGTTCGCCGGGCGTCCGTACATCATCGCGGCGGGGATTCTTCCCATGGCCTACGGGGACGCGTCGGCGTCGCTCGTGGGGGAGCGATATGGCAAGCATCACTTCAAACTGTGGGCCGAGAAGAGCGTTGAGGGCTCCGTTGCCATGTTCATCGTCGCCCTGTTGGCAATGATGGTTGCCCTGTTCTACTTCTCAATCTTCTATCCAATATCCCCATCGAGCCTCATCCTCGCAATAGTCTGTTCGAGCGCCGTGGCCGCGGCGGCAGAGGCGGTTACGCCGCTCGGGTTCGATAACGTGACGGTTCCACTGCTTGCAGCATTCTGCTTCCTGGTCCTGAGCGGAGGCCTCTGACACGAACCTGGTCGTAATAGACGGTCTGGACGCTTCCGGCAAGAGCACCCAGGCTCAATTGCTCTCTGAATATCTCAGGAGTCGAGGGAAGTCGGTTTGCGTTCGGACTCATCCGTCACAGGACAACCGTTTTGGGATGTTGGCGGGCCGATTCCTCTACTCGAGCGGCAAGGGAGCCCACTTCGCGTCTGCATTCTTCTACATGTTGGACGTGTTTCGGTCTGTATTCATGTACTCCTGGCAGAAGTATGACTTCATCGTCTTCGTCCGTTATCTGATGGGCGCGGCCTAC
>Ga0335081_10002492_pt1 | contig 29019 bp, 22 predicted proteins | sample Lox_Sample_35_FD_206713 | JGI IMG/M metagenome (GOLD analysis project Ga0335081, IMG submission 206713) | Soil microbial communities from Loxahatchee National Wildlife Refuge, Florida, United States - Lox_Sample_3.5 | ecosystem: Environmental > Terrestrial > Soil > Wetlands | place: USA...
CTCCAAGCCGGCGCGCACCAAGGCGGTCTTTTGCCGGATGCCGGTCAGTTTTCGAGCCTGTTCGAGCAGGTTCTCATCGATGATCAACGTCGTCCTCACATATGTAAGTATGCATGAATTAAGCATACCGGTCAAACCATGTTCTCGCGAATTGGGACGCTATCGACTCCCATCTTCTGCCTCCCTGCTCGTCAACCTGCGTTATGCTTACGGGTTCCTGAGTTTCCCGTTAGCGGCGGGAACAGGACGCGAGGAGAGAGATACATGCGATCCCGATCCAGTGATTCCCGCAGTGGTTCTCGAAAGCGTCTAAGTCGGCCTCTATTCCCAGTATGCCTAACGGTGTTGATCAGCATACTTCTGTGGGCGCCGGCCCGCCCGCACTTGGAGGCAACCATGCCAGTCCCGAATGATAATGCGCCGGTGCGGTACCTGCCGGATCTCAAAGTGTGGGTCCTCATTACCGATCGAACGTCGTACGCGATCGGCCTCAACGAACGCAACGAGCTGCAAAGTCTCTATTGGGGAGAGAAGCTGCAGAGCGATCGCGATCTCTTCCCGGCGCATTCCCGGCCTGAGCATGCTTCGTTTGATTCCAGCGAAACGATGACCAACAACGAATACCCGGGGTGGGGCGGCCGCTACTACAACGAGCCGTCGCTCAAGGTGACTTTGGCGGACGGCGATCGCGACCTGGTGCTGAAGTACGCTTCGCACGAGATTCGCGGCGACACGCTGGTGATCCGCCTGAAGGACATTGAATACGATTTGTTCGTAGACCTCACCTACAAGGTGTTTGCCAAGGAAAACATCATCCGCAAGCAGGCCCAGGTCGAGAACCATACCCCTCAGGTGGTGACCATCGAGAGCGCGCAGTCGGGGGTTTGGTATGTCCCGGCCGGCGAGGGCTACCGGCTCACTTATCTCACCGGCCGCTGGGCCGGCGAAACCCAGCTCATCCGTGAACCCATCAATCCGGGCAAAAAAGTAATTGACAGCCGGCGCGGCAACACCAGCCACGCGCTGAACCCGTGGTTCGCCATCGACGAGCGCGGCGAGGCCGACGAAGAGCACGGCCGCGTGTGGTTCGGCGCCCTGGGCTGGAGCGGCAACTGGAAGCTGGTGGTGGAAGAGACGCCGGCCGCCCACCAGGTGCGCGTGACCGGCGGTTACAACGACTTCGACTTCTCATGGCCGCTCGCGCCGGGCGAAAGCGTCAGCACTCCGCCTTACTACGGCGGATTCAGCGGCCAGGGCTTCGGCGAGGCCTCGCGGCTGCTGCACCGCTTCGAGCGGGACGAGATCCTGCCCGACCGTGCCCAGCCGCACGTTCGTCCGGTGCTCTACAATTCCTGGGAAGCCACCGAGTTCAATGTGAACGAAGAGGGACAAAAAGCCCTGGCGGAGAAAGCGGCAAAGATCGGCGTGGAGTTGTTCGTGATGGACGACGGGTGGTTTGGGAAGCGCAACAACGATCACGCCGGCCTGGGCGACTGGTATGTAAACCCCCAGAAGTTTCCCAACGGTTTGCACCCCCTCATCAGCTATGTGAACGGCCTGGGCATGGATTTCGGATTGTGGTTCGAGCCCGAGATGGTGAATCCCGATAGCGACCTCTACCGCAAGCATCCCGACTGGGCCATGAACTTTCCCGGACGACCGCGCAGCGAAGCCCGCAACCAGCTTGTCCTCAACATGGCGCGCGACGACGTCAAGGAATACATCTTTGGCGTGCTGGACAAAATGCTTTCCGAAAACAACATCAAGTACATCAAGTGGGACATGAACCGCAACTTCGGGGAGCCGGGCTGGCCAGAGGTTCCCATGGCGGAGCAAAAGGAAATCTGGGTGAAATACGTCCGCAACGTCTACGAGATCATCGATCGGCTGCGCGCCATTCACCCCAGCCTGGAGATCGAGTCCTGCTCCGGCGGCGGCGGTCGGGTGGACCTGGGCATTCTCGAACGCGTGAACGAAGTCTGGACCTCCGACAACACGGAAGCGTTCGACCGCCTGCGCATCCAGGAAGGCTTCAGCTTTGCCTACGCGCCCAAGATCATGTCGGCCTGGGTCACCGACGTGCCCAACATGAACGGGCGCTCGACGCCTCTCAAGTTCCGCTTCCTGGTCGCCATGCAGGGCGCGCTGGGCATCGGCGCCAACCTGAACCACTGGTCCGCGGACGACTTTGCGCTGGCCACGCAGATGGTGAGCACTTATAAGAGCGTCCGCCAGACGGTGCAAGAGGGCAACCTCTATCGTTTGTTCTCACCGCGCGAAGGTAACCTGACCGCCAACCAATACGTTTCCGGCGATGGCAAGCAGGCGGCGCTGTTTGCTTTCCTACACTCGCAGCAATACCTGCGCCCGGCCCCCACCATCTACCTGCGCGGTCTGGATGAGGACGCTCTCTACCGAATCAAACCCATCGACGACAAGCTGGTTGAGAAGCAGACGGTGGCCAGCGGATCGTTCCTCATGCACCACGGCCTGAATCTGAATCTCAGCGGGGATTACGACAGCACGTTGGTGGTGATGGAAAAGACCGAGTGAAGGCTGCTTTTCTCTTCAGGCGACGAACACACGGCTGACTACAGGCGCATTCGCCCGAGAGCTGCCGCCCATCTTACGATTACGAACAGAAGCCCGGGCACACCCCGGTCATATACCCGCCCTCGCAGTTCGTACCGGGGCAAGCGGCGCAGTGAGCATCGGCAATGGGGCTGAGGCCACCGCCCGTAGCGGTGCCGAGCACTGCCCCCCACTGGGCATAGGTGTCCGCCGGCTGGAGGTTGCCGTTCTGGTCGATATAGTACCCCGTTCCCAGCGCCGTGTAGTTCCAGGGTGCGACCGTGTTATTGAGCAGCGAGGTCAAGACGTTGTACCAGATCTTGTCGATTAACTCCCAATACTCCGCGTCTCCGAGTAACACGTCCAGCACGTTGGTGATATCGGAGGCCGAGGGCGGCAGGAGCGGGGCGATGTCATTCAGGTTCTCGTATCGGGTCTGGGTGAGCCCGGCATTGGCAAAAGCAGTAGCAAACGCCGCATTGCCGGGGCGAGGCGAAGCGAAGGTATACAAAACGGGCAGGGCCTGACCGTTGTTCGGTACCGCGTAGTTCATGGCGGCGATGCTGGCCATCGGCCCGCCTTTGCTGTGTCCGGTGAAATAGAAACTGCCGGTTTGGGGGTTCAGGGTCTGCAACTGCGCGCTCAGGCTGGAGGCAATGCTCTGGACCGCATCCCACCAACCCGGGTGGACCATCACGCCCGATCCCCAGGTTTGGATGGTGGAGTCCGTATAGGGCCCGACGAGGAAGTCCTGTAGCCAGTCCATGGTTTCCTCGAACGTCAGCGGATTGGTCAACGGCAGTGTGCCGCGAAACGCCACCACCACGCCGTCGCCCGAGGTCCCTACCAGGCAGGCGTTCAGATCCTCATTGTCGATGCCACTTGTACCGACAATGGCCGTGGGCGTGGCCGTCCAACCGACGGCGTCGTAGATCGGGTTTGTCCCCGGCGGTGGCGGTGTGAAATTACCGTTGCCGTCGATGAGGTAGGCGGCATTGGCTGCGGCCAGCATACGGCAAGGAAGCGAAGTCGATGCGGATGCAGTTCCCATGTTTCCTCCATTTAGGACAGTTTCCCCTCCCACTGAAGGCGAAACCCGAAGCTGGGGCGATCGCCCAGCGAGATGGATCCACCGCACGGTGGTCCCTCAAGAAGGCGGCTCATTTCTGTTAAGGCCGACACTATAGCACAACAAGATTGCAAGAAAGTGACTATTCTTTTGATTCAGAGGTATAGCGTGTCCGGAAGACGGAAGACTGCCGCTCGGAGACGTGGGCATCGCGGAACCACTACCACACAAGGATGGGACGGGCCAGAGTGCTGCGGGCAGCCGGACTGCTAACGCCGAGCCCGGTCTCCGTCGATAACCATCACGTGAAGACGTGTCCGGCTCAAGCCGCGAGACTGGCCTTCGCGCTGCTGCGCGCGGGCGTGGCAGCGGTGTTGCTCACCGCTCCAAGCATGGCTCTCGATCCGCGCAAGGCGATCACGCAGTACGTTCAAACGGTATGGACCACGGACAGCGGTCTTCCCCAGAGTTCGGTCTACTCGATCGCTCAAACCGCGGATGGCTACATTTGGTTTGGCACAGAGCAAGGATTGGCGCGAGCCGATGGCGTGCGATTTACAGTTTTCGACCGTCGCAACAGCAAGGGCCTCGTGGCCAATTATATCCAGAGATTGCTGGCCAGCCGTGACGGGAGTCTGTGGATTGGCACCGACAGCGGGCTGACGCACTATCAAAACGGTTCCTTCCACTCCCTCACCACCAAGGACGGTCTCTCGAATGACAACGTTTGGGCCCTCGTCGAGAGCCGGGACGGCAGTTTGTGGATCGGAACGGACCAGGGCTTGAACCATCTTCGGAATGGTAATATCCGAGTTTACGCAACCAAAGATGGCCTGCCCGCGGACGGCATTAAGGCGCTTCTCGAGGATGGCACGGGCGGCTTGTGGATAGCGACCAGCAGTGGGCTGGCGCGATTCGATGGCAGCCGATTCACCACTTACACGACACGCGACGGGCTTCCCAACAATTCGGTGACGACGCTGGCGGCTGCGCCTGACGGCGCAATCTGGGTGGGCACCGCTCACGGCGGGCTGGCTCATTTGGATAAAGGGAAGATCTCCGACTGGTCGGCTGGACTCCCACAGAACGACATCGTGTCACTGCTGGATGACAGCGATGGCAATCTCTGGATCGGTTTTGATCGCCACGGCATCGGGCGCCTCCGCCACCGAATGCTCGATCTGTACAGCTCACCGCAGGGCTTGCCCAGTGCCTATTGCACCAACGCTCTTTTCCGGGACCGCGAAGGAAACCTCTGGATCGGATTGTTCGACGCCGGCGTAGTGGAGCTGCGAGAGGGCAAGCTCACCAGTTTTGGCAAGCGCGAAGGCCTCTCCACGGACTTGGTGTGGAGCGTGCTCGAGGCTCGCGATGGGAGCGTTTGGGTGGGAACTGACCACGCTGGCTTGAACCACCTCAAGGATGGCAAGGTCGAGGTGTATACGGCCAGCGAGGGGCTTCCCGCACTTCCGCTAGGTGCGTTACTGGAGAGCCGCGACGGGAGCATTTGGCTGGGATTCCACAATGGATTGCTCGGCCAACTCAAGCATGGACGAGTCAAGGTCCACCGGGACCCGATCTCCAAGCATGCTGCCATCGATTCCATGTTTGAAAATCGTGGGGGCGCCCTCTGGGTGGGCTTGCTGGGTACCGGGTTAGCTCGATTCACGGACGGCCGGTTCGAACATTACACCACCTCAGGGCAGGTGAGATCGATAACCCAAGCGCCCGACGGCGCGCTTTGGTTTGCGTCCGAAGAGGACGCTGTGATGAGGCTTCAGAGCCGGCTCCTGACCGTCTACTCACAGAGGAACGGACTGCTCAGCAACCATGTGATGTGCCTCTACGTTGACCGGGAGGGAGCCGCGTGGGTGGGCACCTTATCGGATGGCTTGAACCGCATCAAGAATGGCCGTGTCACTTCCTATTCGGTTGACCAGGGGCTGTTCGACAATACCGTGGGTTCGATTGTGGAAGACGACTCGGGGAACCTCTGGATGAGTTGCGACAACGGAATCTTCTCGGTGCGGAAACAGGAACTGAACGATTACGCCGAGGGGCGAGTGCCATCAGTTCATAGTGTCGCCTACGGCACCGCGGACGGCTTAAGATCGAAGGAATGTACTTACGGCAACACGAGCTCGGTCTCCAAAGGCAGGGACGGCCGGCTGTGGTTTACGACCATGGCGGGAGTGGCTGTCATTGATCCCAACCACATCGTGAGGAACGAATTGGCGCCGCCCGTCTGGATTGAGAGCGTCAAGTTCGACAAAAGGATCGTGCCTTTGGAAAACGGCATCCGTCTGGGTCCGGGACTCGGTAGCATGGAGATCGAGTTCACCGCTCCGAGCTTCGTGGCCCCGTCGAAGATGCAGTTTCGTTATCGCCTGGAAGGATTCGACCGGGAATGGGTGGACGCGGGCACGCGCCGGACGGCTTACTACACGAACCTGCCGCCCGGACGCTATACGATCGAGGTGCAGGCGGCCAACTGCGATGGCGTCTGGAACCGCAGCGGCGCCTCGCTGAAGTTCGAACTGCGTCCGCACTACTATCAAACGGCTTGGTTCTGCGCTCTGTGCGGCTTGGCGTTGGTCTTGGGCGGATGGGGCATCTATTTGCTTCGCCTTCGGGTCCTGCTGCGGCGCAATCAGGAACTGGAAGCGAAGGTGGCCGAGCGCACGGAGGAATTGGCGGGACGCACAGGAGAATTGCTGGTCGCCAACCGGCAGCTCCAAGAGGCTACGGAGGCCGCCGACGCCGCCAGCCGGGCGAAGGGCGATTTCCTGGCCAACATGAGTCATGAGATTCGCACTCCTATGAACGGAGTCCTGGGCATGACCGATCTCCTGCTGGATACGGAGCTCAACCCCGAACAGCGCGAGTACGCGGGCTTGGTGAAGGCGTCCGCCGATTCGCTGCTCACCGTCATCAACGATATTCTCGACTTCTCCAAGATCGAGGCGGGCAAACTTGACCTGGACCCGATCCAGTTCTGCTTGCGCGACAGCCTCGCTGTAACCCTCAAACCCCTGGCTTTGCGAGGGTCCCAGAAAGGCCTGGAGTTGACCTGCGCCGTCCGAACCGAGGTGCCGGAAGAAATCATCGCCGATGTCACCCGCCTGCGCCAGGTAATCATCAACCTGATCGGGAACGCCATCAAGTTTACCGAGCGGGGTGGAGTGGGACTCGAAGTCCACGTCGATTCGCGCGCCGGCGACGAGATGCAACTGCATTTCCAGGTGCGCGACACGGGGATTGGCATTCCCCAGGAGAAACAGACGACCATCTTCGCCGCTTTCTCACAGGCCGACGGCTCAACCTCTCGGCGTTTCGGGGGCACCGGGCTGGGCCTGACAATCTCTTCCCAACTCGTCAAGATGATGGGAGGGCGGATCTGGGTGGAGAGCGAGCCCGGCCAAGGAAGCTGCTTCCACTTCACGGTCCAAGCCCGGGAGGCCTCCAGCGCTTCTCCGGCGCGAACCGTCGACGCCAGCCAACTGGCGGGCCAGCGGGTGCTGGTGGTGGACGACAACGCCTCCCATCGGGGCATCCTCGCCGACATGCTGCGGGATTGGGGGATGGAGCCGGTGCTGGCCGCCAGCGGCTCCGAGGCCACGGCGTTACTGGGTCCGGCGGAGGCAGCCGGCCAGCCGTTTGCCTGGCTCTTGATCGACGCCCACATGCCGGGAATGGATGGCTTCGAATTGGTCACGCACATCCAGAAACACACCGGCTTGACACAAGCCAGGATCGTCATGCTGACTTCGGCGGGTCAGCGTGGAGACGCCGGCCGCTGCCGCGAGCTCGGCGTTGCCGCCTATCTCACCAAGCCCGTGGCGCAATCCCAATTGTTGGACGCCTTGCGCGCGGTGCTGGGCGCGAAACCCGCGGTGGGCGAACCGGCCGAATTAGTCACGCGCCTCTCGCTGGGCGAAGGTCAACGCAAGCCGCGCGTTCTGCTGGCCGAGGACAATACCGTCAACCAAAGGCTGGCGGTGCGGCTACTTGAGAAACGCGACCACGAGGTAACAGTGGTCAATAACGGGCGCGAGGCTTTGGCGGCCCTGGAAAAGGATGACTTCGATGTGGTCCTGATGGACGTGCAGATGCCGCAAGTGGACGGATTCGAAGCCACCGCCCTTATTCGCGAGAGGGAGAAAACCACGGGCAGACACATTCCCATCATCGCCATGACCGCTCATGCCATGAAGGGCGACCGCCAGCGATGCCTCGCCGCCCAGATGGATGGCTACGTCGCGAAGCCCATCAAGGCGGAGGAATTGTTCAAGGAAATCGAGAGCGTCGTCGGTCCTCCGTCAGGGCCCCGAGGAACAGCTACCTGACGCGGTTTGATGCAGGTGGCGCCGCTCTCAGTTTTCAGTCCTCAGAACGTGTGAAGAAATGCCCAAGCCCCGAAGGGGCGAAAGAGAGTAGCCCAGGGCGTAGCCCTGGGATCAGATACCCCCAAAAGCCATAAGAACTATAATTTCCCGGCCTTTCCCCAGGGCTGACGTCCTGGACTACTCTCTTTCGGCCTTCGGGGCTTAGCTATTCAGAAGAACGATTTTGCCCTCCACCGAACCCGTCGCCAGGAGTTCGAGGGCCTGTCTCGCCTCCAGAAAACCGAAAGTGCGGGTGACGAGTGGGTCGATCTTCTTTTCGGCGAGGAGGGCGAAGATCTTCGGCAGATCCTCACGCAGTGGCATGGGGTCCTTCCGGTATAGCGCCGTGACGCCGTAGAAGGTGCCGCGCCGACCGCGCAGGCGCGCACCTATAAAAAGATTGCCGAACGTGGCGAGCGTGGAGAGCTTTCCGGCAGCACCCATGAAACCAAATCCAACCACCGTGCCGCCCCGCCGGAGCGCGCCAATGCATGGACCGATATTGGCCCCGCCCACCGCGTCGAAAACATAATCGACGCCTTCAGGCTCGAGAGCACGCATGAGGCGATCGAGCGGCCTGGCCCGGTAGTCGATGGGCGTGGCCCCCAGTGAACGCAAGATGTCATGCTTCCGCGCCGAGGCGGCGCCGTAAGTCTTCACTTCCGCCAATCTTAACAATTGCAGCGCCGCTGTGCCCACTCCCCCGGCGGCGCCGGTGACCAGCACGGTCTGGCCGGTCCGCACCTTGGCGACGCGATGAATCATCTGCCACGCGGTCACGTAGTTCAGGATCACTGCCGCCGCATCGCGATCGGAGACGCCCGCGGGAACCGGCAGGAAGTGTTCGGCTTCACGCACGAGGAGTTCGGCAAAGCTGCCATAAACTGTGAGCGCGGCCACGCGCTGGCCCAAATCGAAACCGGTGACGCCGGCGCCAATCGCGTCCACCACGCCGGCGACCTCATAGCCAGGTACGAATGGAATCTTCGGCGCGAAAATATAGTTGCCCGCCAACATCGTCAAATCAGTCGCGCCCACGCCGGCCGCCCGTACGCGCACGCGCAGTTGCCCCGGGCCCGGCTGCTCAATCGGCAACTCGACCACCTGGAGAACTTCCGGTCCGCCCTTCCTGGTCAACATGACGGCGCGATACGTCGCTGCTGCGGACATGCTTTTGACCTCCGTTTGACCTCCGTCCGCAAACCCGAGTGCTAATAAGTGGGTTATTGGGTTTGCTGTCCGATTTCGGACGTTTTGGGGGCTACCAAATCTTACCAAATTCTACCAGTTTTTACCAAAAACGTGCAGCGAACAGGCTCGAAGGGGCAGTTAAGGGCCAGTTAACAGGGGGTTTTCACGAGCGATTTTATTAAAACGTGTCAAGTCCCGTGGCTGATGTCAGGGTGTGAATCACGAACCACCGCGGTCCTGATCGACCACTGGCCGGGAGGCAATAGGCGGAGGGAAGAAGGTGGTGGGCGACGACTTTTCGGCTCCTGGCGGCTTGGCGAGAAGCCCGCCCGACCCTCTGTCTCCGCTGTCTGAATAGGGAAAGGGCTGGAAATGTGCCCAATGGCGCAGGTAGAATCAAGATCCAGGAGCTGGCGGGAACTGGTCTCGCCGAATCGGAGTGAAACGTATGGCAACCACGCTCACGCGTCCTGACGTCGTAGAAAGGCGAATTGTTCTTCGTCAGGTGAGCTGGGCAACTTACGAAGCCCTGCTCGCCGACCATGTGGACCGCCGTGTGCCGCACTTCACTTTTGACCAAGGCGATCTGGAAATCGTGAGCCCTTCTATGAAGCACGAGGGTTCTAACTGGGCCCTAGCACGGATTGTTGAAGTCTACGCCGAGGCCGCCGGCACTGACTTTCTCAATGCTGGCTCAACCACGTTTAAGCGCGAGGACTGGGGGCGCGGCTTCGAGGCTGATTCGACCTTCTACATCCACAATACGGAGCGGATGCACGGCAAGACCGAGGTCGACCCGATCGTCGATCCGCCGCCAAATTTGGTGATCGAGATCGTAACGAGTTCCCCCCTCAACAAGCTTCCCACTTACGCCCAGTTCGGCGTGGCCGAGGTGTGGCGCTGCGAGGGAACAGGAGTGGTAATCTATAACCTTGTCGACGGACGGTACGTCGAGAGCGCTGAGAGCCTTGTTCTGCCCGGTCTTTCGGCCGCGGACCTCTCCCGGTGGCTGGAGGAGAACAAGACGTTGTCACAGACCGCCTGGCTGCAGGCGTTGCGCCAGCGGGTGCGAGAGCGGAAAGGCGGCGATTAGCCATCAGCAATCAGCTATCAGGCATCAGCAGTCTGGCATCAGCTATCGGCAAGCATCCGACCTTCCTTGCTGAGCGCTGAAGGCTGATTGCTGATGGCTAAGTGCAACGGACCAAGGACCAAGGACAAAGGACCACGGACATCTTCCATGCACCATGTTTATCTCGATAACGCGGCCACCAGCCCCCTAGCTCCCGAGGTATTTGAGGCGATGAAGCCGTACTTTATGGAGCAGTACGGCAACGCCTCGTCGGTGCACTGGTACGGGCAGCAGGCGAAGGCGGCGGTGGAGGAGGCGCGGGCGCAGGTGGCGCGTCTGCTGAACGCGCGGCCGGCGGAGGTGATCTTCACCAGCGGCGGCACGGAGAGCGATAACGAGGCGTTGTTCGGCGTGGTGGAAGCGGCGAGGTCCGGCGCGAGTGCGGGTGGAAACGGCGGCGGGAACGCTATCGGGAACACCCTTGGGAATACGCGACCGGCGCACATCATCACGACGACGATCGAGCACCACGCCGTGCTGCATTCCGCGCAGGTGCTGGAACGCCGCGGCGTCGCCGTCACCTATCTGTCCGTGGGCGCCGACGGCATTGTAAACCCGGCCGACCTGGAGCGCGCGATCCGGCCTGAGACCGTGCTGATCTCGGTGATGTTCGCCAACAATGAGATAGGGACCATCCAGCCGGTGGAGGAGATCGGCCGCATCGCCCGTGCGCGCGGCATTTGCTTCCATACGGACGCAGTGCAGGCCGTGGGGAAGATTCAGGTAGATGTGGAAAGGTCCCACCTCGACCTTCTTTCCCTCTCCGCTCATAAGTTCCACGGGCCGAAGGGCACCGGCGCCATGTACGTCCGCAAGGGGACCAACCTGGCGCCGCTGATCTACGGTGGCCACCACGAGCGGGATCGGCGGGCGGGCACGGAGAACGTTCCGGGGATCGTCGGACTGGGCAAGGCCGCTGCCCTGGCTGGTGCGAGCCTGGCGGCTGGTGGAGCAGACGGCGCGCGGCTGGCGGCGCTGCGCGACCGGCTGGAAAATGGGCTGCTGGACCGGGTGCCGGGCACGGCGGTGAACGGCGATCGGCCGCGACGCGTTCCCGGCACGGCCAATCTCCGGTTCGACGGCGTCGACGGCGGGAGCCTGGTGATTGCGCTCGACCTTCAAGGCATCGCATGCTCGGCCGGATCGGCATGCTCGTCCGGCTCGGCCACGCCGTCGCACGTGCTCACGGCTATCGGGCTCTCGGCGGACCAGGCGAGATCGAGCGTCCGCTTCAGCCTGGGCCACTTGACCACGACGGAGGACATCGAATATACGCTGGAAGTTTTGCCTCGGGTAGTGGAAGAGAGTCGAAAGTCGAGAGTCGACAGTCAAAAGTAAATCAGAATAGCTTGGTTGGTTTTGGCTTTTGACTCTTGACTCTCGACTGTTGACTATTGGCTGTCGACTATACCATGACAACCGCAGTGGCCATGAGCGGCGGCGTGGACAGTTCTACGGTGGCGGCGCTTCTGGCAGATCACAATCCGGTGGAGGACGGCGACGGCGCGCCGCGCGTGGTCGGGCTGACCATGCAACTCTGGAACCAGCGGCGGTTGCCACAGCTTCAGGGGCTCACCGAGAGCTCGTTTGCGCCCGGACGCGCCAGCGGCCGCTGTTGCTCCCTCGACGACGCCTACGACGCGCGCCGCGTGGCCAACTTTCTCGGCATCCCTTATTACGTCGTGAACCTGGAGCAGGACTTCGAGCAGGGCGTGGTCCGCCCCTTCGTCGATCGCTACCTGCGCGGCGAGACTCCCATCCCGTGCAGTCTGTGCAACACCGAGATCAAGTTCGAGAAGTTCATCGCCACGGCGCTTCAGATCGGCGCGCATAAGATCGCCACCGGCCACTACGCCCGCCTGCGTCGCGACGAGCGCAGCGGACGCTACCGCCTCTACGCCGCCGTGGACCGCACCAAGGACCAGTCTTACTTCCTCTTCGGCCTCACCCAGCCGCAGCTCGCTCGCTCCCTCTTTCCGCTGGGCGAGCTGGCCAAGACCGAGGTGCGCGAGATCGCTCGACGCCGCGGTTTGCCCGTGGCCGAGAAGCCCGACAGCCAGGAGATTTGCTTCGTCCCCTCGGGCAGCTACCGCGACTTTATCGACGCCTATCTGGCCGAGCAGTCTTCGCAGGCTGAGCCGGCGGGGCCGATGGGGCAGGGAAGAACGCTCTCGGATCAGGCCGGAGAGGTGGTTACCACCGACGGCCGCGTCCTTGCAGAGCATCACGGCGTTCACAATTACACCGTTGGCCAGCGCAAGGGCCTGAAGGTCGCTACCGGTTCGCCCCTTTACGTGATCCAGATCGACCCGGCGCGCAACCGCGTGGTAGTGGGCGCGAACGAGGAACTTTTCCAGCGCCGCTGCGTCGTGCGTGACGTGAATTGGATCGCGCCGGTGGCCACGCTAGTTAAGGACGGCGAGGTGATTGAGGCGCGCGTCAAGATTCGCAACAAGCACGTGCCCGCCCCGGCGGTGGTAGGCCCGAACTGCGTTCGGCCCGGGGACGATGGCGCTCGGCCCAGCGCCGATGTCCGAGTGGAGTTTGTGGAGGCGCAGCGGGCGATCACTCCCGGCCAGGCGGCGGTGTTTTATGGGCCGGATGATGAGGTGCTGGGTGGTGGTTGGATTGCTGATAGTCGACTGGATTGAAAGAGACGAAAATCGAGGCTTACTCTCTTGCGGCGAAGGACTGTGCGCGGCGGTCACGACATACTGTCTTCAATCGTTAATTCTTTACCCGCCCTGAATAGTGATCCTCCGGCTCGACCAGCGCCACATGCCGTGGCCGATGGCGAAGAGGGCAATCACCCAGAAGAGTTGCAAGCCCAGGGCGCCCAGAATTCGCCAGCCCTTGATCTTGCCCAGGTAGAGCAGCACGGGCACGTAGCTGATGTATTCGAACGGCAGTACCGCCAGGAGCTTCTGGAAGAACTGAGGAAAAAACGAGATCGGCAGCAGCAGGCCGGAGAAGAGCTCCAACAGAAAGTACTTGGCGCGCAGCAGGCCCAGAATCGATTTCAGGCGGATGGCGAACGTTCCCACCGCGAAGTTGATTCCGGCCACGATGAAGAAGCTCAGCACCACGCTGGCAAAGAAGGCAACAAAATGCACGAAGCTCGCGGGCTTGCGCAGCGGGTAGACGAGAAGCAGCACCACGGCGGTGGGCAGCGTCAGCATCACCAGCCGGAACGCGGCCTCGCCCGCCGCCTGCGCGACGTACATGAACTGGACGTTGACCGGCTTGATCAGGTCCATGGCAAGCTTGCCTTCCATCACCGCCTGGGCCATATCCTGATCGATGTTGTTGAAGTAGACGGAACGAATGGTCCAGCCCACGGCGACGTAGGTGAGGATCTGGGCGAAATCGAACCCCTCGATCTTGGCGCTGTGCTCGTAAATCGCGCGCCAGATGAAGTAGTAGACGGACACGTAGATGAAGTAGGTGACGATGCCGGTGTAGTAGCGCAGGCGGTAGGCGAGCGTATTCACAAACCCGACGCGCGCAAACTCCCCGTAAGTGCGGAAGAACCGCTCCGTCCGCCACGCCTCGTGCGAGGCTATCAACGTAGCCTGTGTGCCCACCAGTCACTCCTTGCCAGACCGTCCACAGATTAAGCAGATTGCAAGAGGACAAGAGACAGGGTAGGAAGAAACGATAAATTATTGTGTGAATGATGAACGAAGAGCAGCCTTACTCTTAGGTGCATCATTCATCGTTTTCTTCCCTATCCCACCGCCCCGCTCAAGTAGATCCTCTTCACGATTTCCTCAATCGGCTCTTCTTCCACAAAGATGTCGCGCACCTCGAGGCTGGTGACCAGCCGGCGGATGACATCCGCAGTCGAGTGTTCTTCGCGGTCGAAGCGCATCACGTAAGTCAGCTCGTCGACTCGCTCGCAGGCCAAGCCGTTGGAGGCGATTTCCGCTAGGTGCGGGACCTGTGCCCGGTCCTTGAGGAAGAACTTCACTTGGTTGTACCGCGAGAGGCGCTTCTTCATCTCGCCCAGTTGCCCGTCGAACAGCACCTGGCCCTTGTCGATGATGATGATGCGCTTCGAAAGCTCCTCGATGTCAGCGAGGTCGTGGGTGGTGAGCAGCACGGTGGTACGCTCGGCGCGATTGACTTCCTTCAGGAACTCGCGGATGTGGTCTTTCGCCACCACGTCGAGGCCGATAGTGGGCTCGTCGAGAAACAACAGCGGCGGGTTGTGCAGCAGCGACGCGGCCAGATCGCAGCGCATGCGCTCGCCCAGGCTCAACTTGCGCACCGGAGTGTGCAGGTAGTCTTTGATGTTGAGGATCTCGCCGAACACGTCCAGGCGCCGACGATAGTCGGCGTCGGGGATCTCGTAAATCTCCTTCAGCAGCTTGAAGGATTCGATCACGGCGATGTCCCACCAAAGCTGGGTGCGCTGGCCGAAGACCACGCCCAGATGGCGCGTGTAGTGGCGGCGGTCGCGGGAGGGAACGAAGCCATTGGCCACCACCCGCCCGGAGGTCGGCACCAGGATACCGGTCAGCATCTTGATCGTGGTCGATTTGCCGGCCCCATTGGCGCCGATATAGCCCACCATCTCGCCGCGCTCGATCGTGAAGCTGATATGATCCACGGCGCGAATGGTCACATGCTCGCGCACGAAAAGGTTCTGTAGCGCTCCCAGCACGCCCTCCCGGCGGCGAAAGCTCCGGAACTCCTTGGTGAGGTCGTGGACTTCAATAATCGGCGGCATGAAAGGGTCCAATCTACAGATTATCCAGATTACACAAACCCAGGCTGCTTGTCAGTCGTCTTTGCGGCAACGCGGGCAGTCCTCAGGCCTCAGCGCTCGGCAATCAGATGCAACCAGCCTTTCTCCGACGGCTGATCTGCGTTCAGCCGAGGGCAAAGGTCACGTCTTCAACCCAAAATCCAAAATCCAAAATCCAAAATCGCTTATGATGGAGTGGAGATGAAAATCCACGAATATCAAGCCAAGCAGATTCTAGCTCGCTACGGCGTCGCCGTACCGCGCGGGGAAGTGATCACCAAGCCTGAGGACGCGCGCCCGGCAGCCACCCAACTAGGTGGCGGCGTGGTGGTGGTTAAGGCGCAGATCCACGCGGGCGGTCGCGGCAAGGCGGGGGGTGTCAAGCTCGCCCACAACCCGGACGAGGCGGAGAAGTTTGCCGCCGGGATGCTGGGCCAGACGCTGGTGACGCACCAGACCGGTCCCGAGGGGCGGGTGGTGCGACGAGTGCTGATCGAGGAGGGCCTGCCGATTGCACGCGAGCTTTACCTGGGGATGGTGATCGACCGCGCTAGCGGCCGTCCGGTGCTGATGGCTTCCACCGAGGGCGGGGTGGAGATCGAAGTGGTGGCCGCCGAGCACCCGGAGAAGATCCTCAAAGAAGCGGTGGACCCGGCGGTGGGATTCCAGCCCTATCAGGCGAGAAAGCTGGCCTTCGGGTTGGGGCTCGAGGGCGGCCAGGTGAGTGAGGCGGTGAAGTTCCTGGCCGGCCTCACCCGCGCCTTCGAGGGCACCGACGCGTCGCTGGCGGAGATCAACCCCCTGGTGGTGACCAAAGACGGGCGCGTGCTGGCGCTCGACGCCAAGATGAACTTCGACGACAACGCCCTCTTCCGCCATCCCGACCTGCGCGAGCTGCGCGACCTCAACGAGGAGGACCCGCTGGAAGTGAAGGCCAGCCAATACAGCCTGAACTACATCCGGCTCGACGGCAACGTCGGTTGCATGGTGAACGGCGCCGGCCTCGCTATGTCCACCATGGACATCATCCAGTACGCGGGCGGCAGCCCGGCCAACTTCCTCGACGTGGGCGGCGGCGCCAGCGAGGAGCAGGTGAAGCGCGGCTTCGAGATCATCCTCAGCGATCCCCACGTGCGCGCGGTGCTGATCAACATCTTCGGCGGCATCATGCGCTGCGACATCGTGGCCAGTGGTGTGGTGGCGGCGGTGCGCGACCTGGGGATCAAGGTGCCGGTAGTGGTCCGGCTGGAAGGAACGAATGTCGAGTTGGGGCAACAGATCATACGGGAATCGGGGCTCAACTTTACGGTGGCCAGCGGCATGAAGGATGCCGCAGAGAAGGTTGTGGCCCTCGCGAAATCCGCTTGACAAGGCATCTGGGCTTCGGAAACAGAGGGTTTTGCCGGTGCTTTTTGATCGTCAGCGCTCCGACTGCGTGAATCAGGTGCAGCGGTAGGCAAAAGCAAATCAAAAAGCAAAAATGAGAAATGAGAAATCAAAAATGAAGACGGATCGCAGCCGAAGTTAGACGCACTGAAGACAGGGCGCGTCTTGATTTCTCATTTTTGCTTGTTGCTTTTTGATTTGCTTTTCTGGTTGCTCAAATGCGGAAGGTCTCATCCAATGTCGATTTTAGTTGACGAAAACACCCGCCTCCTCGTCCAGGGCATCACCGGCCGCGAGGGCGGTTTCCACACCGAACAAGCCATTGAGTACGGTACCAAGGTCGTCGCGGGCGTCACGCCCGGTAAGGGCGGCACCTCCTGGACCACCAAGAACGGCGGACACCGGGTCCCGATTTTTAACACCGTGGCGGAGGCCGTGGCCTCCACCGGCGCCAACGCTTCGGTGATCTTCGTGCCGCCGCCGTTTGCCGCCGATGCCATCATGGAGTCTGCCGACGCCGGCGTACCGCTGGTAGTCGCGATCACCGAGGGCATCCCGACCCTCGACATGGTGCGTGTGAAGCAGTTTCTAAGCGGGCGCAAGACCCGTTTGATCGGCCCCAACTGCCCGGGTATCATCTCTCCTGGTAAATGCAAGATTGGTATCATGCCGGGTCGAATCCATCTGCCGGGGCATGTCGGCGTGATCTCGCGCAGCGGCACCCTCACCTACGAGGCGGTGGGACAGCTTACGGCGCTGGGCATTGGACAATCCACCTGCCTCGGCATCGGCGGCGATCCCATCATCGGCACCAACTTCGTGGACGCGCTCGCCTTGATGAACGACGATCCCGATACGCACGCCATCATCATGATCGGCGAGATCGGCGGCGCTGCCGAGGAAGAGGCGGCAGCGTTCATCAAAGCGAACGTTAAGAAGCCAGTGGTGGGCTTCATCGCCGGACGCACCGCGCCGCCCGGACGTCGCATGGGCCACGCCGGAGCTATCATCTCCGGCGGTAAAGGCACCGCCGTGGACAAGATCGCCGCGTTGCGCGCCGCGGGTATCACGGTGGCCGAGAGTCCGGCTCTGCTCGGGGAGACGTTGCAAAAAAGTACGAATGAGGCCGAAAGTTTGAAGACTGAGAAATGCGGGGTCGTAGAACCGCTGCGAAATGCACCCCAGATCTGCACAGCAAAGTGAGAAGAGGCGAAATCGATGGAGAAGCTCAGGAACCTCCAGATATTCCCTACGAAGGACGACAGGGAATTCGAGCAGCTCTGCCTTGCCCTTTGGAAGCGAATTCTCGGAGATCCAAATGCTCAATTAAATGGTCGAAAGGGCCAGGGTCAACACGGAGTCGACCTGTTTGGTAGGAGAGACGGGACCCTTGATTGGGTAGGGGTCCAATGCAAGGTAAGGGCCGGCTTGACGCTTACCGAATCCGATGTAAAGACGGATGTGGAAGAGGCAAATGGTTTCAATCCACAGCTATCAGAACTTGTGTTTGCAACAACAGCTCCTCGGGACCAAAAGCTCCAAACCTTTGCAAGAACACTGACGGAGCAGAACATAAGAAACGGCAGTTTCGGGGTATCCATTTCTTTCTGGGACGACATCGAATTGGAGCTTGGCAAGGAGAGTAATCTGGATATCTGCCGCCGGTTTTACCAAGATTTCTTCGTAAACTATGAAAATCTCGGTATTGCAGTGTCGCGAATCCTCAAGGTGTCCGTCGGCGTCGGTTCCACGCTCGACACCACTTATGATTTGCTCCTCGGCAAAACCCCCTCACCACGTGCCAACTCCTATAGCGGCATCGACTACTGGAAAGGAAGCTACTTTATCGCGAACTGGTTTGAGAGGCGTATCGACCTTTTTCCATTGCCAGTCTATGCCTCCGATTTGGAGCAGGTCTTCCGGGCTAAGCGGGATGCGTACATCATTTCCAAGTGGTTGAATACAATAGAATCGATCGATGATTTGATTTACGGTGAAGCTGACAACGAACATGTGGCATACATTTCTCAAGATGAGTGGCGAGAATTCGTACGCTCGGTGAATGAAACCGAAAACCGAGGACCAGGAGAGGAAGAAGATGGCCGTTGAACGAACCCTGACGATCATCAAACCCGACGCGGTTGCGGCCGGACATATCGGCGACATCATCAAGATGTTCGAGGCCAACCAATTCAGGATCGTGGCCGCACGCCTCGTCAACCTGACCAAGAAAGAGGCGGAGGGCTTTTACGCCGTCCATCGGGCGCGGCCTTTTTTCGACAGCCTCACCACGTTCATGAGCGCCGGACCGGCGCTGCCCATGGTGCTCGAAGCCGACAATGCCATCGCTCGCTTGCGCGAATTGATGGGGGCTACCGATCCGGCCAAGGCCGCGGACGGCACCATTCGCAAGCTCTACGCGGAGAGCATCGAGCGCAACTCGGTCCATGGTTCCGACGCGCCGGAGACGGCCAGGTTCGAGATCGGGTACTTCTTCGCCGGGGTCGACCTGGTATAACGGGCGAGACATTGGCGACATTCGCGACATTGAAGAGCCGTGCGAAAGACCGATGCCAAGACTCGACAACCCGGTCGACATTGCCCGCGTCGCTGACTCGATCGAGTTGCGCATGAACGAGGCCTTTTGGTCGGTGCTGCCTGCTGACCTGGCGGCGAAGCGCAAGATGGAACTGTTTCGACTCGGCGGCGCATTGGTGGCGGTGCAGCCGCGCAGCGTTTCGCTCCAGCGAAATCGCGTTCTGGGATTGGGCCTGGAAGAACGAGCAACGGAGGAAGCCGTCGACCAGATTCTCGACCTCTTTCGTGCCTTCCGGGTAAAACGCTTCGGCCTTCACCTCAGCCCCAGCGTTCAATCGGATCTGATTGCCACCTGGCTCAAGGAACGTGGCTTCCAGTTCCATCACCGCTACTCCAAACTCTTTCGCGATACGAGCCCGCCTCAACTTGCAGCCACCGAACTGAGAGTCGCCCGCATCGGCAAGCGAGACGCCGAGGCCTTCGCCCTGGTGGGCAGTGAAGTCTTTGCCTGGCCGGCTGCCAACATCCCCTGGATCGCGGCCACCGTCGGCACGCCGGGATTCAGCCATTACCTCGCTTACGACGGCGATCGTGCCGTGGCTACCGGTCTACTGTACGTCGAAGGAGACGGCGGATGGCTGGGCTGGGGATGTACGCTGACACCTTATCGCCGTCGCGGCGCTCACGCAGCGCTGATTGCCGCACGCCTCGAGCGTGCCGCCGAGTTGGGCGCCAAGTGGGTGGCGTGCGAAACCATGGAGCCGCAGCGCGGCCGTCCCAGCGGCTCGTATCGCGGCCTGCTGAGACAGGGCTTCGAGCAAGCTTATCTGCGGCCGATTTGGGTGTGGGAGCGTTGAGGCTGTCAACTGCGAGAGCGAGACGCTCCCGCCACAGCGGGCGAGACGCCCGCGCCACATCGTGAGTGTAGCCGACGGCGGTATCGGGGAGACATGGGCGCTCCACTTTCGTTTCACTTGGGGAAGATGGTGGTGATCGCCGGCATCGCGCTGGTGGTGATCGGCCTGCTGTTGATGGCGGGCTCTCGCGTCTCATTCTTCGGACTTGGCCGCCTGCCAGGCGACATCGCCTACAAAGGGAAGAATGTGAGGTTCTATTTTCCGATCGTTACCTGCCTGGTGCTAAGCGTTGTGGTGACGCTGATTTTTTGGTTGATCTCGTTTATGAGTCGAAGGTAGCGGAATCGAGCGTCCGTAGTCCGTTGTCGGGTTGCAAGACACGTCGGCGATTCTTGTCTTCTGCAACTGACCACAGACCACTGACAAGGGACACTGTTTAGAAGGGACTTCCTTGGATCAAGTCGCTTTCGATTTTCAACCCACCCGTAAAACCTACAGCGTCTCCGAGTTGACGCGTGAGATTCAGGGCCTGCTGGAATCGAAGTTTCTCGACGTGTGGGTGGAAGGCGAGATTTCCAACCTGCGTGTGGCGGCTTCCGGCCATTATTACTTCACGCTCAAAGACGCGCGGGCCCAGATCCGTGCCGTCTGCTTCCGTAACCAAGCGCGCTACCTGAAGTTTAAGCCGCAGGACGGAGTGTCGGTGATCGTGCGCGGCCGGCTCACCGTTTACGAGACACGTGGCGAGTATCAGATCCTGGTGGAGTTGATCGAGCCCGCTGGTTTGGGTGCCCTGCAACTCGCCTTCGAGCAACTCAAGGCCAAGCTCGCTGCTGAAGGCTTGTTTGACACGGCTCGCAAGAAGTTGCTGCCGGTGTTGCCGCGGACCGTTGGCGTGGTCACCTCGCCTTCGGGTGCCGTGATTCGCGACATCGTGCGCGTCCTGCGTCGCCGCTTCCGCAACATGAACCTGCTGCTATATCCCGTAAAAGTGCAGGGCGAAGGCGCGGCGGCGGAGATTGTGGAGGCGATCCGATTCTTCAACCGCCTGGCACCACCGGGTGCTGCCGACTCAGCGGCACCCGCGCGGTCCTCGCCTCAAGTGGCTCCGGTGGATGTTATCCTTGTGGCGCGCGGTGGTGGTTCGCTCGAAGATTTGTGGGCCTTCAACGAGGAACCCGTGGCGCGAGCGATCGCCGCCTCGAAGATTCCCATCGTCTCGGCAGTGGGTCATGAAACCGACTTCACCATTGCTGACTTCGTCGCCGACTTGCGCGCTCCGACGCCTTCCGCCGCTGCCGAGTTAGTGGTGCATCGCAAGGAGGACTTTGAAGCCGAGTTGGAAGAGAGCGAGCGGCGCATCGGGCACATGCTGCGGTTGAAGCTCTCCGAAGCGCGTCAACGGTTGACTGAGCTGCGCATGCACCGCGTGTTCCAGGCCCTCGCGGCGCGGTTGGCGGAACGGGCGCAGCGAGTGGACGATTTGATGACGGGCCTCGATCATTCGTTGCGCCAGCGCTTGGCCACGGCCCGTCACGAATTGGTGCGTGCTTCCGCAGGGGTATTGCGCTGCGACTTTCCACGTCTTCTGGGGATGAAGCGGGCCGCACTGGACGAGCGCGAGAAGAAGGTCGATGGCGAGTTTCAGCGCTGCTTGGCGGCGCGGCGCGATAAACTGGGCCGCGTGCAGTCGATCCTGCACGAACGCAGCCCGCTGGGGCTACTGGGCCGGGGCTATTCCATCACCCGAGATGCGGCGGGGAAGATCGTCCGCGACGCGTCACAGGTGGCCGTCGGCGCCGAGATTTCGGTGCGACTGGCAAAAGGCGAACTCGCTGCGCGGGTGCGTGAGAAGAGGTAGTGCCCGCCAATCAGCGCGGCATCGAACCCTCACAGCGCGGCCTCGTATAGCCTAGTCATGTCTTCCTCCGCGCAAGGCCGTGGATTGAGCTGGTGGCAGGCGTCCTGCATCGCTTTGCGGGAGAGCGCAGGGATCATCTCGCGCGTGATGCCGAGAGCGCTGAGGCGGTCGGGTATCCCGACCTCCCACAGGAGACGGCGGACCTCCTCGATGGCGGCACTCGCGGCATCGGCGTTGGATGCGTGGGCTACGTCGAGACCCATGGCTAGCGCTAGGTCGCGCAGCCGGTCCTCGGAGGTCACGCGATTGAATTCGAGGACGTGAGGCAGCAGGATGCCGTTGGTGGTGCCGTGATGGAGGCCGGCCGCGCTCGAAAGCGGATGAGCGAGTGAATGGACGGCGCCGAGCCCCTTTTGGAAAGCCACCGCGCCCATGATAGAGGCCATCATCATGCCGATGCGAGCCTGGATGTAGCGACCGTTTCGCACCGCCTGGACCAGGTTCTGGGCCGCCAATCGTGTGCCACCGAGGGCGATGGAGTCGCACATGGGATGATAGCCCTTGGCAAGATACGCCTCGACGTTGTGCGTGAGCGCGTCGAGGCCCGTGCCGGCCGTGAGTTGGGGCGGCAGACCGAGCGTCAGCTCAGGATCGGCTATAGCGACGCTCGGAATCAGATAGGGACTGAAGATCACCGTCTTGCGATCGGTGGACTTCAGGATGATCACCGCGCTGCGGCCAACCTCGCTGCCGGTGCCCGCCGTGGTAGCGATGCCAATCATCGGCGGCAGGTTGGGTCCGATGCGGTCGCCGCCGTTCAACTGGTCGTCGTACGGCTCGAGCGGCAGGGGATGAGTAGCGGCAAGGCGAATAGCCTTACCGGCGTCGAGCGGACTGCCGCCGCCGAGCGAGATGATACCGTCGCAGCTCTCTTGGCGATAAGCGTCGAGCCCGGCAAGGATGTTTTCTTCCGTCGGGTTGGGGCTGACGCCATCAAACACCGCGAGACGCATGGGATCGGCCGCCGCCGCCACCCGCTCGGCAAGCCCCGATTGCACCACGCCGCGATCAGTAACCAGCAGCGGGCGCTTCATGCCTAGGCGCGCCAACTCGGTGCCGAGTTCTCCGAGTGCTCCGGCGCCGAAGACGATGCGGGTGGGGAACGAGAATATTGAGATTGTGTTGGACATTGTTAGTTCTCAGTTCTCAGTCCTCAGTTTTCAGTTTCGGTTCTCAACCGTCAGAGCCATCAGCCAAGCGTTGGCGCTCTTACTGAGAACTGACAACTGAGAACTGAAACCAACTCAAATGATTTCGAAATACCGCTCCAGCTCCCAATCTGTGACTGCCTTCCGGAACTGGCGTGCTTCCCACTCCCGCGTGGTAGCGTAATGCTCGACGAACTCTTCGCCGAACCATTCCTTGGCCGCGGCGCTGACGCGGAACAAGGCGGTGGCTTCCTCCAGAGTGCAGGGAAGCGGAGGCCCATCGGAATCGTACGCGTTCACGGTTGCCGCGGGCAGTTCCAGTCCGTGCTCAATACCGTGAAGGCCCGACGCCAGGCTGGCCGCGAGCGCGAGGTAAGGGTGCGAATCGGCGCCTGGCAAACGATGCTCCACCCGCGTGCTCTTGGCGCCGGTCAGTATGGCGCGCAGCGCCGTGGTGCGATTGTCGATGCCCCAGGTGACGTTGGCGGGCGCCCAAGCCAGCGTTCCGGGCACGATCCGCTTGTATGAGTTGACGGTAGGGCAGAACAGCACCGTGAAATCGCGCATCAGCGCCATCTGGCCGGCCAGGTATTGCCGCATCAGCCGTGACATGCCCGGCACCTCGCCGCCGCTCACCGCGTAGAACAGGTTCTTGTTGCCATTCTTATTGCCTTGCCGGGCCGCGAGGCTTTGATGGATGTGGCCGCTGCAACCGGGCAGGTTGGAGTTCCACTTGGCCATGAACGTGGCCAGCAGCCCGCGGCGTTGGGCCAGCACTTTGACGATCAGCTTGAACAGCGCGGCTTTGTCGGCGGCACGAACGGCCTCGTCGTAGCAAATCGCGGTCTCGTACACACCGGGTCCAGTCTCCGTGTGGAACCCTTCGATCTCGACGTCCATCGCCCGGCTCGTATCCAGGATTTCGTGGGCCAACTCTGAGTTCACCGACGAGCGCAGCACGCTGTAGCCGAACATGCCGGGCGTGAACGGCGTGAGGTCGCGATAGTGCTTGGCGCGCGCCGAGTGCGCGTCCTCGCGGAAAAAGAAGTACTCGTACTCAATGGAAGCCTTGGGAATGAAGCCCATTTTCGCCGCGCGATCGACCACACGGCTCAGCACTTGGCGCGGCGACACGGCGAGCGGCTTGCCGTCGGTCTGGAAAAAGTCGACGAGAAGGAACGCGGTGGCCGGTTCCCAAGGCAGAAGACGGAAAGTGGAGAGATCGATCCTGGCCAGCGCATCGGGATAGCCCGTGTGCCAGCCGGTGAGATCGACGTGATCGTAGAGGACGTCGGCGCTGTCCCATCCAAAAATCACGTCGCAAAAGCCGAAGCCGCTCTCGACGGCGGAGTAAAACTTTTCGAGCGAGATGTACTTGCCGCGCAGGATGCCGTCGATGTCGATGCCGCCCAGTTTCACTTTGTCGATCTTGTGTTTCTGGAAGGCCTGCTTGATCTGTTGAAGACTCATCATGTTCTTACTTGAGAAGTGTAGAGACGAATGATTCCGGGCGCCCTGTACCTAGTGTGGAGGGTCTAGGCTCTACGGCCGGTTGGTCAATAACCCGCCGAGGAAGAAGCCGAACCCGAGAATCGAATCGCAATGCGGGCAAGAGTACATGATCTCCTTCTTGACCACTCCGGCGACTTCCCTTTGAACACCTTCGGGGACGGAAATGTCGGCGGACTCCCTCCGCGTCTTCTCCAGAGTTACAACCTGCTTGCAGTACGGGCACTTGGGCATGCCCGAAGTAGGCTGCACTTCCATATTCGCCTCCGGTCTAACCCATAACGTTACGCTTCACCGCCACCGAACGCAATTGTCAGTCGGATTCGGCGGGTTCGGCAAAGTGCTTTCACGAACCAAGAAAGGGGCGACTGGTGCCTGTCACGAGAACCTCAATGACCGTAACCGTCCCTCCTTGGGCTCGCGCCTCTGGTAACTGCCATTCCTGCTGTCGACGATGGTCAGTCCAGCGACACCCACACCGACTTGATCTGCGTGTACGATTCGAGCGCGTGTGGACCCATCTCGCGGCCGAAGCCCGACTGCTTGTAGCCGCCGAAGGGCGAGCTGGAGTCGAAGCAGTTGTAGGCGTTGATCCACACCGACCCGGCCTTGATCCGCTGCGCCAGCCGATGGGCCGCGCCGATATCGCGCGTCCAAACCGCCGAGACCAGCCCATAGATAGTGCCGTTGGCGATTTCCGCCGCCTCGTCCGCGTCCTTGAACTTGATGGCTGAGAGCACGGGGCCAAAAATCTCCTCCTGCGCGATCTTCATGCCGGGCTTCACGGCCGCGAAGACGGTCGGCTTGACAAAGAACCCCTTGGCCTTGGCGCCCTCGGTGTCGCGCTCGCCGCCGGCCATCACTTGCGCGCCTTCCTGCTTGCCGCTTTCGATGTAACCGAGGATCTTCTCCAACTGAAGCTGGGAGATCTGCGATCCCATTTCCGTACCCGGATCGAGCGGGTCGCCCAGCTTCATCTTGCCGGCGCGCGCAGCCAACTTGCCCACAAACTCGTCGTACACATTCTCGTGCACCAGCAGCCGCGAGCCGGCGCTGCACACTTCGCCCTTGTTGGCGTAGATGCCCCAGAAGGCCGCTTTCAGGGCGCGATCGAGATCGGCGTCGGGGAAGATGATGTTGGGTGACTTGCCTCCCAGCTCCAGCGAGAGCCGTTTCAGGTTGCTCTCGCCCGAGGCCGTCAACAGTGCCCGTGCGGTGCGGACGCTGCCCGTGAAAGCGATCTTATCCACGTCCATGTGGCGGGCCAGCGCTTCGCCGGTGGCGCCGCATCCGGTGACCACGTTCACCACCCCCTCGGGCACGCCCGCCTCGACGCAATACTCCGCCAGTTTCAGCGTGGTGAGCGGCGTCATCTCCGACGGTTTGAGCACCATCGAGCAACCGGTCGCCAGTGCGGGCGCCACTTTCCACCCGGCGAGCAGCATGGGATAGTTCCACGGCGTGATCATGCCCACTACGCCCATGGGCTCGCGCAACGTGTAGTTGAGATAATTGCCGTCCACCGGGATCGTCTCACCGTAAATCTTGCGCGTCCATCCGGCGTAGTAATAGAAAATGTCGGCGGTGGGCGGAATATCGCCGCGCAGCGCCTCGCGGTAGGTCTTGCCGTTGTTGAGCGACTCCAGCATTCCCAGTTCTTCTTTGTTCTTATCGATCAGATCGCCGATGCGCCAGATGATTCGCTCGCGCTGGGAGGCGTTCATCTTGCGCCAAATGCCGTTTTCGAACGTGCGGCGCGCGGCCTTTACGGCGCGGTCTACGTCTTCCGATCCCGCTTCCGGCACCGTGGTCACCTGCTCGCCGGTGGCGGGGTTCATCACCGGAATAGTCTTTCCCGATGTGGCGTCTTCAGCTTTGCCGTCAATAAAAAGCTTTCCGGGTCTGATACCTTGCTTGACTGCTGCTGCGTCCATGGCCTTCCTCTCTAGATCTTTCGTTTCCCTTCCAGCTCAATCGTGCCCCAATCATTCCTTTGTCCAGAACGTTCCGGCACCCAAAACAAGGGCAAAATAACAGGCGGTCCCACGTTGAGGGTTGGTAGAGTACGAAACCGCGCCGGCACACGATAAAAAAGATGCGCCCTCCGGCTCCCCTCGTCCGCACCAACCAATCGTTGTTCCGACTTGAACCGCGCGATATTCTGCTGCCCTTGACGAGACGCCGTTTCCCGAGCCCGCGCGCCGGTCCGCTGTTTACTGCTTGACCCGATCGACACAACGGAATCGCTTTTTCCAGGGACGAGTCGCGAAAATCGGCGGCTTCGTTTTCCAAGCTTTCAGCTCTCAGCTTTCAGCCCTCAGCTCGACAGACGCTCTTTGTTGCTGAGCGCTGACGGCTGATAGCTCATGGCTACCTCTTCCAAACGGTGGCTTCGTTCCTGATCTTTCCGAAGGCCGATCCGTTATTATCAATCAAATCGGTGGCTTCGTTTTTCAAAAACCTTCGGCCCTCAGCCAATCAACCACTCCGCGCGACGCCTCGACCTTCCTCCGACTGCCGGCCTTCCGGCCTCAAGTCGTAACCGGCTGCAACTGTCAACCAAGTAAAGCCGTAAAGCCCACTTGGCCGGTATAATTCAGTTTCGGTTTATGTTAATAAGTATCATACCATATCTATAATGAAACTCGATATTGATTGCGCCGGGCGCTCGCCGTACAGATCGAGACTACCACTCAATTACAGAACAGTCAAGTTCTTTCTTAGGTATTAGGGCACTACGTGAACCACCCGGCTTCTCAACGACCAACCGATGAGTTTAAGGGATGCCGCGACAAAGCGATAAACCCCTCGCCGATCGCCCTCCGCAGCAGATAGAGCGTGACCGGCAGATTGAGTGCCAGCGCCGTAAGCACACCTGGGGTATAACCGCGTAACCAGAGAGAGACGCCCAGGTGCCAGAAGGCCTTCAGCGCCATCACCAGGTCAAAGAGGGCGAAGGCGTAAGTGCCGGCACTCCGTTTCCCCGAACGGACGCTCCAAAACGTGATCGAGAATGCCGGCAGCGCCAACGCGGCCGCAAGGATACGGAATTCGGCAGCGGAGGCCCAGAAATGCATCTGATGTTCGCGCCAAAAGGGGGCATCCAGAATTGACTCCTCGAGATTGTGCAAGGAGACCGCAACGGGGAATAACCACTGGGTGGGAGGAAAGGGAATCGGCATTTTCGCTCGTCAAATCTTGGAATCCGCTGGGGGACCTAAAACTGTTGGCGGGTTCCTCTTCCATTCTGCTCTGCACGGTCGGCCTTCCATCCGAACACCGCGCTATAGAACTTCGCGGCGCGTTCGGGAGCGACTGCGCCCACCTCGAAGTGAATTACTCGATTCATACCATCACCTCCGTCGAACGAATTGGTTATCGCGCCGGCGTGGCTCGCTGCCGGCAAGCCCGGCGGGCCGGGCGGTCAGGTACGCTGCAGGCGCGCCGCGCTGCCGTACCTTTGGGTGGCGTAGCCCACGATCAAACCCACCGTGCCGCCCGGCAGCATGATCTTGAAGTAATACCCGTGACCATCCATATAGGCCACGATAAAGGCTAGAACCAGCCCCACTCCGAGGCCGAAAACAATGCCCAGGGGCAGGGAGTCCACCTTGCGTGCGAACCACCCGATGAGCACGCCGGCGATGAGCCCCTTGACGGTGGATCCGACCACGATGCCGACAATGCCGGCCCGCGCCTCGGGATAGAACCACGCCGTCAGGCCGTCGAGAATACCCAGTACTCCTCCCAATAGCAGTCCTACCAGAATCTTGTTCATCAGCCTTAACCTCCTTGAGGGGAATACCCCTCAATGGTGTATTACCCTTCGGCTTCGATTCCTTTAACGGCGCGAAAACAAAATCAAGAGCAAGCGCATCAGGAGATACGCGGCGACCAGAACTATGGCCACGCGGTGACGCGCGAACACGCGGCCAGCCAGCTCGAAGAAGCTCTCGCGATAAGCGGTAACCGGCAGCCCCTCGACGTACCGCGTGAGGTCGGCGGAGAGGTCCGCGATGGAAGCGTATCTTGACGCGGGATCGAAGGCCGTGGCCTTGGCGCAAATGGCCTGGAGCGGCCGAGGGAGGGGCCGCAATGGTGGTGGTTGCCCCAATGAATCGGTCGTCGCAGCCGGGGTAGCGGACAGTATGAAATTGAGGATGGCCCCCAGACTGAAAACATCGGTGCGCTCGTCGACGGAGTCGCCGCGAGTCTGCTCCGGCGACATATACCCGGGCGTGCCGAATATGCGTCCGTGCTCGGTCTCCGGCAGATTCAGGGACGAAGTGGCAGAGGTCGGAGACGGATGGAGCGTGGAGTCGTACTCGGCTATTGACTCGATTACTTCGCCCCTGGTCTTGGGAGTCGCGACAAGGGGAGCAGGCTGCCTGCCACCCTTTACTTTGGCCACACCCCAGTCCATCACCAGAACTTCTCCGAACGAGCCGATCATGATGTTTTCCGGTTTCAGATCACGATGGAGGATTCCCTTGGAGTGGGCAAAGGACAGCGGCTCGGCGATGCGCTCGAGCAATCGTAGCCGCTCGGGAAGCGAGCTGATC
>Ga0335081_10002493_pt1 | contig 29016 bp, 27 predicted proteins | sample Lox_Sample_35_FD_206713 | JGI IMG/M metagenome (GOLD analysis project Ga0335081, IMG submission 206713) | Soil microbial communities from Loxahatchee National Wildlife Refuge, Florida, United States - Lox_Sample_3.5 | ecosystem: Environmental > Terrestrial > Soil > Wetlands | place: USA...
TTCGCGAAAAATGCGACTGGGTTCGGGATGACAACCAGCGGATCTGCTGGCCTGCGATGACACGGTCGCGCGGAAAATGCTTCAGCCGGTGTGATTCGCTATACTTCGATTGGACCTACTGTAACGCGTGTATCCCTTCATCCACATCGGCCCGCTGACTCTGGGCAGCTACGGAATCATGGTAGCCACGGGGCTGATCTGCGCGTTTTTCGTCCTGCGGGCCGATCTGCGCCGCCGGGGGTATCACGGGGACGCCGCGGAAAATATTATTGGCATCACGGGTTTGGCCGGCCTGGCCGGCGCGCGGCTTTATCATCTTTTGGAATCGCCGGCCGAGTTTCTCGCTCATCCGTTCGCCCTGCTCTTCAGCACCATGGGGTTCGCCTGGTTTGGCGCGGTGATCGGCGGGTTCGTGGCTCTGGTTTTGCTGGCGCGGCACTACAAGATGAACATGTTGTTGATGCTGGACATCGCCTCGCCCGCCGCGGCGATCGGCTATGGCGTGGGGCGCATCGGCTGCCTGATTTCGGGAGACGGCGACTATGGCATCCCGACGTCGCTGCCTTGGGGAATGAGTTTTCCGAAAGGACTGGTGCCCACGACCGGCGCTTGGGATCCTGCGAGCGGCAGCGGCATCTGCAATAAGTACGGACTCGCGCAGAATTGCGCCGTTCATCCGACGCCGATTTACGAATTTCTTGTCGGGATGCTGATTGGGTACATTTTGTGGCGCATTGGAGCGCGCGCCGTGGGCGGCTTGCGCACGGCAGGAGAAGTGTTTGCGTACTACCTGGTGCTGACCGGCGTGGCCCGCTTCCTGGTGGAGTTCATTCGCATCAATCCGCGCTCGTTCTTGGGGTTGTTGAGCAACGCGCAGACAGCGAGCGTTGCGTCGATGCTTGCGGGTGCGGTCATCTTGCTGATGTTGCACCGGCGGATCCGGCCGCAGACGGTGGTGTAATAGAGAAGAAGAGAAAGCAGATCCCTCACCGCCGTTCGCGAAAAGCGCGCGACCGGGTTCGGGATGACAAGCGCCGGGCTACTTGCCTTTTGCCTCTAGAGCATTTGGCGGAGGACGTAGGGCAGGATTCCGCCGTTGCGGTAGTAGGCTACTTCCTCAGGCGTATCCGCACGCGCGATGGCTTCGAAGGTTTTCTCCTTGCCCTGATCGTCGCGGGCGTGCACGCGCAAATGCGCGCGCGGGGTGAGCTTGCTGACGCCGTCGATGCTGAACGATTCGTGCCCGGTGAGGCCCCGCGATTCGGCGGTTTCGCCCGGCTTGAATTGCAGGGGCAGCACGCCCATTCCCACCAGGTTGCTGCGATGAATGCGCTCGTAGCTTTCGGCGATCACAGCGCGCACACCGAGCAGCAGCGTGCCCTTGGCGGCCCAATCGCGCGATGAGCCGGCCCCGTACTCCTTGCCGGCGAGCACTACGAGCGGGACGCCTTCCTGTTTGTAGCGCATGGCCGCGTCGTAGATGGTCATCTTCTCCTGGCTGGGCTGATAGAGCGTCCAGCCGCCTTCGGTTCCGGGGGCGAGTTGATTGCGCAGCCGGATATTCGCGAAGGTGCCGCGCATCATCACTTCGTGATTGCCGCGGCGGGCGCCGTAGGAGTTGAACTCCGAGGGCTTCACGCCGTTGGCGATCAGATATTTGCCGGCGGGGCCGTCGGGCTGGATGGAGCCAGCGGGAGAGATGTGGTCGGTGGTGACGCTGCTGCCCAGCACGGCCAGCACGCGCGCATTGCGAATGTCGGAAAGCTCAGACGGAGTTTTGGGCATCTCCTCGAAAAATGGCGGAAGTTTAATGTACGTGGACTTGGCGTCCCAGGCGTACAGGTCGCCTTCCGGCACTTTCAGGCCGCGCCAGCGCTCATCGCCGTCGAAGATTTGGCCGTACTCCTTGCGGTACATCTCGGTGCTGACGGCTTTGCGCACCGTCTCTTCCACTTCTTTTGGCGTAGGCCAGATATCGCGCAGGTAAACCGGCTTGCCGGTGCGGTCGTTGCCGAGGGAATCCTTCTCCATGTCGAAATCCATGCGTCCGGCGAGCGCGTAGGCGACCACCAGCGGCGGGGAGGCCAGATAGTTCGCGCGCACGAGAGGATGGATGCGGCCCTCGAAATTGCGATTGCCGCTCAGCACGGAGACCGCGACGAGGCTATTTTCCTTGATCGCAGAGCCGATCGCTTCCGGAAGCGGGCCGCTATTGCCGATACAAGTGGTGCAGCCAAAGCCGACCAAATTGAACTTGAGCTTTTCCAAGTACTGAGTGAGGCCGGCTGCTTGCAGATAATCCGTTACGACTTTGGAGCCGGGTGCGAGGCTGGTCTTCACCCAGGGCTTCGATTCGAGGCCGCGCTCGACGGCTTTCTTGGCCACCAGTCCCGCGCCGAGCATCAGCGAAGGATTCGAGGTGTTCGTGCAGCTGGTGATGGCCGCGATCACCACCGAACCGTTGGAGAGCTCGAAGTGATCGCCATTGTTTTTGACGTTGACGTGCTTTTGCGCAGTGCCTTCCATGGCTTTTGCAAAAGAGCTCTTGGCCTGGCGCAACGGGACGCGGTCCTGCGGGCGTTTCGGCCCGGCCAGCGTGGGCTCGACTTTGCCGAGATCGAGTTCGAGCGTGTCGGAAAAGAGAGGATCGGGCGTCTCGTCGGTGCGGAAGATGCCCTGCATTTTTGTGTAAGCATCGACAAGGGCTAGCCGTTCGGCGCTGCGTCCGGTGAAGCGCAGATAGGCGAGCGTCTCGGCATCCACGGGGAAAAATCCCATCGTTGCGCCGTATTCGGGCGCCATATTGGCGATGGTGGCGCGGTCGGGCAGAGTGAGGTTGGAGAGGCCCGTTCCGTAGAACTCCACGAATTGCCCCACGACGCCCTTCTTGCGCAGCATCTCGGTGACGGTGAGGACGAGGTCGGTGGCCGTGGCGCCTTCGGGCAAGCGGCCGTGCAGCTTGAAACCGACGACGTCGGGCACCAGCATGGAGAGCGGCTGGCCGAGCATGGCCGCCTCCGCTTCGATGCCGCCCACGCCCCAGCCGAAGACACCGAGGCCGTTGACCATGGTCGTGTGCGAATCGGTTCCCACCAGCGAATCCGGGTAGGCGGCGGGACGGCCGTCGGGCGCGCGGTCGCAGACGACGCGGGCCAGGTATTCGAGGTTCACCTGATGGCAGATGCCCATATCCGGGGGCACGACCTTGAAATTCTGAAAAGCGTTTTGCCCCCAGCGCAGGAATTGATAGCGCTCCACGTTGCGCTGGAACTCCAACTGGGCGTTGAAGGCGAAGGCCATGTCGCTGCCGAATTGGTCCACTTGCACGGAGTGGTCGATGACGAGTTCGGCAGGGAGCAAGGGATTGATCTTTTTGGCGTCGCCGCCCAGCTTGGCGATGGCATCGCGCATGGCCGCAAGATCGGCCACGGCCGGCACGCCTGTGAAATCCTGCAGCAGGACTCGCGCGGGCATGAAAGCGATCTCGGCGCGCTTTTCGGTTACGGGCTGCCACTCCGCGAGGCCCTCGATATCTTTGGCTTGCACGAAACGGCCGTCTTCCTGGCGCAGCAGGTTTTCGAGCAGAATGCGAATGGAGAAGGGGAGCTGGCCGGCGTGGCCGATTCCCCTGCGTTCGAGCGCGTCGAGGCGATAGACTTCGTAGGATTGATTGCCGGAATTAAGAGTGTCGCGCGCGCCGAAGGAGTTTTTCGATACAGCCGCCATATTTGCGAAGTCCTCTCTGGAAGCGTGATGGTTCTGCGGAACGATGTCGCACTGCCCTAGAAGGGCATGATAACGCAAACTCGTGCGCCGCGTGTAGGTATGCGCAACGGGCGGCGCGAGTTCGGCGTGGGTTCCGGTGAGAAATGCCATGAGGGATTCTTCGCTCGTGTTGCTCGCTCGGAATGACAAGCCTTAGGGCAGTTCGCCGAGAGTTTGTTCACTGAGGACTGGGGCGGCGTACGATCTTCGTTGGAATGGGCTGGAGATGGCCGGAAGTGCGCGTTCGTTTCGGCAGGGGAGGATCGCGATGAGGGCAGTGGTGCTGCACGAGTATGGCGGTCCCGAGAAACGGAGAATCCCCGGTTGTCACGTGGTGGGGGACGTACTTCCCGAACCCCACCGGCTTCGGTAATCCCATGAAGGCTTTCGCATATCACCAACATCAGGAATCTAGGCGATCCGTTAAATGTCCCGATGACGGGCTGTGGCACAATATGTTCCGGGAGGTGCACGAAAACTGGCATGGCAGTCGAAGGATGCGCGTACTGCGGTGAATTGCGCGAGTTGACGCGTGACCACGTCCCGCCGAGGGCTCTTTTCAGCAGACCGAGGCCAGGCAACTTAGTAACCGTTCCCTGCTGCAGGCGCTGCAATAGCGAATGGTCGATACATGACGAGTATTTTCGGTTCGTGATCATGCTTGGGATTGATTCAGCTAAGTTCCCGAACGAGAGCGCAGATTCCGTTCGGGCCATCAATAGTCTTCGGAGGCTGGCCAGCGCGGGGTTTGCCCAAGGGTTGTTGCGAAGCTATGAGAGTAGCCCAGCCCGGCTAAACATTGACCGCGGTCGGATCGAAGTCGTCTTGCATAGGATCGCGCGTGGGCTTTTCTATCATCAGACGCGCACGCGATTGCCACAGGCGGTGCCGTTCGACTTTAGCGAGATTGTCGACCCGGCGAAGATGTCCTCAGTTGGCCGGGAACGGATGTGCCTGTTGGAAGCGCGTCTGGTGACAATAGGACGCGGCAATTTCCGCTATGCCTTCGAGTTGTGGCCTGGGCCAGACCCATTCGAGACGATCTGGTTGATGCGTTTCTACGATCACCGCACCTTCTTTTGCTTTACATCGCCCAATTAGCGCAACTTAGCGCGTTGTCAGCTGGTGGCACTGAAGGGTCGTCCGCTGGGACGGATTCCCTCGTGGTGGCAGTGTCGGAACAGAGGCGCGCGCATTGACCTTGGGTTTGGCGTTGCAGTAGGCTGGGGTCCCCCTGCGGAGAGGTTCCTTCGAGCGGTGGGTCATGAACCGCTTCCAGCAGGGTTCACGCCTAAGATTCGTTTTCCGAAAGGAGCGCCATGCCCAAGAAAGTCGATCCTCTGAATAAGAAAGTATACGGTGCAGTAACGGCAAACCTGACAGTGGCCGACATGAAAGCGGCAGTTAATTTTTATCAAAAGGCATTCGGCTTTGCGAAACGCTCGATGATGAATGGACCGGACGGCAGGCCGATCCATGCCGAACTGACGCTCCGCGGCACAACATTGATGTTGAGTCCGGAATCGCCGCAGATGGGTTCGCGGAGTGCGAAAGCCGTGGGTGCGTCGCCGACGAGTTTGTATCTCTTGACGGAGAACGTGGACAAGGCGGTGGGCAAGGCGGTAAAGCTGGGCGCCACGATCAAGGGAGAGGTGATGGATATGTTCTGGGGCGACCGGACGGGAACGCTGGTCGATCCGGAAGGCTATCTTTGGATGGTGGCGACCCACATTGCGGAACCCACACCCAAGGAAGTGCAGCAGAAGATGAAGGAACAGATGGCGCAAATGGCCCAGCAGCAAGCGGCGAGGGCCGCGAGCGGGGCGTAAGCCTCAGTACGCGTCGCGGCCGTGCCGCGCGCCTGGCGGAACTAAAACAAAAGCAGATCCCTCACCCCCATTCGCGAACGGCGCGACTGGGTTCGGGATGACACGCGGGAGTGAGGGGCGGAGATCCGAAGCTCGGAACTCGGTCGCCCGCCACGGCGGACGACACTCGGGGTGACAGCGTCGGAGTGCAGCGCGGGAGATCGCCCGCGAGCATTCAGGGCGCGCCCCGGTAGAAACGAGAGCGGTGACGGCGCCGGGGTGGAGCGGCGTTAGGCGGAAGCGGGGCGATGCGCCTTGAGGAACGAATGGATCTGGCGCACGGCCAGGGGGATGCGCTCCTTGGGCTCCTTCCACGGGAACATGCTGACTTCGGCCTTGGGCGCGAGCATGGCGGACTCCATGGCGACGGCGTAGGGATGCGCCGGGATGTCGTCGGGCATGATCAGCACGGGCGTCTGGCAGTTGCGCACGAAGTCGCGCGTCACGGTGAAGACGAAGTCGGGGTTGTCGCGGTACATCTTGGTCAGGTATTTCTGGATGGTATCCATGGTGACATTCGGGTAGCGCTTGACGTAGTCGGGGCCCCAGCCGGTCATGCTGCCGTCATAAAGAACGGTGGGCATCTCCGGGCGGAAACCTACGGGCTGCGCCAGCACGGCGGCGACGACACGGTTGGGCGCGCGCTTTATCAGGTTCCAGATGAATGGGCCGCCGATGCAGAAGCCCATGACAAAGAACTTGTCGACGCGCAAGTGATCCAGCACGCCGAGCTGGTCATCGGTGTGCATATCCCACGGCCTGTCGATCTCCAGCGGACCAGAGGATTGCCCGGTATTGGCGGTGCGCAGGTCCGCGGAGATGAGGTGGTACTCGCCCTTGAACTCCTCGATGGTGTTAAAAGGGTTGGTCAAGCCGGAGATGGCGGAGTTCAGCCCCCCGCCGGAGATGAGCAACAAGGGGAAGCCTGAACCCCACTCCTCATAGCGGATACGAACAGGACCCTTTTCGTAGAAGGACATGGCGGCTTCTCCTTTTCCTGGCTGCTGGCCAAAGAGGCGCTCGGCAGCGGCCATCGCGGTGGCGGCGGCGCCGGTTTCCAATAGTTTGCGTCTGGTGGGATCCATGATAGGCGTCCTCCTTGGTCTTCTTACCTTGGCGCGCAATTTATAGCACAGGTTCTTTTGTCGCTAAAGAGGAGTCAATATACATGGCCCTGAACGAGAGCAGCGATGGGGTAAGATAAGCGCACTATTGGGTTGAAGAATCAGAGATGCTTGCGCGCGAAGAGGCGACCATGAAAAAGAAAGAGCGAGATTCGGTGATTCGGCGCCGGGAGTTCATCAAGCTGGGCGCAGGCGCCGCGGGCGCTGTGACGCTCGGTGGTGCGATGACCACGCTGGACGCAGGGGCAGCGCAAACGGGTTCGCCGCAAGCGGCATCGTCAGGGGCGACGCCGCAGGGAGTTCCGTGGTGGGCGGCGCGGCCCGCGAACGGGAAAGCGGGACAGCCAGAGGCGATCGACATGCACTCGCACTGGTCTCCCGAGCCGTACAACAAAGCCTTGGCCGATCTGGGACAGCCCGTCGGCGATGTTTATGCGCTGAGTTCCGACCTGGACCAGCGGCGTAAGTGGATGGACGAGCATGGTGACCTGATGCATTGCCTGACGCTTTCGGGCCAGATGCCCTGGCAGAGGGTTACCGCGCAACAGGGCGCGCATCTCGCGCAAGTCATCAACGACACGGGGATTCAGGTGCACCAGAAATATCCGGACCGGTTCGTGATCGGTGCGGAGCTGCCGATTCAAGATTCCGAACTCGCCCTGAAGGAGCTGAACCGCGTGGCAGGACACCCTGGAGTGCGTGCCGTTCATCTGCCGGATTCGATCGAGAGGCGCGACTACATCTTCGATCCGCGTTTTGCGCCCGTTCTTGCGCGCATCGAGCAACTGAAGCTGCCGATCATCTTTCACCAGATGGATGGTGTGGCCAACAATTACGGAGCCGGCAGGACGGTTGGCCCGCCGGATCTCGGCGCGTGTATCGACGCTCCCATCGAGCACACCTTCCTGGCGACGAAGTTCATCTACACCGGGACGCTGGACAAATATCCGAACCTGCAAATCGTTTTGCCGCACGCGGGCGGCGCGTTCCCTTATCTGGCGGGACGCGTGGAGCATTTCCTATTTCATATGGCGATTAAGACCAGCATACAACGTCCGTTCAGAGACTACCTGCGGCGATTCCATTACGACTATTTGATCTACTATCCGGAAGCGTTCCGGTTTCTGATGGTCATGGTGGGAGCGGACCGCATCGTGGTGGGCACGGACAACTTCGCCGCGAAAGATGTGGAGTACTCCACCAACGTGCTGGACCAATTCAAACTTCCCGCCGCGGACCGCGAGCGCATCTTGAAGGGGAATGCGAAGAGGCTGCTCGGTATATAGGCGCGACGGCTTGCTTCGCGCCATCAGACGGCAATAGCGAAAGTAAACAGCAGATCCCTGAGCGCCTTCCGCAAGGCGGCCGGGTTCCCGCCCCAAAAACACGCGACTTTTTGTCGCGCGAGGATTCGCTCGCTCCGACAGGCGTGTTTCGGGGGCCCCGGTTCGGGATGACAACCCTGAGAATTGCTCGAATCTAGGGGAGGACGGCGGCGCGCTGGGTGAGGAGGAATAGGGCGCGGCCGCTGGGCGTTGCGGTTTGTTCGGGGGAGGATTGCTTCATAGGAGTTCCGGCATATTCGAGGTAGGAATAGGTTGCGTGGCCGTCTTGCAGGGCGCCAATGGTAAGGAGTTCCACGGAACTCACGCGCTCGGGAATCTTTGCGCCAAACCAGCGCGGGTCGTTCTGCTGTTTCCAGGTCACCAGCGCGAGCACTGAACCATCGGGATATTTGCGGTCGGCATGAGTTCTGGCGTAGTCGACTGCTAAATCGTTGCCGTAGAGAGTGGACATGGTCGAGGAGTTTTTGTCGGCCATGGATGTAATGATTCTCCACTGCAGCGGATTCATGGGAAGGCCGCCGGGAAGAGTTGCCGCTTGATTGAGAGTTGGCGCGGCAGCCTGTGGATGTCCGGTGCACCCCAAAAGGCAAAGCGAGCAGGCAATGGCGAGAAGACGAACGGGCAGAACGGGAAGCTTCACCGGCTGCCTCCATCGTCGTGATGAGTGTGGCCTTCAGCTTGGTCCTGAGCTTGGATTTGAATAGGTTCGGTAAAGACATAGTTGGAGTCGCGCAGCGGCCTATGGCAGCTGACGCACTCGCGGGTGAACTCCGCGTCCTTGCCGTAGGGCTTCAGATCGGCGCCACGCCAGCGCGCCCAACCCCAGCCAAGCGTGCGCGCGTATTTCTGGCTGTCGCGAATCATGAACTCCACCTGAAAGAACGCTCCGGGGCGAACTAAGCCTTTGTCGTCAGGCTGCCGATACCAGGCGATCTTGGCGAAGGCGGCGCCGTCGGGCCACGGGTTGATGTGGTTTTCGGCGATGGCTCTTACGGCGACATCGTTTCCGAGAATTTGGCGGAGGGTGTTGTTGTCGGCGCGTTCGGTGCTGCTGATGGCTTGCCAATTCTTGTAGTCCGCAAGAAAACCGATGCCATTGGGCGCCGGGGAGACGGCCGGCGTGGAGTCGGCCTGGCGAATCCAATCCGCATATTGCGCGTCGGCGGCGGCAACGTCCTGCGGAGTGGCGGGCGACGCTTTCGATTCTAGCGAAGCCAGATACTCCTTCAAGACATTCAATTGCTCGGGCGTGACCGTGGACTCCGGATGAGCGAGCTTGTAGTTTGGCAGCGGCATGGCGCCGAGTTCGATCTGGCTGACGGATTCGAAGAGAAACCCATTCTGCTGCGCGGGAGGCAGGCTGCCGATTTCGGAGAAATTGAGATGGCTGCGTCCCTCGGTTACATCTTTGACGACGAACCAGTACGCGGGCACGGGCCAATCAAACCAGGACAGCTTGGTCTCGTTGGAGTGGCAGTTGTAACAGGAGGTCCTGAGGATCTGCTGCACCTGCGGGGGCGCGGAGAGTTCGGCGGTGACGGGAGGATTCGTCAATTGGGGACGCACGAGTTGCATGGCGGCCGCGGCGATCACCAAGATCGCGAGCGTCCAGAGCAACTGTCGAGAACGCGACGAAAATTCGGCGGCCATAGCACCCCTAAAAGTTCGATTATGAGGACGGCACCACGCGAGTTGGATGCGTGGGAAGGACGGAAGTCACGTTGATCGAGGGCTGGAAATGAGGGCACGGTCAGCGTGAGGCGCGTCACACAGATGCGTGACGGCGTCACTATGAGTCCGCGAATCGAGGCTCTAGCCTTCAAGCGATGACCGGGAGCCGACAAGGAATCCCGGCGAAAGGCAGAGTCGCAATGAATATACGCAAATCGATCGGTTGGATCGGAACTGCGGTGCTGGTGCTGGGCGGATTCGCCGGGGCTTTCACGGTGCGCGCGGCGGATAAGCCGGACTCCGAACAGGTGTCGAAGCTCCTTTCGGAAGCGAGGAACATGGCTTTCCAGTTGAAGGACGACGCCGACACCATGCAGACGTTTACGATGACGAAGGTCAGCTGGGAGACTCACCGCGATGCGATGAGCAGGATCAAGGAACACGTCAACGCGTTCGCGCAGAAAGTAGATGAGCTCAAGGCTGCGAAAGAAGAGGCTTCGCCTTGGCAGAGGACGGTCATTGAGCGGATCGACCCGTTCATCGACGAGTTGAATGGTTATTCGGAAGCAGTGATCGAAAACCTGAGCAAGCATCCGGAACGGCTGAACACGCCGGAATACAAGGAGTATCTGAACGCGAATGCAGACTTTGCGGCGGACATGGCGAGCATGATCGCCGACTTCGTGGATTACGGCAGGACGAAGGACAGGTTAGAGAACCTGGGCTACAAGCTCGAAGTTCCTGGCCGTTGATCCGACAAATGGCGCGCAGGCGGGAGGACTCAGGGGAGTCTTCCCGCCTTCCATTTTTGCAAAGGTCGAACGAGCCTCGCTCAGGCGAGCGCAGGCCCGGAGGGCGCGGGCGTTACAACCGTGGCAGCCGGTGCAGCGGGCCCCCGATGGCGGCGGCTGAGCCAGGTGAGGATCAGCGCGCCGATGCCGATGGTCCAGGCGAGGTACTCGGCGAGAAAGCCGAGGACGGACAGCGCGCCGCCGATCACCATGCCAAACGCTATACCGCCCATGAACGTAAAGAGCTTGGCGATGAGCGTGATGCCGAGAAGAGCCAGGATACCGAGGGCGACCGAGAGGTAGGGACTTCTTCGGATTCCGATGCGCTCGCTCACGAAGCGGCCGACTAGGCAGGCGACTCCGGTGAAACCAACCATCATGAGCACGACGGCCAGGGCCACGGCGAACGGTACCAGCAGCAGCAGCGGAATGCCGACGATGGAGACGGCGAGAACGATAACGGTGAGGACGACCAGAGGCACGAAGAGCACTTCCGCCAGCAGTCCGGTAAATCCGGAGCGGAGAGGCTCGCTCGCGGTTCGCTCCGCGATGGCGTCGATAAAACGGCCGCCGAGGACTACGACCACCAGGCCGAAGAGGATGAGCAGTGACGTACGCAGGACGGTGCCGAAGAAACCGCCGGCACGCGAGAAGAGATTGCGGATGGGAAAGCGGCCGGGCTGCCGTTGGCGCACGCCGCCGAAATTCGGACCGAAGCCGACATTATCGACCTTTCCGTCAATGCGCGCACCGGGCGCGCGATTCAGCGTGCCGCCCACCACGGATACATCTTCGCGCACGATCGCTTCCGGCCCGAGGTTGAGCGAGCCGCCGATGACGGTAACGCCGCGCGTGACTTCGCCATCGACATCGGCCGAGCCGCCGATGACGACCACGTCTCCGGAGACGACTTCGTCGCGCGGGACCGTGACGTTGCCGCCAATCCGAACCACGTCGCCGCGGCGCGCCCGGGTTCGCGGCGCGAGCGAATCCGGCTGATCGCTATTCTCTTGCGCGTCCGGCAGGGGAGAGGAGGAGTCACTGCGAGTCAAATCGCGCTGCGCGGCGGGGTCCAGGTAAGTGACTCGGAAGATGAGGTCGGCGTCCTTGCCCAGACGCTGGCGGGCCTCCCGCGCGGTGAGCGCGGCGCCGTTGACGGAGACGACTCCGTCACGAATCTCGACAATTTTGACATCGGTGTTGCGCTGAAGAGGAACGAAAGCCAGTTCGTCCTGCAAGGCCACGATGTTGTAATGCGCGCGGAGTTCCTGGCGCAGGCCGGCGACATTGGGGCCCGACTGGCCGCGCAAGAGCACGGCCAGGCCGAGGGCAAACAACCCGGCGCAAGCGATAAGTGCATATTTTCGTCGTGAAGGCGTCATTTTCGTCTCTTCCTTATTCAGGCTTCTTCATGACCTGCGTTGTTCGGTCGTCGCAACTCTTGCCCGAGCAAGCGCCGGAGGGCGTACAGGGCCAGCAAGGCGATAACTTCGAATGCGGCGATGGAGGCCGATGCGGAGGGAGAGGCAATCGCGTCGCCCACCGCCGTTCCGACGCGTTCCGCTACGGACCACCACCCGGCTCCCACGCTCGCCGAGGTGAGGAGCCATACCAGTGCCCGCGAAAAGGCCACCGTAGCGCGTGCGGCGAGAGCCGTGGCCGGGCCGGCGAATTCGTAAATCGCCCCGGCGCCTAGAACGGCGATCGATACGGCCGCCGCGACGTAGGCCAGGTGCGTCACCCGGCGGCGGCGATTCCGCGCCTGCCAGGCGGCGCGAACGGCTCGATCCGCGAAGGCGGCGGAGGGCTCGACCGAAGGAATCTCGGCGATGAGACGCGCGAACGCGTCCTCGGCCAAGTCCTCGCGCCCGCTTTCTTCGGCGCTCAGCCAGTGGGATTTGTTAGCCATAGATGCTTGCCGTCCTCCGGTACGGTCCCGTTCACTGTACGGAATTTCCGGCTTCCAGGTTTCAGCCCGCGCCGGTTTTTCGAATACGGCCAGGAGCCGGGGCGGCGGCCTCGGCCCATCCCTGAGCCGCCCATCCCTGAGCCGAAAGAAGCGAGGCCAGTTCCTTGCGCGCCCGGAACAGATACGTCTTTACCGTTCCCACCGGCAGGCTCATGGCTTCGGCAATCTCCTCGACGGATAGCTCTTCGCGATAGCGCAGCAGAACGGCTTCGCGATATTCGGGCCGAATGCGCTCCAAGGAGGCGTCCAAGGCACGTGCCAGCGCGGATTGTTCGGCCTGGGCATCCGGCGGCGTTCCCATGGCGGTAGCGTCCCGGACGGCATGGCCGGCGTCTTCCAGATCGTCGAGGGAGAGCGCGGGCGGCCGCCTGCGGCGAAGATAATCGATAGTGACGTTGTGCAGGATTTGAAAGAACCAACTGGCGAAGCGGCGTTGTTCGTCGTAGGCGGAAAGATGTTCGAAGGCGCGGAGGAAGGCTTCCTGCGCGAGATCCTCCGCGAGCGCACGGTCCTGGACCATGCGGGCGGCAAGATTCACGGCGGGCCGGGCGTAGCGGTTCACGAGGTCGCGATAAGCCGACTGTGATCCCGCGAGCGCCTGGCGCACCAGTTCAGCGTCGCTCGGCGTCACTGGCATTCTATACGGGATGGCGCGGGATTCGGTTTCGGTACTTGGATTTGGGTCGGGGACTTGGGCAGGGTACGGCGACATGCGCTTTTGGAACATGTAGCGGACCAGTTAATTGACCGGCCTCTTTGGCGGACGTTAGGCTTGGAACATTGGCGTCGCTCTAGGCGCAAGTCATTCGTTCGGTAAGAGGAACACCGTGAAGTTATCCACAGGCCTACCGGTCCGCTGCCTGGCGGCGGCTCTCCTGGTTATGGTTTGGGCGGCCGGCGCCCGAGCGCAGCAGGAACAGAATTGGGACGCGCTGAACGCGCGCGTGGACGACTTTTATCACCAAGGCAAAGTGAAAGAGGCGGTTTCGGCGGCGCGGGAACTGCTGCGTTTTGCGGAAGCGAACTATGGGGCGGCGACGCCCAATGTGGCGGCTTGCCTGAACAAGCTGGCCGTTCTGTACGAGGAACAAGGAAACTTCGCCGAGGCGGGGCCGCTTTTCCGGCGGGCGCTGGAGATTCGCGAAGCGTCCGGCAAGGACAGCGCGGAGATCGCCACAAGCTTGAATAATCTCGGCGCACTCTACGCGGACGAGGGCCAGTACGAGCAGGCCGAGCCGCTTTACCAGAGGGCGCTCGAGATCCGCGAAAAATCGCTCGGCGTCGACAATTCCGACCTGGCCACCAGCCTTAACAATTTGGCCGTGCTCTACGACCTCGAAGGGCGTGAGGTGGAGGCGCTGCCGCTCTACGAGCGCGCGCTGGCCGTTCGCGAACGCGTGTCTCGTCCGGACGATCCCGACGTGGCCAAGAGCTTGCTCGATCTGGCGGGAATCTATCGAGAGCAGCAGCGTTACGAGGAGGCCGAGCCGCTCTACCGGCGGGTGCTGGCAATCGACGAAAAAGCCAGCCGCGAAAAAGGCGGCGGCGATCAGGGCGATCTTGCAGCCACGCTGGACGATTTGGGAACGGTTTACCTCGGAGAAGGGAAGTATGCGGAGGCCGAGCCGATCTACAAGCGTGCCGAGGCTTTGGCCAAAGAGAACTTCGCCAGAGACCCGCTGGCAGCCACGATCTACAGGAATGTCGCACGGCTGGACGAAGCCGAAGGGCATTACGATAAGGCCGAACCGCTCGATCTGCTGGCGCTCGATATCCTGGAACAGAATTTCGGAGAGAACAGCGCGCAGCTGACTCCGGTCCTCGGCAGCTTGAGCGAACTTCTTTATTTGCAGGGGCGATACACGGAAGCCGCGACGGTTTTGCAGCGCGAGTTGCAGATACAGGAGAAAGTGCTGGGCGCGAACGATCCCACAATCGCGACGATGCTGGACGATTTTGCCGCGCTGCTGCTGAAGACGAACCACTCCGCAGAGGCGGCGCAGGCCGAGCAGCGGGCCAAGGCGATTCGCTCGAGGGCGGTGTCGGCGCAGGGAAGCGATCCGGCGAACTAGCTGGAAGCTATCCGTTCGCTCGGTTTCACACTCCGCCGTAATGTAAGTTCCTGGGGGCTCCCCCGGTCTTGGCAGTATTCCTCTCCTACGACCTTCAGGGTACTTTGGCGTCCGGTTTCCTATCGACAACTGCGGACGCATGGGGCGACTTCCATACCGGTGCGGGCGAGCAATGGCGTGGCTGGCGCTGGGGGTCGCGCTTACGATGGCCGTGCCGTTTTCCGCAGCGCAAGCGCAGACGTTTCTGCCGGTTCCGCTGAATCTTTCCAATACAGGGCAGGCGGCGATTCCGTCGATGGCGATGGGGCCGAACGGCGAGATCGACGTGGTGTGGCTCGATGCGGGGCGGATTTTGTTTCGGCGCTCGCCGGATGGCGGGCAGACGTTTTTGTCGACGATGACGGTGGCGACGACGAATCTTCCGCCGGCAGGGTCGCAGACCGGGCAGCCGCAAATCGCCGCAAATTCCGGGGGAGTGTATGTGGCCTGGGCGGGCCCTGAAGATATTTTCTTCAGCAGCCTGACCGGCGGCGGGACGATCTGGAGTTCGCCCGTGAATGTCTCCAACGGGAAGGGAATCGCGGGTAGCGGCAGCGCGGCTGTGCCGCACATGGCCACAGACCCGAGCGGAGGGGTGGACATTGTGTGGGGGCAGAACGGCGCGTACTTCGCGCGGTCGCCAAACGGGACGAGCTTTAACGGCGTTGTGCCACTTACAACGTCGGCGATGGCCAAAGAGAGCCCACGGATCGCGATTGACCCGAGGGGCTACGTCTACGCGGTTTGGGCCAATGCCGATCCGAACTGCCCGTCCATGACCTTCGCACGGTCCGTCGACGCGGGGGGAACTTTTCAGACCTATCCCGTGTCGGACGAGCTCATGATTGGCGGCGTGAACGAACCTGGCTGCGCGTCGGCGGTGCAAATCGCCGTGGGCGCGGGCAATACCATTCATCTGCTTTGGGCTAACGACACTCCGATTCAAGATCTGGTGACGACGTATCAGACCGATCCGGGCGGCTCTTCGTTCGCGGGCTTCGGCCAAAGCGCAGAGCAGGGCTTTCAAAATCTCTCCAGCACGTCTTCTTTCACGCCAGAGATGGCCATCGATGCCAATGGCAATATCGACGTGGCGTGGATCGGGGATTATCAACAAAACGTCGGGCCTGCAGCCGTCTATTTCAGCCGGTCGGCCAGCGGCGGGACCAACGGCAGCTTCTCGAACCAAAAGCCGCTGACGGCGCCCCCCGTATCGGGATTGCCGACGGGATTCGCGCAGATCGTGACTGAGCCGGGCGGGGCGATGGACGTCATTTGGCAGCAGGCGAGCGCCGCGAATCCTAACGGAGCTTATGACATTGTCCTGGCGCGTTCGACCGATGGGGCGACGTTCCAGAAATTCACGATGGATAGCGCGCCGACGGCCGCGGCGAATACCGGGCAGATCGCCGCGGATGCGAACGGCAAGGTGTACGTGGTGTGGCTGGGGAGTGCTGGGAGCGGAGGAGACGTTCTGATCAACGGGGATTCCGAGGGGATCACCACGCCTCCTCCGTTCAGCTTGACCCAGGTGAGCGCGACGGTGTCGCCGGTGACGGCGACGGTCGGCGTAGGTGGCACTGGGATCTTTACGGTGGCGCTGCAATCGACGAATACGGTTGCAGGATCGGTGACACTGGCGTGCGCCGGAGCGCCGGCGGGAGTGAGTTGCACGTTCACGCCCGCCTCGGTCAGCTTGGGCGCGAATGGAAGCGGGTCGGCCGCGCTGAAGGTCGGCGTCTCCGCGAAGCCGGCGACGTCGGCGGCGCAGCCGGGCCGGCGCTTCGGCGCGGGACGACGGGCGATGCGCGACGCGCCGGCCGCGCGGATGTGGGCCATCGGGTTCATGGTGTTCGTGGTGTTCGTGGTACTGATGCTGGTGGCGCGCCATGAGGATTCGCGGTTCGGGCGATACGCTCGCGGGCTGGCGTGGAGCCTGGTGCTGGCGGCAGCGGTTACGGCAATGGTCTCTTGCGGCGGATCGACCAGTACGAGCGGCGGAGGTGGAGGCGGAGGCGGAAATTCGGTCACGTTCCCGCTCGTCGTGCAGGGGCAAGCCAATTCCAGTTCGACGAATCTGCAGACGATTTCCATCACCGTTCCATAGCGGCGCTTATCCGGGCCCACCGCAGGGAAAGGCCGCAGCAGATACGGTATTCAAGGCATGCCAGGTGACGGATTCCACGTATTTTGTTTCGTTCGGGTTTGAGTGATTCTCCGCAGTGAATCCCAGCTCATTCACTCAATTTAAATCGCAAGCGCGGGAAGAGCACGCAGGCAAGATGACCCGAACAGCATTGGCGGCAGCGATGGCGGTCTCGAAAAGACTGGCATTGGGTCAAGGGCTTGTCTGCAGCGTACTGCTGCTGAGCGGCGCAATGGGGTTTCTAGCGCCGCCGGCACGCGCGCAGACCTTTACGCCACCGGCAAACATCTCGGGCGACGGCACGGCATTGTCTCCACAGGTGATCGTGGATTCGGCGGGCAATCTCGATATCGCCTACCTCGATACGGGAAGCGATGTTTCGAGCAAGAGCTTGTGGTTTGTGCGCGGCACGCTCAGCGGAGGCGCCTTCCATCCGCTGGCCGCCCCGGTGCAGGCCGCGGCGAGCGCAGGAAACTCCTTCCGCATGGCGCTGGAGTCGGATTGCGTCGTCGATCTGGCGTTTACGAATGGCGTGGAGTCCACCGACATATTTTTCGCGCGATCGGCGGATTGCGGAAAAACGTTTCAGGCGACGAATGTCAGCAAGAGCCCCGCGGATTCCACTGTGGGCAATCCGCAATTGGCGATCCAGAACGGCAACGCCGAAATCGTTTGGACGGCAGAAACGCCCGCGAGCCTCACCAGCACGATTTTTCATGCGGAGCGGCAAGCGAGCGGTGGGCTTACGGCGCCGGTGGCTTTGGGCTCAGGGGCCGCGGGCGTGTCCTGCATGGCGGCGTTTGCCGTGCCCGGTACGGGGAACACGGCTGTAGGCTGGTGCGACATCGATCAGGGCAATATATGGATCGTGAACGCGGTGGCGAGCGGGGCGCAGCCGGTGCTGCTGGGCGCCGGTCAAGGGGCGCAATTCGCAGCGGATCCTGCGGGGAACATTTATGCAGTTTGGGACGACGCCGGAAATAGCTCGGTTTGGTTCAGCCGGTCGAGTGGACCAACCGGCGGATTCCGGGCAACGAAACAGATTTTTCCGGGGACGAGCGGGGCGCAGACGACGGTACCGCAAATAGCCATTGCCAGCAAAGGTAATATCGACATGCTGGTGTCGGTGGAACAGCGAGTGGGATCGCCGGACCGGTCGATGGACACGATTCAGTTCAGCTTGAGCCGCTCGAGCGATGGCGGGAACAGCTTCGCGGCGCCGGTGAGCGTTGCGAAAGTCTCGTGCGCGCTTTGCGGTGCGGGTGTTCCCGCGCAGATGGCTGTGGATTCGGCGGGAGACGCCGACGTGGCCTGGGAGGCGCTGGGCGGCTGGAGTGCTGCAGGGTTCTGGTTCAGCCGGTCGAACGCTCAGGGCAGCTCGTTTTCCGCGCCCGTCGCGATTCCAGCCAGTCCTACGGGGGGCGTGGAAATTACCACCGACCCGGCCAATCACATTTTCCTCTCCTGGACCGCGCAGGGAGCCACGCCCGCTGCAATGATCAGCGAAGCAAGCGCGCCCAATTTTTCGGTGAGCGCCACGCCGGCAGCGCTCTCGGCCATGCCCGGAGGCTCGGCGACGGCGCAAGTGACGCTCACCGCGACGGACGGGTTCAACGAGGCCGTGAGTCTGGGTTGCGGCAATCTGCCCGCGGGAGCGGAGTGCTCGTTCAATCCTCCAGCGGCGATACCGGCGGCTTCGGGCGCAGTTGTGACCATGACGGTGACGATTCCTCCGACTCTTCCACCGGGCGGCTTTCCCTTCACTGTGACGGCAACCACTCCGTTCGAGGTGCAAGCGGTGAACATCGAGGAGAGCGTGGGCATGGTGACGGGCCAGGTGTCTCCGGAGGCGGTGACGATCCCGGTAGGCGGGACGGCGAGCTTCGCAGTGACAATGACGAGCACAAACAACCTGAGCGGACAATTCCAGTTGGCGTGCAACGCGCCGGCGGCCGTGACCTGCGATTTTACGCCGGCCTCGTTTTTCCTTCCGATCAACGGCAGGGTGAATGCGACGCTCACGGCGCAATTGACGAATGTGCCTGCAACCGGCGCGACGCTCCGGATGTTGGAAGATGCTTTTCCTGATGCGTTGGCGCCCGTCACGGCTTGGGGAATCGCGATTTTGCTGCTGACCGCGGTCACCGCGGCGTTTGCACGAAGCACGAGGCGAGACGTCTATGTCGTCGCGCGCACGATGGCCGCGACAACGATGACTTTCGCGCTGGCGGCGGCGATGGTTTCTTGCGGCGGGGCCGTGAGCAGACAGACTCTTGGCTCAAGCCCGACAGCTACCGGCAGCCCCAACACGCCAGCGGGCGCCACCTCCGTGACGTTTGCCATGACTGTGGTGGCGGAGTCGGGCGGCAGCGTAGTGACCGTCGGGACGGTTACGGTCACCGTGCCGTAACGGTCTGCGTGCCGACTCGTCGAGCAGGAGTTCGGAAGAACCAATCCGATTCGACCGCGGTTGAGATCAGTGCTTGGCTCGGAAGCGGATCGCGTCTATTACGCGAAGCGCGAAATACAACTGAGGAAGTGGGACAAGTACAAGTTCGCACAGGGAGTCGTCATCCTCGCCGCCGAGGCACTACTGACCCAGGACGAGAAATTCTCGCTCACCGGGATGGCCGTGACGGAAGCGGAGGCTACCGTGGATGTCCGCCAATTGAAGGGCAGTCCGCCCTTCCCACACTGACACCTCAAGTTAGGGCTGACGCGTAGGAGGACCCGCCTGACCCGGGCTCCCTATCCCTAAGTTGTACCTCTGTACAGCTAGGCGGCTGGCCGCGGCCGGGGCAATATTTCATACGTTGCATAAACCCTAAAGCCCACCGGCTTTTTTGACCTTCGGTGGCGTGGGGCCCGCGCCACGATGAATTCGAATCGGCCATTCGCTTTGCTGATGATGGTAGCTTTCTTGGTGTCCGCTTGCGGCGGCACGACCAGCACGAAGAACTCCTCACCTTCTTCCAACGCTGGCACGAGCGGTGGCTCGAGTTCCGGTTCGAGCAATGGCGGCGGCAATGCGGGTGGCTCGGGAGGCGGGTCCTCTGGCCCCTCGGGGGCCTCGCCGGGCGGCGGCAATCCGAGCGGAGCGTGCAGCGCGATGACGACGGGGCAGGGAGGAAGCTTGAATGGCTTCGTGCCTTTCCCGGCGGACAATGCGTGGAACAAAGATATTTCCTCGGCGCCTGTCGATCCGAATTCCAGCGCGATCATCAATTTCATCGGCGGGACCGTGCGCGTGCATCCGGATTTTGGGTCCGGGCTCTACAACGGATCGATCATGGGGATTCCGTATCTAGTGGTTGGAGAGCAGCAGGGGCCGGTGCCGATCGACTTCAACGCGTACGGCGACGAGAGCGATCCCGGTCCCATGCCGATACCGGTGAGCGCCGAGGTCGAGGGAGATCCGAATCCGGGGTCGGGCGACCGGCATGTCCTCGTGGTCGACAACAACAATTGCTGGCTCTACGAGCTTTACGGCGCCGATCCACAGACGAGCGCGTGGGACGCGGGCTCGGCCGCGGTCTGGGACCTGACGGCCGACGGGCAGCGCCCCTACACGTGGACCTCGGCCGATGCTGCGGGGCTGCCCATTTTTCCTGGATTAGTTCGCTATGACGAAGCCGCGGCGGGAGCGATCAAACACGCGCTGCGGTTCACGCTGCAATCGAGCCGCGCGGCGTTTATTCCGCCCGCATCGCATTGGGCGGCCAATTCGACGAATTCGCTGGCCGCGCCCATGGGCATGCGGCTGCGGCTGAAGGCCGGCTTCGACGTCAGCTCGTTCTCGGCGACGAACCAGGCCATCCTCAACGCTCTGAAGAAGTACGGCATGATCATGGCGGACAACGGTTCGTCGATGTACATCAGCGGCGCGCCGGACGACCGCTGGGACAACGACGACTTGCACAATCTCGGCAACGTGACCGCTTCGAACTTCGAGGTGGTGCAGATGAGCCCGGTTTACACGGCTTCCAACTTGCCAAGCGGGGCGGCGCCCGCGATCGCGAGCTTCACGGCGAGCGCGCAGCTGGTGGCGCCGGGAACGCCGGTCACGCTGACGTGGAATGTGAACGGCGCGTCTTATTTTGTAATTTCGCCGGACGTCGGGGCGGTGCGAGGCATGAGCGTGGTGGTGACGCCGGCGCAGTCGACGAGCTATACCTTGTACGCCGCCAACGCCTTCGGGCGCACCACGGCATCGGTCAACATCACGGTGCACTGACGCCTTGCGTTCTTTGGCGGCCGCCTTCCAGCGAAACATCGTTCTTTTCCTATCCTAACCGATCAGCGATTGACCCGCGTGGCGATCTAACTGAGAATACTCGGCCTATGAGCAATCCTCTTTTGCACAAACGTTTGGCAGTGTTGGGCGCGGGCAAGATGGGCGGAATTCTGCTGCGCGCTTTTCTGGATCAGAAGCTGGTGGCGCCGGGGCACGTCAGCGCGACGGTGCGGCACGCCGAGCGCGCGCAGAAGCTCGGGAAGGCGCTGGGCGTGCGCATCGGAACCGACAATCGCGCGGCGGTGCAAGGCGCGGACGTGGTGCTGCTGGCGGTGAAGCCCATGCAGGTGGCGGAAGTGCTGCAGGAGATTCGCGACGCGTTGAAGCCGGGCACGGTGCTGGTTTCCGTGGCCGCTTCGGTGCCCACTAAATTCATCGAGCAGCATCTGGCGAGCCAAGTAGCCGTGGTGCGGGCGATGCCCAATACGCCCTGCGCCATCGGCGTCGGGATGACGGGCATCGCGAAGGGCAGCCACGCTACCGCGGCGCACGTGGAAATGGCCAAGGCCATGTTCGAGGCCGTGGGCCGCGTGGTCGTGCTGGACGAGAAGCACATGGACGCGGTGACCGGGCTATCGGCGAGCGGCGCAGCGTTTGTCTACATTCTGCTGGAGTCGCTGGCGGAAGGCGGCGTGAAGGTGGGTTTGCCGCGCGACGTGGCCACGTTGCTGGCGGCGCAGACCATGCAAGGCGCGGCGCGCACCGTGCTCGAGACGGGCGATCACCCCGCGCTCTTGAAGGACGGCGTGACCACGCCGGCTGGCTGCACCATCGACGGCATCATGGAGCTGGAGGACGGCAAAGTTCGCGTGACGCTGATCAAGGCGGTGGTGAAGGCGACTGAAAGGGCCAAGGAGCTGATGTTCGACGCGGTGTGATGCGCGAGAGGGCGCGGCAAGGCTCAAGGCTTACTCCGGCAGACTCCAACTGATAGAGTGCACGCATGGGCAGCGCGGGCTGGACGAAATGGCTGATCCTTGCCGGAGTCGTGACGGCGGGCCTGGGCATCCTTCTCTACACGCGGCTCGGTTGGGTGAACGAAGTCGCGATTTCGCTGAACAGCTTCGCGTTGTTGCGCGCGGCGGAGACCGGCAGCCTTCTGTTGACGGTCGTAGGCCTGCTGGCGGCGTTGACGGGAGGCGTGATCTGGGCCCGGCACGCGGCGTTGAAGCAATTGCCCATTCCCGCAGCGTCGGTGGCTCTTCTGGCTTTTCTGCTGATTCGGTTTGTCGATATCAATATGCACGGCCCGACGGCCATCTTCACGTTTGTCACGCCGGCGACGCTGGCCATGGCCGTCCTTCTTTTCGCCATTGGCGGCGCGCGTTTTTTGCAATCGCGGCGGCAGCAGCGCTGATGCAAACTTTCCGAGGATCGGAGGCAAGGCCATGTTTTGGCGGAGCAAGGGAGGCGCAGGCATGAGAACGATGAGTTTGAGGGCCGCGGCCCTTGCCGTTCCGCTGCTGGCATTCATGGGCAGCGTGCGCGTAGAGGCGCAAGTGCAGCCCACAAATTCGCTGCCCAATCCCTACCGGACAGTCGCGGACTGGGCGAAGCTTCCCGAGGGGAGGACCTGGGGCTCGACGGCCGGAGTAACCGTCGACGCCAAAGGCCACATCTGGGTGGCGGAGAGATGTGGAGCGAACACCTGCGCGGGTTCAAACTTAGCGCCCATTTTGGAGTTCGACCCATCGGGCAAGCTGCTCACCAGCTTTGGCGCGGGTATGTTCGTCTTCCCTCACGGCATCACCGTGGACCGGCAGGGAAACGTATGGGTTGCCGATGGCGACGGGAAAGACGGGAAGGGCCACCAGGTTTTCGAGTTCAGCCCGAAGGGAAAAGTCCTATTGGCGCTCGGCAAGCCGGGAGTGGCGGGCGCGACGGAAGACACGTTCAACCGGCCCTCGTCCATTGCGGTTGCGCCGAACGGGGACGTCTTCATCGCGGATGGGCACGGCGGAGACAGCAACGCGCGCATCATGAAATTTTCGCACACGGGCAAATTCATCATGTCCTGGGGAAAGAAGGGAACCGGTCCCGGCGAGTTCGATATCCCGCACGCGCTCGCGTTTGATTCCCAGGGCCGCTTGTTCGTGGCGGACCGTGGAAACAATCGCATCCAGATTTTCGATCAGAACGGGAAATTCGTCGATCAATGGCCGCAGTTCAGCCGGCCCAGCGGAATCTTCATTGATCGGCACGATGTGATTTACGTCGCCGATTCGGAATCCGGCTCGGTGGCCAAGGACCACGCGGCCTGGAAGAGGGGTATTCGAATCGGAAGTGCCAAGGACGGCTCGCTCGCGGCGTTTATTCCCGACCCGAATACGGATCCCAATTACATGGGCACAAGCGCGGCGGAGGGGATCGCGGCGGATGCGAACGGAGTGATCTACGGAGCGGAGGTGGCTTTGAAGGATGTGAAGAGGTACGTCAAGCAATGACGGAAACGATTGCCTTGGTGACCGGCGCGAACCGGGGAATCGGCAGGGAAGTTTCCCGCCAACTCGCTGCCAAGGGCGTCCACGTAGTCATGGGAGCGCGCGACCCGCAACGCGGCGAAAAAGCCGTGGCTGAATTCAAAGCGCAAGGCCTTCCGGTCGAATCAATCGAGCTCGATGTGACTTCGCAGGCCAGCGTGGAGAATGCCGCAGCCGAAGTGGAGCGCCGCCACGGACGGCTGGACATCCTGGTGAATAACGCCGGCATCGCGCTCGATTGGGTGCCGGCCTCGGAACTGACGGTTGACGCACTCGAGAAGACGTTGGAGACCAACGTTGTGGGAGCTTTCCGCGTCACCAAGGCCTTCCTCCCGCTGCTCAAAAAATCCAAGCGCGGGCGCATCGTCAACGTGTCCAGCCGGATCGGTTCGCTCACGGTGAACGCGGACCCCAACAGTTCGCTTGCCGTGCGCAACCAGTTGCTTGCTTACTCCGCGTCGAAAGCCGCGCTGAACATGATCACGATCCATTTTGCCAACTTGCTGAAGGGCACGGGAATCAAGGTGAATTCGGGGAATCCGGGTTTCACGGCCACGGATATGAACCGGCATACCGGAACCAAGACGGTGGAGCAGGGCGCGAGGACGCCGGTGCGCCTGGCGCTTCTTCCGGACGATGGGCCTACGGGCGGCGTGTTTAGCGACGAGGGCCCCGAACCGTGGTGAAGGCCCCGTTTATCAAGCCCCACTCCTTAGCAGACGCAGGAGACGGGTTCCGAGCACGCGTCAATCGTGATCTGAGAAATCGGATCTAAGACGCGGCCACCTAGTTGGCTGGTGCGCACGCCGCTTTGGGCTCAGGACGCAGCAGCAAGTAAAACGCTGCGACATGCGTGATCATTAGTATGGGCACGTAGATGATCGGGATCGCGTAGGTGGCGCCAAACTGCCCGGCTAGCGCGGGAACGCCGGCCCGCACGGCGTGGTAGTAGTCGAGAATGAGGTCGACCGTCCCAACGAGATTGAAGGAGACGACCAACAGCCAGAAGAGAGGACGGATCCTTACCGTGAGAAGCGCCAGCATGGCCAGCACCCCGGTGGCAAAGTCCCAATAGGCGGCGAACGCGGCGAAGCCAGCGGGAAGATTGGGGCCGACGATGCCTGGAAGAATAAACACCAGCCCGAAGAAGCGGAAGCTGTGCAGCGTGGCGATGGCGCGATGCGCTTCGACCTTGTCCATCGACTTGAGCTTTGGGAAGACGTATACGCGGAAGCAAAGCAGCCACGCGACATAACCTAGAATGAGATGTATTCCGAAGATCGTGTCCTGCGACATTTGCCCTCCTCTTCAGATCGACTCAGTTGCCTTGGTCTTGACGTGAGATGATACAAATCATCCTATGGGTACAAAAAAAACTAAAAACCGGCGAGCAGCCGGTCGCGGACGCCGTTCAGAATATTTTGCCGCATGGTTCGATCCGGCATGGTGCGTGCAATGGCGATCGCCCCGACCATGGATGAAAAAATGGCGAGAAAATTTTCGGACTTTTCCTCGTCACTGCGCCCCGGCATGAAGGGCAAGAGCTCCTGGCGAAGTTTCAGGATCGCCGAGGAGATTCGTTGCTTGAGCCTGGGCCGCGTGCGCGACATGTCCGGGGCCAAGGCGGCTATGGGGCAGCCTTCCTCGGGACGGTCACAACGCTCCAGCGCCAAATAGGTCTTGATCATGGCCTTCCACCCTTCGCCGGGCTCCGCCTCGTTCGCGGCCGCGACGAGCGTGTCCCGAAGCTCCTGCAAGCTCTGCTCGATCGCTTCGACCAGGAGGTCGTCGCGGCTGCCAAAGTGCCTGTAGAATCCGCCGTGCGTCAGGCCTGAGACCTTCATTAATGTCGCCACCGCAGGTCCGTTCAGACCCTTCGCTCGCAGTTGACGGGAGGCGTTCCTTACGATTCTCCGGTGCGTGCTGGCCTTATGATCCGGTTCGTAGCGCATATTTGATAATTGGATTATATCCGTCATCCCATGTAAGTCAAGTGGCCAACCCATTTGCCGTAGCCGCCGCTGCTAGGTTATGCGCTCAGTTGACTCGGGTTTGCGGTTCCGCGAGCACGAAGGGGGCGATCTCCACGTCGAAGTGCTCGTTGCGGTCGTCGATCATCTGGTAGGTGCCTTGCATGGAGCCAAAGGGCACGGTCAGCGGGCAGCCTGAGGTGTACTCGAAGCTTTGACCAGGAGCCAAGACCGGCTGGTTCCCGACGACGCCCGGACCGCGAACTTCCTGCACCTTGCCCATGCCGTCGGTGATGATCCAATGGCGGCTCACCAGCTGAACGGTGTGCGTTCCTTCGTTGGTGATGCGCACGGTATAAAGGAAAAACCAGTGGTTGCGGTCGGGGCTGGAGCGGCCCGGGTCGTACTCGGCCTTGACGCTGACGCGGATGTTGCGCGTGGTGGCTTCCGACGTATGCATTCGATTGTCCGAGACGTGATCCTAGCACACGGCAAGATACACGGCACGCGCGAGCGTCACGGGAAAGGTCTTTCTGCCGGGTCGCGTTCTTCGCTATTCGCTTCAAACGAGCGGTGTGTGTTAGGATGTGCGGCTCGATATTTGATTGAGCGGCGAGAGTTGTGGCTGGTGAGATTCGCCGCGAGAAAACGATAAATGCCAGGGCAATACATTCCGATCCTGATCTTTGCCGTGCTGGCCATGGCTTTTCCCGCCGTGACGCTGGTGCTTTTCAAGTTCATTCGGCCCGACTCGAGAGCGACGGGAGCGAAGCTGAAGCCATATGAATGCGGGATTCCGGCGGAAGGCGACGCGCGCGGGCGCTACTCAGTGCGGTTTTATATCGTGGCTATCCTGTTCGTGGTTTTCGACGTGGAGACGATTTTTCTTTTTCCGTGGGCAGTCTTGTTTTCCACGCATGAGGAGGGTTTCCGCCTCTCGCCCCTTTACGGACTGGCCAGCATGTTCGTCTTCCTGGGGATACTGATCGTGGGCTACATCTGGCTCTACCGGAAAGGCGCGCTGGAGTGGGTGTAAGCAACGGATAGTGGGAAGGGCATTCCCGGCAGGATTTGGCGGCCGGGAATTTTTTTGCGCGCCGGCAGTTTTTGAGCCGCGAACGAACGGCGCGCCTCGACGGTATCTCTTGGGGGAATACGTTGCCTTGTGCTAGGCGCTGTGTTAGAAACTACGGTTCGCGTTTGAACGGATTGGCGCGTGTGCGCGCCGCTATCGCCATCCGCGAAAACGCGCTTCAGGAAGAGCGTTCGCGCTCCGTTCGGGCTCATGACCGATTCTGAGGAAAAGCAGCCAACTCGTCCGCCGCAGGCCGATAAGCCTGGCGAGACGCCCGCCGCACCTTCCGGCGCGGCTCCGGAAAAACCGCAAGCGGGCGGCGAAGAGAAGCCCGCCGCGCCCGCGCCTCCGGCTCCCGCAAAGCCGGCAACTCCCGCTGCGCCCGCGGCTTCCGGCGCGGTTCCGCCGAAGCCCCCAGCTCCAGGAGCGCCTGCGGCGGCGAAGCCGGCCGGCCCGCCGCCTCCTCCCAAGGAACCGCCGCTCAAGCCCGCGCCGCTGGAGAATGATTTGGTGAAGCGGTATAAAGCGCGGTTTGGCGGAGCGATTCTGGAAGCGTGGCTCGACCGCAAGCAGGCCATCCTGGTGACCACGCCCGACCGGTTGCTGGAGATCGCGCAATACACGCGCGACGAAGAGAAGTTCGACTATCTGGTGGATCTGACGGCGGTGGACTGGCCCAAGCGCGAAAAGCGGTTTGACCTGGTGCTGATTCTCTACTCCTTTCCCAAAAACGAGCGGCTGCGCATCAAGGTACTGCTGGCGGACGGCGAACCCGTATCCAGCGTGGAGAGCGTGTGGCCCACGGCCAATTGGCTGGAGCGAGAGATCTACGACATGTTCGGCATTGTTTTCGAAGGTCACTCCAACTTGAAGCGGCTGCTTCTACCGGAAGAGTGGCAGGGCTATCCGCTGCGCAAGGATTACGACATTTTGCAGCAGGACGAAGACTGGATTCGCGAGAACCTGGGCATCGAGAGCGGGCAATAAGGCGATGAGCGACGCATTCGACAATTTTCTGCCGGGCGGCAAAGCGAACGTCGAGACGACGGTTCTCGGGGCCGACGAGATCATCCTCAATATGGGGCCGCAGCACCCTTCCACGCACGGCGTGCTGCGCGTGAAGCTCCGGCTCGACGGCGAGAAAGTGGTCGGTTCGGAGTGCGTGATCGGCTACCTGCATCGCGGCGTGGAGAAGATCGCCGAGCACCGCAGCTACCAGCAGTTCGCGCCTTACGTGGACCGCATGGACTACGTGGCGGCGGTCTCCAACGGGCTGGGCTACTGCGAGGCGGTGGAAAAGCTGATGGGCGTGGAGGCGCCGCCGCGGGCGCGCGTGATCCGCACCATTCTCACGGAACTGCAGCGGATCGCCAGCCACCTTTTCTGGCTGGGGACGCACGCCTTGGACATCGGCGCGCTAACTCCGCTCTTCTATTGCCTGCGAGAGCGCGAAGAGATCCTCAAGATTTTCGAGAAATACTGCGGAGCGCGGCTGACCACGCACGCCTTCCGCATCGGCGGCCTGCAATATGAGGCCTACGATGAGCTGGAAAAGGACACCGAGCGATTCTGCAGGGGATTCGACAAGCGCGTGGATGAGTACGAAGCGCTGCTCACGGAGAATCGCATCTGGGTAGGACGCACGAAAGGAATCGGAATCCTGAATGCGGCGGACGCCATCGCCATGGGCGTCACCGGGCCCGTGCTGCGGGCCAGCGGAGTGCAGTGGGACATTCGCAAGGCCATGCCCTATGCGGCCTACGATCAGTACGAATTCAGCATACCCACGGGGAAGAACGGCGATACGTACGACCGGTATCTGGTGCGGCTCGAAGAGATGCGCCAATCGCGGAAGATTTGCCTGCAGGCCATCGAAAACATTCCCTCGGGACCGATCCTCGGCAAAGTGGGCAAGGTGCTGAAGCCGCCGCCGGGCGAGGTGTACCACGCCATCGAAGCGCCCAAGGGCGAATTGGGCTACTACATTGTGAGCGACGGAACCACGCAGCCGTACCGCGTGCGCATCCGGCCGCCGTCACTGGTTAACCTGGAAGCGCTGGACCAGATGATTCGCGGGCATTTGGTGGCCGACGTGGTGGCGGTGATCGGCACGCTCGATATCGTGCTGGGGGAAGTGGACCGGTAAATGGACCTTCACGCACTGCTGCCATTTCTTTTTCCGGTGCTCTTTGCGCTGGTGATCGTGGCGGTGCTGCCGCTGATCGCCGGCTACATCGTGCTGGTGGAGCGCAAGGTCATGGCGGATATGCAGGTGCGCCTGGGGCCCATGCGCGTGGGTCCGCACGGCCTCTTGCAGCCCATTGCCGACGCGGTGAAGCTGCTGCTCAAGGAAGACATCATTCCGGAGAGCGCGGATAAGCTGGTCTTCTGGGGCGCGCCGCTGAT
>Ga0335081_10002494_pt1 | contig 29010 bp, 18 predicted proteins | sample Lox_Sample_35_FD_206713 | JGI IMG/M metagenome (GOLD analysis project Ga0335081, IMG submission 206713) | Soil microbial communities from Loxahatchee National Wildlife Refuge, Florida, United States - Lox_Sample_3.5 | ecosystem: Environmental > Terrestrial > Soil > Wetlands | place: USA...
CCGGAATTAAAGAATTTCACCAGCAGCATCACTCCCTTTGGCAAACACATGTTCGATCTCCGCACGGGTGCCATTCCTGATGTGCAAACGGCACGCTGCTGCCGCGCGGAAGGCATCGTGTTCCTCGACCGCCGCGATTCCGCCGCCGCCCAACTCGTCCCTATGGATCCAGCCGCCGCGCTCGCTCAATTCGAATACGACCGCGCTTATTGGGATCCGCCCGTCTTCAATGAGCACCGCGAAATCATGACGTCCCTGCTGTCCCGCGGCGTCCACACTCTGCGATACAGCAATTTCGACGACGCAATCCAAATACTGGAGTCTTTAGTTCCATGACGAAACGGCTTCTGATCGCTCTATGCCTGCTCGCCACAAACCCCAGCTCATACGCCCAGGTTGCCTCCGCCACGCTTCTCGGCGAAGTCCACGACGAGTCTGGCGCTCTCTCTCCCGCGGTCGCAATCACGGCGCGCCAGAACAATACCGGCTTCGTCCGCACCGCCGTCACAAATGCTCAGGGCGCTTATCGCATCGACGAGCTGATTCCCGGCCAGTACACCGTCACCGCCGAAAAGCCCGGCTTCCAGACACTCGAATCGAAAGATGTCCTGCTTGAAGTCAATCAGAAGGCGCGGCTCGACATGCAGCTCTCCTTGGGTAGCGAGCGCGACAGCGTCACCGTCGAAGCTCAGGTCTCACCGGTGCAAAGCGACGACGCCACCGTCGGCTATCGCCTCAATTCCTCCAACATCGATGCCCTGCCGCTCGTCCAACGCAACGTCGTCAGTCTGGTTACGCTCGGTCCCGGCGCCATCCCGCGCCAGCTTGGCGGATTCGTGTCCGACCAGGTCAACTCCGTGCAAGCCAATCGCGGCGCCACCGCTCTCAATCCCCCCATCAACGGCGCGCGATCTTACATGAATGCGTTTCTGATTGATGGCGCCAACGACACCGATCGCAATACTTTTGCCATCGCCGTCGAGCCACCCATGGACTCGGTGCAGGAGTTCCGCATCGACACCTCCGCCGCCACCGCCGAGTTCTCGCAGGCCGCCGGAGGCGTCATGGACGTCGTCACCAAGTCCGGTTCGCTCGCCTGGCACGGCAGCGCGTTCGAATACTTCCGCAATGAAGCCCTTGACGCCCACAACTATTTCGACGATCCCACGCTTCCCCGCCCCATCTTTCGCCAGAATCAGTTCGGCGACTCGATCGGCGGCCGCGTACCCAAGCTCGGCAAAACGTTCTTCTTCGCCAGCTACGAAGGGCTGCGCGCCAAGTCCGCCAACCCTATGCACGCCCTCGTGCCTGATGCCACTGTCCGCACCGGCGACTTCACCGGCCGCAATCCCATCTTTGATCCTTTTACCTCTATCGGTACCGGCGCCGTGGGAAGTCGCTTGCCCTTCCCGAACAACACCATCCCCTCGAGTCAGATCGATCCCATCGCCGCCAAGTTTCTTAGCACTTACGAGCCGCTGCCCAACACCAGCAACCCTGCCGGCAATTATCTCGATGCCACCCCGAGCAAGAATCACAACGATAATGTGTCGGCGCGCGTCGATCACGAGTTCCACAACCAGAGCCGGCTGTTTTCACGCTACACCAGCAACGATGAACGCAACGTACTCTCCGGCCTGTTCCCGGAACTGCCCGTTAACGAAAATCTGCGCGCGCAGCAAGCGGCCATCGGTTACACCCAGAGCGGCGCCACCTGGCTCAACGAAACCCGCCTCAATTTCACACGCCTGAAAATCTTCGACACGCCTCAGGCCGCCTTTCATCAGGACTTGGCTGGCGAGCTAGGCTTGCAGGGACTCTCGGGCAACCCCGCCAACTTCGGGCTGCCTTATTTTCTGGTCGAAGATTTCTCCACCGTTACCGACGCCCCCAATCTGCCGCAACTCCAGCGCGATAATCTGTGGCAGCTTTCCGACGGCTTCTCCATCATGCGTGGCCGCCACACGTTCAAGACCGGCGCCCAATGGATGCACGCCGGCGTCAACTACCTGCAAAGCAACGTGCCGCGCGGGGAATACATTTTTACCGGGGCACTCACGGCGTCTGACCCCAACAACACCGGCGCGTCGGGCGACGCTCTGGCCGATTTCCTCCTCGGTCTGCCGCAGGATACCAGCCGCACCGTCGGTTTCGCCGAAAGCTATTTACGCTCCAACACCTACGCCGCCCACTTTCAGGATGACTGGCGCATCACACCCGGACTGACGTTGAACCTCGGCGTGCGCTATGAGTACTACGCCCCGTTCTCCGACGCGCGCAACCAGCTCCTGAATCTCAACTACTCCACGTTGCCGAACGCGCCTGTGCTCCAGACCGTTCCCACCGCGAGCGACCCCAATTATCACAACCTCGCGCCGCGCGTCGGGCTCGCCTGGACGCCGCCATTTGGCTTCTGGCCGGGCAAGAAAATGGTATTCCGTGCTGCATACGGCCTTTACTACACTCCCGAAATTGCCACCGAAGCATACGATCTCGTCCTGAACAATATCCGCATCGAGAACAACGCGACTGACGGCGCCAGTCCGGTGCTGACCGTCGAGAACGGATTTCCCCAAAACTCAAATCTCGGCTTCCCGACTCTCTACGGTCTCGATCAGCATGCGCACACGCCTTATATGCAGCAGTGGAACGCCGGCATTCAACAGGAATTGGGCGGTGGCATCTTACTCGAAGCTGCATACATCGGTTCCAAGGGAACCGGCCTCGGCCTCTATCGCCGGTTCAACACTCCTGCCCATGTCGAAACCGGTCAGGATCTGCCGCCGCGCCCCGGTGATTTGCAGTCCTTGCGGACCTTCCCCGAACTCGGTCCCATCATCCAGGTCCAGCACATCGCCAATTCTTCTTACAACTCGCTCCAGCTCAAAGCCAATAAGCGCATGGGTAAGGGCCTGTCGTTCCTCGCCAGTTTCGTCTGGTCGAAATCGATCGATGACGCTGATCTTCCCATCGCTGGCCTGTTCGATGCGGTTGGCGCACAGGACGAACGCAACCTCCGGCTCGAGCGCGGCCTCTCGTTCTTCAACGTCGGCCGCCGCTTTTCCAGCGGCTATGTCTACAACCTGCCTGGGCCAGGCGGTTTCCTGCGGCCGGCGCTTCGCAACTGGCAAACCAGCGGCATCATTACCATGCAGGATGGCACGCCGGAAAATCCTTTTTACTTCTCCGCGGATTTCGCCAACTCCGGCACTCCCAACCGTCCCAATATCGTGCCCGGCCAGAGCCTGAACCTGCCCCCCGGCAAGCGCACACCTACCCAATGGTTCAACACGGCTGCCTTCAGCCAGCCCGCCCCCTTCACATTTGGGGATGCCGGTCGCGATATCCTACCCACTCCCGGCGATATCATTTTCGATCTGGCGCTTTCCCGCAGTTTCCACCCGCGCGAGTCCCACGCCATCCAGTTCCGTGCGGAGTTCTTCAACGCGTTCAATCACCCGAACTTCGGTATCCCTGGCGACAATCCCGATTTCGGCCCGTTCTTCGGCAAGATTCTCGCCACCGGCCAGCCGCGGCGAATTCAACTGGCACTGCGATACGATTTCTAAGGGATTAGGCGTTCATGCCTGTGGCAAGCGCGCGAATCCTGCGATCGCCGTCCGTGCCCGAAGCCTGGGAGAAAAATCGGCGCCTCCCTCGTGGCGTTGCTGCCATTCTTGCTGCGCTGCGCTTTTCGGCGCCCGCCCCCGAATTGCTGCGCCGGCTCTCTGACGCCGAGTGGAAATCCATGTTGGATTTCGCGGACCGTGCCAGCCTCACGCTTTTTCTCGGCGCGTTCTATCGCGAGTATCTGCCGCCCTGGGTCGCCGAGCGTATCTCCCGTAACATCGCCGGCAACACCGAGCGCATCGGCCGTCTGCGCGCCGCGCTGGTCGAAATCGCCGCCGCGTTTGGCTCGCGGAACATCGATTACCTTCTGCTGAAAGGTTTTTCCCACGAGAACGACTACGCGTCCGATCCGTATCTCCGGGTCGGCTACGATTTGGATCTGTTCGCGCCCGCCGATTCCCTCCCCCACGCGCATGAGACCCTCCGCGGAATGGACTACGTGCCCATCGAAGGCACCGAAGATGCACTCGCCGACCACTATCCGCCGCTGATTCGCAAAACCGGCTGGACCTTTCACGGCGATTTCTTCGATCCCGAGATCCCCGGCTGCGTCGATCTTCACTATCGCTTTTGGGACCCGGAGACTGAGCGATTCGAAGCTCCGGGCGTCGACCAATTCTGGGAGCGCCGCATCGCGCAGGATGGCATCCCCGTGCTCGATGCCGTCGATCGCCTCGCGTACGCCAGCCTGCATTTGCTGCGGCATCTGTTCCGTCCCACTTTGCGTCCGTTGCACGTTTACGAGCTCGCCTACTTCCTGGGAACTAAATCCACGGACGACGCATTCTGGGCCCGCTGGCAAGAACTGCATCCCGAACCCCTCCGCCGTCTCCAGGCGGTGGCGTTCCGTTTAGCCGAATCCTGGTTTGGCTGCTCCATGGCGCCGGCGCCGGCAGAAGAAATCGAGCGCCTCCCTTTCGACGTTCTGCTCTGGTTCGAACACTACGCTGCGTCACCCATTGAGGCCGGATTCCACCCCAACAAACATGAATTGTGGCTGCACCTGGCTCTGCTCGATTCGTCCCGCGACCGCCGCGATGTGTTTCTGCGCCGCGTCTTCCCCGCCTCACTGCCAGGCCCCGTGGGACCGCAGCACGTTCCCGATGATCAGGTCACCGTCTCGATGCGCGTCCGGCGCGGCATCGGTTACACAACTTACGTGGCCCGGCGTTTTCTCCACCACGCCCGCTCCCTGCCGTCACTCATGGCCCATGGACTCATTTGGAAATCTCCCATCTGGCAGTTGCGAGCACCTTTCTGGCGGTTCCTGGTTTGCTCCACCTGCGTGAACTTCGGCGCATACCTCTTCTTGCTGCTCTATAACCTCTACCTGTTGGACCTCGGGTATCGCGAGAACGTCCTCGGGCTCATCGCCAGTGCGTTCACTGCAGGAAACCTGGCGGGAGTGCTCCCCGCGGCCGGCTTAGCCCATCGTGTTGGGCTAAAAAGAACGTTGCTCGTATGCATCGCGGGAACAGCAGTTGTCTATCTCCTTCGTGCCGTCGTTACCGGCGAACCGGCACTATTGGCTGCCGCCTTCGCCGCAGGATTCATGTTCTCCCTCTGGGCCGTCTGTATGTCCCCGGCCGTCGCCGCCGTCACCACCGAGAGCGCCCGCGCTTCCGGCTTCAGCATCACTTTCGGAACGGGTATCGGGCTGGGCGTGCTGGCCGGCTTGATTGGCGGCCGTATGCCCGGTTGGATCGCGCGCGCCGGCTTGGCGGCCTCTCCCGCGGGAGCGAAGCAGCTCGTCCTATTCGTCGCCGCCGCTTCCGTTCTTTTGGCGCTATGGCCGGCGCTGCTATTGCGCCTGGAATCGCCCGCGCCGCGTGAAAACCGCTCCTACCCGGGTGGCCCCTTCATCCGCCGCTTCTTAGTGGCAATCGGCGTCTGGGGCTTCGCGGTCGGCTTGTTCAACCCGCTCTTCAACGCTTACTTCGCGCGCCAGTTCCGGATGTCAGTGGAGAAGATCGGGACCACGTTCTCCATCGCGCAGGCCATCGAAGTCGCCGCCATGATGGCCGCCCCGTTCATCCTCCGCCGGGTCGGGCTCACGCGCGGCGTCGCCGTCATGCAGCTTGCCACCGCCATTGCTCTGGCGCTACTCGCCCCTGCTCCCGTTCCACTCGTTGCCGCTGCGCTTTATGCCGCCTACGCGAGTTTCCAATATATGAGCGAACCCGGCATCTATACTTCGCTGATGAGCCGCGTTCTGCCGGAACAGCGCAGCGGCGCCTCCGCCCTGAATTTCCTGGTGATGTTCGCCGCCCAGGCGCTAGCCGCCACCGCCGCCGGCGCCATCATCTCCCGCTTCGGTTATCCGCCCATGCTCGCGGCCGCATCCATTCTGGCCGCCGCCGCCGCCGTACTCTTCTGGCGTCTCCCCCAGGAATCGCGGTAGCATATCACTCACCGTGAATTACTTCCTGGCCAAGACCGACCCCGAAACCTACTCCGTGGATCAGCTCGAGCGTGAACGTAAAACTGTTTGGGATGGTGTGAAGAATCCACAGGCCTTACGCGCCATCAGCCAGATGCGCCCCAAGGATCGCGTCTTCATCTACCATAGCGGCGGCGATTCCGCCGTCGTCGGCCTGGCCCAGGTGGCTTCTGAGCCGCGCCCCGATCCTAAATCTCCTAAACTCACCGTCATCGAGTTCGAGTTCCTGACCCGTCTGGAGCCGCCCACCACCTTGCGTGAAATCAAAGAGTCTGGTCTATTCGGTGACTGGGCGCTGGTGCGCCAAGGTCGGTTGTCCACCATGGCCGCCCCGGAATCCTTCGTAGCCTGGGTAAGGAAACGGTATCCCAAGGCTAAGATCTGAGCTGGGCGGGCTACACTTCCATGTAGTGTGGATCTCCCGAATTCCGAATTCGGCGCGAAGCCCATCACGGTTAAATGCAATAAAAGTATAGAATTCTGAAATGAATAAGGCTTCATGGGGCTGGCAGTCGACGTGCAATGCCAGCTAAGCTAAAGGTGTCGGTGTCCCCGAGCACATTCGGGCTGTCTACATGTTCCAGGAACTGAAGTTCCAGCTTTCGACGGCGCTGTTGACGCTGGTCACACTCGCTTCGGGTGTATCGGCGATCATCAATTTCCAACAGCAAAGCCGTTTCCGCCTCCCCGACGACGGCGTGATTTGGGTGGATCGCGCCGGCGGGGTTCAGGCCTTGCAGGTTACCAAGAACGGCCCGGCAGCGCGCGTCGGCGTGCATAATGACGACTTTCTGGTCAGCATCAATGAGACACCAATTCGGCAAGCCATTGATGTGCCAAAGGTTCTGGTCCGGATCGGCGCAAACTACCAGACCACTTACCTGGTGCGGCGCGCGGGGGTGGAAATTGAAATCAAGAAGCTGGTGGTGGGAGAGACACCCCGCGATCCCGCAGTTTACTACCTTTATTTTGTGGGATTTACCTACCTCGTCATCGGCCTGTTCGTATACGTTCGGCGCAGCACGGCGTACAAGTCTCAGCATTTCTACATCTTCTGCCTGGTTTCGTTCATCTTCTGCACCTTCCATTACACCGGCAAGTTGAACAATTTCGACAAGTTGATGTACTGGGGCAACGTGGCGGCGGGGTTGTTCGCACCGGTGATTTTCGCCCACTTCTGCCTGGTGTTTCCGGAACCGCGGAAGTGGTTCCGGCGGCGGATCGTGGTAGCCGGAATGTACGGTCTGTCGGTCTCTATGATCGCGCTGTACCTGTTGGCCAGCTCCGGTATGCTGCGTACTTCCCTTCCGCTGATTGAGTTGCGTTGGGTGCTGGACCGCATGTGGCTGGCCCTGCTGACAGTGATCTATCTGCTTGGCGGTCTGGCGCTTACGGTGGAATACCGGAAGGCTGAAGACCCCGTGGTGCGCCGCCAACTACAATGGCTACGGAATGGGACCTTCGCCGGGATCCTGCCGTTTGCGCTCTTCTACACCCTGCCCTATCTGATCGGATTTATTCCCACGCCGATGATGAAGACATCGGTGCTTTCGCTGCAACTGATCCCGCTGAGCCTGGCGTACGCCATCGTGCGCTACAGGCTGATGGACGTGGATATTCTGTTCCGCAGGGGATATGCCTACACGCTGGCGACGGTGTGTGTGCTGGCGGCATTCTACGGCATCATCATCTCGCTAGGTACCCTGGTACAGAAGAACTTCCAGGACCTGGACAATACCGAACTCGTGGTGGTGATGCTTGCGGCGGCGTTCCTGTTCCAGCCGTTGCGCAACTGGATACAAGAACGCCTGGACCGGTATTTTTACCGGGACAAGTACGACTATCGGCTCACGCTGGTGCAATTTGCGCGCGAACTGAGCGCCGAAACCGATCTTGACGCGGTGCTGCACTCGGTAGCCGACCGGCTGGCCAAGACCCTTTCGATCAGCCATTCGGCATTCTTCCTCAGCGACGACGCCGAAGAGGCGGGGCAGCCGCGGTTCCACCTGCATATGGGTGTCGGGTTGCGTGACCGGAACGCCCGGCCCATCACGCCTCGAGATCCCCTCGACCTCAGTTTTCTGAACTGGCAGCGCGACCAGCCGTACCTGTTTTTTGAGCGCACTCGCCATCGACTGGATGCCATCTCCGGGACTTGGCCGGCGTCGGTGCGGCGGGCGATTGAGGATCTGGATCTCACGTACTACATTCCGTGCGTCGCGCATGGCACGACGGTGGCCTACGTGGGTGTCAGCCGGACCGCGGACGGCGATTTTCTTTCGAGCGTGGATCTCGAGTTGCTGGTCACGCTCTCGGGCTACGTGGCGATTGCCATCGAAAACGGACGGCTCTACGCCTCGCTGGCGCGGAAGGCGGATGAATACGAGCGGCTCAAGGAGTTTAGCGAGAACATCGTCGAGTCCATCAACGTGGGCATTCTGGCCGCGGGCCTGGACGATCGGGTGGAAAGCTGGAACACGCAGATCGAGCGGCTGACCGGCATTGCGCGCGAGAAGGCGGTGGGCCAACCGCTGGCATCGCTATTTCCGGAAGATCTGGCGGAGCAGTTCGAAATGGTGCGCGCCGACACGGGAATTCACCACATTTACAAGTACGTGCTGCGCCCTGCCGCCCGAACGATGGCGGTGAACGGATACGCCAACGGCAATGGAAACGGGGCTTTGCGGGAAGCCACGCTGAACATCGCCATCGCGCCGCTGGTTTCGAAGAACCAGGAGCATATCGGGCGCCTCATTATTTTCGACGACGTGACGGATCGCGCGGAGCTGGAAAAACGCCTGGTGCAAGCGGATAAATTGAGCAGCATCGGATTGCTGGCGGCCGGGGTTGCCCATGAAGTGAACACGCCACTGGCGGTGATCTCCAATTACGCGCAGATGCTGGCCAAGCAAGTGGCGGAGGACGATCAGAAATCGCGCATGCTGGAAAAGATCGCGAAATCCACTTTCCGGGCGAGCGAGATCGTGAACGGCCTGCTGAATTTTTCGCGCACGTCGAGCACGGAGTTCGGCGAGGTGAATTTAAATCGCGTGATTCAGGAAACCGTCTCGCTGGTGGAGCATCAAATGAAGAAGGCCGGCGTGGAAGTGCGCACCTCGCTTGAAGCCACGCTAGCGCCCATACAGGGCAATGCCGGAAAGCTGCAGCAAGTGTTTCTGAACCTGTTTCTCAACGCGCGCGATGCCATGGAATGCGGCGGCGTTCTCGAGATTCAGACATCACCCAGTGACGGCGGGGCGCTGGTAGACGTGAGCGACACCGGGCACGGAATTGCGCCCGAATATTTGGACCGCATCTACGACCCGTTTTTCACAACCAAGAGCGCGCGCAAGGGCACGGGGCTGGGGCTTTCAGTGACGTACGGGATCATTCAAGAACACGCAGGCAGTATCGAGGTTTTCAACCGGCCGGGAGGAGGGACGCGCTTTCGCATCGAACTTCCCTGGTCGAAGGCGGCGGCCCGTCTGCGCGAGACGCAGAGGAAACCGGTGAATGCCTGAAACAGTCCTGGAGCCGCAATCAGCCGCCACCGCCGCAAAAGGCAAAATCCTCGTTGTCGATGATGAGGGCGACATACGAGAAAGTCTGGATGCGCTGCTAAGCCTGGAAGGCTACGAAGTAGACCTCGCGGCTAACGCCACAGAGGGGACCAAACGGCTCGAATCCCACGTGTATGACCTGGTCCTGCTGGATTTAATGATGCCGGACCGTTCGGGGATGGACGTACTCAGGGAAGTGCGGGACCGCGATCTGGAGACTCCGATCTTCATGATCACGGCTTACGGATCGACTGAAACCGCGGTGCGGGCGCTGAAGACGGGGGCGAACGATTACTTCACCAAGCCCTGGGAAAACGACAAGCTGCTGATCGAGATCGACCGCACGATCACTCAGCGGCGCCTGCTTTACGAAAACACGCATCTCAAGCGGGCGCTCAAACAGCGCTACAGTTTTCCGAACATCATCGGCAAGAGCGAGCGCATGCTGCGGGTTCTGGACCTAGTAGGCCAGGTGGCTCCAAGCCGTTCGACGATCCTGGTGACGGGCGAGACGGGGACGGGCAAAGAGCTGATCGCCAAGGCCATCCATGCGCATTCGCCGCGCGCGGATTTCATGTTCGTTCCGGTGAACAGCGGATCGCTGCCGCCGGACCTATTGGAATCGACGCTGTTCGGCCACGTGAAGGGCGCTTTTACCAGTGCGATTCAGACACGCAAGGGCTACTTCGAGCTGGCCAATCATGGAACGATCTTCTTCGACGAGATCGGAACCATCGGCCCGGAAACGCAGGCCAAATTGTTGCGGGTGATACAGGAGAAGGAGTTTCAACCGCTCGGCTCGAACGATACGGTCAAAGTGGATGTGCGGATACTGGCGGCGACCAATGACGATCTGCGCAAGCTGGTGGAGGAAGGAAAGTTCCGCCAGGATCTTTACTACCGGCTCAACGTGATCAACATTCAGTTGCCGCCGCTACGCGAGCGCAAAGAGGACATTCCGGCGCTGGTGGATTTCTTCTTCACCAAATACTGCCGCGAGAACCAGAAGTACCTGGATGCGTCGAACCGGTCAATGCTGCATTTCCAGCCCGAGGCGTTGCAGATCCTGATGGACCACAACTGGCCGGGCAATGTGCGCGAACTGGAGAACGTGGTGGAGCGGGCGGTGGTGCTCGCCTCCGAAGCATCAGTGCCGCTGGATGTTTTTCCGGAAAATCTGCTGCAAGCAAGCGGCATCCGGCGCCGTACGGACGGCGGACCGCTGCCTGCGGATGCCTCATTGTTCGAAATCGTGGCCGATTTCGAGCGGCGCATCATCATCGAGGCGCTGGAGAAGGCCAACTGGAGCCAGACGGAAGCCGCCGACGGTCTGCACGTTCCGCTCTCGACGCTCAATCAGAAGATCAAGCGGTTGAACATCGAGATCAAGCGGGAGAAAAGATAAAGGCAGGTTTCAGGTGTCAGGTGCCAGGTGTTAGCGAGCCCGGGTTTTGAGGTCACTCCACAGGATGTCAAGCGCCGGATCGACTCCAGGGAAGAGCTGCGGCTGATTGATGTGCGGGAGCCGTTTGAGGTGCAACAGGCCGCGATCGTGGGCGCGGAAGTGATTCCGATGCGGGATGTTCCGAAAGCGCTGGCGGCGCTGGAAGACGAAGAGAAACCGATCATCGTGTTTTGCCATCACGGGATGCGGAGCTTGCAGGTGGTGGGCTGGCTCAGGGAACACGGCGTCGAGAATTGTCTGAGTATGGCGGGCGGGATTGACCGGTGGAGTCTGGAGATCGATGCGGGGGTGCCGAGATACTAAGAAGCAGGTTCCAGGCGCCAGGTTTTAGGTGCCAGCAAACTCACTGCTCGCGGAGCGTTGTCACGGACCCAAGATAATGGAACCCACCCAGAACGAGAGAGCGGCCCGGTTCCGCGCGCTTCATGACGCGCCGGGCGCGTTCATCATTCCGAACCCATGGGACGTGGGTTCCGCGCGCATTCTCGCGGGTCTTGGCTTCCATGCATTAGCCACGTCCAGCGCCGCCTCCGCAGCTGCTATGGGGCGGAGAGATGGCCGGCTGACGCGGGGTGAGGCGCTGGCGCACGCGCGCTTGATTGTCGAAGCAACGGATTTGCCCGTCTCCGCGGATCTGGAAAAAGGTTTTGGCGACGCGCCGGAAGTTGTGGCGGAAACCATCCGGCTGGCGGCTGAAGCGGGGCTCGTGGGATGCACGATCGAAGATACTACCGGAAATCCGGAGCGGCCTCTTTATGATACTGGGCTGGCGGTGGAACGGATTGCCGCGGGCGTGGAGGCGGCACGGGCGCTGCCGATTCCGTTTATGCTGACTGCGCGAGCGCACAATCTTCTCTTTGCCGGCGCGAGTCTGGACGAGACCATCCGGCGTCTTCAGGCATTTGAAAAAGCTGGGGCCGACGTGCTCTTCGCCCCTGGCCTGCCGGATCTTGCCGCTGTGGAGTCAGTTTGCGCGGCGGTCTCGAAACCGGTCAATTTCATGGCGGGAATCAAAGGAAAATCATTCTCAGTCGCGGAACTCACTGCGGCGGGAGTGAAGCGCATTAGTTTGGCAACATCGCTCTACCGTGCGGCAATGACTGGCTTCCTCGAGGCGGCGCGCGAGGTGAAAGACACGGGCCGGTTCGGCTTCCTCGACGGGTCTGTGACAACGGCGGAATTAAACAAACTCATGGGGATTTGAATCAGGTGTTAGGTGCCAGGTGTTAGGTGTCAGGAAAAGCCTACTCCTCACGGAGGGTTGTCATGGGGTCTAGCTTGGCAGCTTTGCGGGCGGGGAGGTAGGCGGCTAGGGCGGCTACGGCCAGCAGGGTGACTCCGGCAAGCGTGAAGGTTGCGGGGTCGCTCGGCTGGAGGCCGTAGAGCAGGCTGGCAATGAGGCGCGTGGCAGCGGAGGCTGCGGCGAAGCCGATGGCGAGGCCGATTCCTACCAAGATCAAAACTTCACGAAGAACCATCCACTGAATCGCTTTTTGTTGGGCGCCGAGCGCCATGCGGATGCCGATTTCGTTGCGGCGGCGGGCGATGGTGTAGGACATCACGCTATAGAGGCCAAGGGCGGCGAGGAGGAGAGCCAATCCGCCGAAGAAGCCGGAGAGCGTGGCAAGGAGGCGCTCGCGGTTGAGGGACTCGTCGACCTGGGTGGCGAGGGTGGTGAAATCGAGATAGATGTTTCTGTTGATGGACTCGAAGATCGTTTTCACCGGAGCGATTAGTGCGGACGCGGGACCGTTGGTGCGGAGTTCGAAGTTATTCGCGTTGAAATACTCTCGCTGGACCAAGGGCACATAGCCGGTGGGCTTGATAGCCTCGCGCATTTCGCCGTACTTGGCATCCTTGACAACGCCGATGATTTCGACGAAGGGACCGGGTTTTCCGTCGGACGCCTCGATGCGGTACGCCTTGCCGATGGGATTCGCACCGTGAAAAAAACGGCGTACGGCGGTCTCGTTGATGATGGAAACTGGTGGCGCCTTTTTCGAGTCGTGCGCGTTGAAGTCGCGGCCGGCCAGAAGGGGAGTGCCCGTAGTCTGGAAATATTGGGGACTGACGCCGTTCATGAACAGGAGCGCGTCATCGGAGCTTTTCGGGGTGAAGCCGTCTACGCGAATGTCTTCGTTCCAGAAGCTCCCGGCGATGGGAGTAATCATGGAATAGCTGGCGGCCTGAACGCCGGGGAGGGCGCGGAGAGCGGCGACAATGCGGTCGCAGGCATCGGGCAATTGCTCCTTCGCATAGCGAGCGTTCTGAAAATCCGCATTGACGAGCAGGACGTTGTGGCGATCGAAGCCGGGATCCTGAGTGGTGAGCTTCCAGAAAGTGGCGGAGAGGAGTCCGGCGCCCACCAGCAGGACAAACGATAGAGCCACCTGGACAGCGACGAGTGATTTGCCGAGCCCGAGCCGCGCGCGGCCGCCGGTCAGGCCACGAGCGTTCTCTTTCATAGCGGCGTTGAGGGGTACACGCGTGGCACGCCAGGCGGGAGCGATGCCGAACAGGACGCCGGTGGCGACGGCGACGGCGGCGGAGAAACCGAGAATACGGAGGTTCAGATCGACATCGAGAAAGACTTGAGTATCGTGGGTCGACAGATAGCGGACGAGCAGCGCGCTTCCCCAGTTGGCGAAGACCATGCCGAGAGCGGCACCGAGCAGTGAGAGCAGCAGGCTTTCCGTAAGAAGCTGGCGTATGAGGCGGACGCGGGCGGCGCCGATGGCTAGACGAACGGCGATTTCTTTCTGGCGCACGGCGGCGCGGGCGAGCAGAAGATTGGCGATGTTGGCGCAGGCGACGAGCAGGACGATGGCGACGATGACCATCAGGATGAGTAAGGCGTTGCCATAGACCTCGCGGAGGAAGGTCAAGCCACTGGCAGCGGGCCGGGAGGCGAGAAGGCGTTGATTGTAGCGCTGCTGTTCCGCCGTGGACCATTTCTGCGGGGTGGTGGCCTGGGCGACGCTGGGCGAGAGAGCTTTCAAACGGGCGGCGAGCTGTGCGGGGTTTACGCCGGGTTTGGGACGCCCGATGACGCTCAGCCACCAGGCGCTCCGGTGATCGAGCATGGAATCGGTACCGTGCCGGATGGCCTCGACGCAGATGGGAGCAGCGACGTCGAAGCCTTGGCCCACGAATACTCCGTGGAAGCCGGGCGGAGCGACGCCGATGATTTCGAACGGATGGCTGTCGAGCAGGATCTTGCGGCCAACAACGCCGCCGTCGCCCGCATAGTGGCTTTGCCAGAAGGCGTAGCTCAACACGGCGACGGGGGCGCAGCCGCGGTTGTCATCGGCGGGCTCGATGAGGCGGCCGAGGACGGGTTGGATGCCTAAGGTGCGGAAGTAATCACCGCTAGCGAGGAAGCCCAGGGCGGTGTGCGCTTCGCCGCCGGAGGAAAGATTGAAGCCCGAGTTGGAGGTGGCGAAGACGCCGGAGAAGATGTCCTGCTGATCGCGCAGCGCTTCCCAGAGCGGATTGGTGAATTGTTCTTCGCCGCCGAAGGTGACTTGGACGAGTTGCCCGGGATTGTCGACCGGGAGAGATTTCAGCAGAACGGCGTCGACGAGGCTGAAGATGGCGGTGTTGGCGCCGATGCCCAGGGCAAGCGAGAGGATCGCGACGGCGGTGAAGACGCGGTTCTGGCGCATGGTGCGGAAGGCATAGCGGACGTCTTGCAGGAGGGCTTCGAACAAGAGGAGACCGCGGCGATCGCGATAGAGTTCCTTGGTTTGCTCGACGCCGCCGAACGCGCGCAGGGCGGCGTGGCGGGCTTCGGCGGGGGACATGCCGCGGCGGAGGTTTTCTTCGATGAGGAGATCGAGGTGAGCGCGGAGCTCCTGGTCGAGTTCGCGGTCGCACGCGCTTTTGCGGAAGGTGGCGAGAAGGCGAGAAATCAGGATACGGAGGGTGGGCACGGGCGATCTCCTTTAGAGGATCAACAGGAGGATAACGCTTTGGGTCGTGGGTGTCAATGGCGGGCGGGGCGGCGGTGTTTTATGCTGACGCGTTCGGGCTCCACGAGCGAGAATTGCAGCTTGCGCTCGATGGTATCCACGCGTTCCAGGAGCACTCGAACTCGGTCGCCGATGGAGAACTCGCGGCGCGAGCGCTGGCCGATGATCTTGCGCACGTTCTCGTGATAGGTGTAGCGATCGCCGGGCAGAGAATCGATCGGCACCAGGCCTTCGATGAAGAGATCCGAGAGCTCCACGAACAGGCCGTATTTCGTGGTGCTGATGATGAGCGCATCGAACTCGTCGCCCACGCGGTCTTCCATAAACTTGGTTTTCTTCCACTCGACCAGCTCGCGCTCGGCTTCGGCGGCGCGGCGCTCGGATTGAGAAGACTCATCGGCGACGGCGCTCAGCTCGGGCGCGGAGGAGTACGTGCGGCCATCGAGCGCGGCGGTGAGCAGCCTGTGAACAATTAAATCGGGATAGCGGCGGATGGGCGATGTGAAGTGCGTGTATGTGTCGGCGGCGAGCGCAAAGTGACCGACATTATTCTCCGAGTAGCGGGCCTGTTTGAGAGAACGCAGCATGAGATAGCTGAGGATGCGCTCCTCGGGCTTGCCTTCGATTCTGGCGACGAGCTTCTGATACTGGCGCGGAGAGATTTTGACGTCGGCCGGCAAAACGATTTCGCGGCGCTGTTTATGGCCGTCGCGGCGCTTATCGGCGTAGGCGAACTTCTTCACGGGAATGGCGCCGACGCCGAGGGAATAGCCAAAATGAGTGGCGAGTTCCTCGAATTCCATGACGCGCTTGGGGTCGGGCTGCTCGTGAATGCGATAGATGGATGGCAATCCTGTTGCCTGCAAATGCGCGGCCACGGCTTCGTTGGCGGCCAGCATGAATTCCTCGATGATGCGATGGGCGATGTTGCGCGGCGCTCGCACGACTCCGGTCATGGCGCCCCACTCGTCGAATTCGATGAGGGGCTCGGGGAGATCGAAATCGATGGAGCCGCGGCGGACGCGCTTACGATTCAGAATTTCCGCGAACTCGCGCATCAACCCGAAGCGCGCCACCAGGGGGCGGTAGCGGTCACGGAGCTTGTCGTCACCTTCGAGCAGCAGATGCACGTCTGTGTAGGTCATGCGCTCGGCGCTGCGAATCACGCCGGGGACAAACTTCTGAGCCACCATGTCGCCGCGGTGGTCGAACTCCATGAGGGCAGAGAGAACCAGGCGATCGAGATGCGGATTGAGCGAGCAGATGTTGGTGGAAAGCTCGAAGGGCAGCATGGGAACGGCGCGATCGGGAAAATAAACGCTGGTTCCGCGCAGGCGTGCTTCGGCATCGATGGGCGAGCCGGGCTGGACGTAGTGGCTGACGTCGGCAATATGCACATGCAGCGCGTAATTACCGTTGGCGAGGCGATCGACCCAGACGGCGTCGTCGAAATCGCGGGCTGTTTCGCCATCGATCGTGACGATATCGAGGGAGCGAAAATCCTCGCGGCCCACCAGTTCCCAGGCGGCGATGACGCCGGTAATCGATTGAGCTTGCTCGACGACATCCGGGGGAAAACGGTGCGGCAGATGAAACTTGCGGATGACAATTTCTACGTCGATACCGAAATCGCCGGGTGAGCCGAGGATTTCGATCACTCTTCCCACGCCGTGCTCGCCTTGCCGGGGATACTCCAGCAGTTCGACGTTGACGATCATGCCGTCGAGCTTTTCAGGGTCGGTGACTTCGACGGGCTTCGGGCCGACGCGGTCGAGTTGGGCGCTAGGCGCGGGGATGGCAAGCTCATCCGGGATCTCGATCCAGTCGCGCAGGCGCTCGTCGTGCGGCACTAGGTAGAAGCCGCGGCGGCCGACGCGGAACTCGCCGACAACGGTGGGATGGGCGCGCTTGAGGATCTTGACGACTTCGCCATCGGCACGTCCGCCAGCCTCGATTCGCGCGATGCGCACCACTACACGATCGCTGTGCATGGCATTTTGGGTGGCGTCGGCGGGAATATAGATGTCGCCGGAGATGCCTTCGAGCGGCCGGTCGGGAATCAGGAAACCATAGCCGTCGCGGTGCATGGACAGCCGGCCTACAGCGAATTCGCGGTTGCCACGCGTGGCGGCGAAATGCCCGGAGCGTGTCTCGATCAATTCGCCGCGGGCCGCCAAGCGGGCCAGCAGGGTTTCGAGTTCCGCGCGGTTGGCGATGCGGGGCCCCAGCTCACGCACAAGCTGCTTGAAATTGGCCTTGGCATGGGGCAAACGGCAGATGTGGTCAAGCAGGGCCGCCTCGGTCATACCCCATAGTACTCGTCCGGCGAGATTTCGCTGCAACGCTTAGGGTACGCTGTTCGTCAGATCAAGGAAGACATAACGTCATGAAGGCGGCAGATTGTACGTTATTTCTGGCGGTGCTTCCGGTTGCGCTTGCGGCTGCCCCGGCGCGGGTGGCACGTATTGGCGAGCTGGATGGACAGGTCGAAGTACAACTTCATCCCTTTGATGCCTGGCGGCCGGCAGTGCGCAACCTGCCGCTGGTGGAGAGGGCGTGGGTGCGCAGTGGGCCCGCGGCGCGCGTCGAGATGGAGCTGGATGAAGGCAGCGCGGTGCGGCTCACGGGTGACGCGATTGGTGAGCTCTCCGATTACACACGCCTCTCGACCGGGCAGCGTGTGACACTTTTTTCACTCGATCACGGTGTGGCGTACTTCACAGGAGAGCCGGATCGCCGCGACTCCTTCATATTGGCCGTTCCCGGCGCGCAAGTAACGGTGCGCGGGGGCACGCGGGTGCGCCTGGAAGCTAGCGAATCCGTCAGCCAGATTGCCGTGATCGAGGGCAGAGTGCGATTTTCGTCGCCCGCGGCGGAGCTGGATGTGAACGAGGGCCAGACGGCCCGCATCGAGAACGGCAGCCGCCCGCGATTTTTCCTGCGGCGCGAGATCGTGCCCTTCGACAGCGATCGCTGGAGCGAACAACGCGATCGCGCGCTCGCCGCCAGCGGTTCGGCCGGGCACCTGCCCGATTTGTTCTTTGGCCTGGTGGATCTGGATGCGAGCGGCGCCTGGATGCAGAACGACGAATTGGGCGTGGTTTGGAAACCGAAAGCGAATTCGGGCTGGACGCCGTATCGCGACGGGCAATGGCTGTGGTACGACGAGCTGGGCTATACATGGATCGCCAACGAGGCCTGGGGCTGGCTGCCGTTCCACTACGGGCGCTGGATGCAAACAAACGTAATGGGCTGGGTGTGGGTGCCGGGAAAGGGTGTGATGTTCAAGCCAGGCGAAGTTTACTGGCTGCGGGAAGCGAACGTGGTGGGTTGGGGCCCGCTCGCGCCGGGCGAGACCTGGAGCGCGGCCAGCCTTCCACGGCAATATTCACGGGCCAATACGACTCTGGCACATTTTACGCAGGATGCACGGATGATCGCGCCGGTGAATCCGGCCGAGAAAGTTTCGACTACTGCGGCGGTGTTCGTAATCGCTCCACCTTCGCCGGCGTGGGATAGCGCGCGGTTCGAGGCGGTTCGTCCGGTACTGCGAGCGGGGAGCACGCGGGTGGTTCCACTTCTGCCGGGTGTGACATACGAGGGAAGCGAAGCGGCGCCGGAACCGCCTCCGGCTCCGGAGATTCCGTCCATTCCACCGCAGCCGCTCGTGGCAGCAAGTGCGGCTGACGCCTCTCCGGCTCCCCGGCCGCCAGTCGCGGAGCCGCCGGAGGTGTACTATCCGGTGTCAGTCTACACAGGTATCGTCGTGGTCAATCCTCCGGATCGGGCGGCTGGGACATCCGGCTCGGGTGCTGGTCCGGGAAGGCGGCCGCACCTGCCGGTTCCGCGTGAGGATCCTCCGCGGCCAGGGCGGCCGCCCAAAGTTCCGCAGTGGAAAGAGCGCGCGGAATACGATCTCTACGGCGCGATCACGAAAGAACAGGAGCCTGCTAACCGCCTGCCGCTGCTGATTAACTGGAGAGAGAGATACTCCGCCAGCGATTTCGTCCAGATGCGCAACGACCTTTTCGTACAGACCTATGCTGCGCTGCGACAGCCGAGCAAGGTGATCGCGGCCGGTAACGAGGCGCTCGAAGCCAACCCCCAGGACTTCACTGCAATGTACCTGATGGCGTTGAATGTGCAATTGCTTCCCAAGCCGACCGTTGACGATCTGGCGGCGGGGCAGAAGGCCGCACAGGCGATGCTAGCCAATCTGGGCGACTTCTTCGCTATAAACAGGAAGCCGCCTAATACCTCCGACTTGACTTGGGCAGAAGCCCGCACACAGGCCCAATCACTAGCGTACGCCACGATGGGCTGGATCGCTCTTCAAAAAAAGGACGACGAAACCGCCGAAACAGAATTCACGAACGTTTTGCAGATAGCTCCGAACGCCAGCACAGCCAGGGGCTGGCCGGTAGATAGCGCGCAGGTCTCTTCATGGCTGGGGACGGCCATTGCACGCGAAGCGATTCAGCAGAAGAGACCCGAGCGATACGCCGAGGCGCTGTTTCAATTCGCACGGGCGGCGTCGCTCGGTCAATCGCAAGGTGGTCTGCCATCGGCGGCGCAGACTTCGTACGAAACCTATTTCGTGAATGCATTCAACCGGTATCATGGGCAGGATCCGGCTGAGTTGGCAAAGCTCCGTGAACTCTCGAAATCAAGTGCGTTTCCGCCGCGGGGTTGGACGCTTGAGGGCCGACTCAACTAGGGTCAGCCACTGATGGAGCGCGCCGGAACACTCGACTAGAATAGAAGCCATGAAACATGGGCTTCTCGCTGGTCTGGTCGCTCTGATGAGTTGGAGTCTGCACGCAGCGGACTTGCAGCTCGAAGCGGGTATCGCCACCGCTGACATCACACCGTCCTCTTTCGGCCCGATGTACGGCTATGCGAACCGCAAGTGCGGGCCGGCGAACGGCACACATGATCCGCTGTTGGCGAAAGCGCTGGTTCTGGCGGTCGCGGGCGGGTCACGGCTCGCGATTGTGACTCTCGATTTGGGCAGCATTGTATCGGAGAATCTCCGGCGGGACGTTGCGACTAAGTTGGGGATTCCCGTGTTGCTGCTGGCGGCGTCGCACAGTCACTCGACACCTTCATATCTGCCGTCGGAAGGAAGCGTGCGCGGTGTCACACCGGTGTCGTTCGAGCCCTCGGCGTATCAGGTGGAGATGGAGAAGAAAGTGTTCGATGCGGTGCAAAAGGCCGCTTCGTCCATGTTTCCGGCGCGGTTGGGGGTGGGACGCGGTTCGCTTCAGCTCGGCTATAACCGCTTGCTGCGGCGCGATGACGGCCGCGCTCGCGCGCTGTTCGACAATCTGGAGCGCGTTCCATACGGGCCGGTGGATCCTGAGTTCGTCCTGCTCCGTGTGGAGGACATGAACGGCGCACCGCGTGCGCTCCTGGTGCATTATGCGTGCCACGCGGTGGTGCTGGGGCCGACGAGTTGCCTCTACTCCGCCGATTATCCTGGCGTGATGCGGGCGAAGGTCGAGGCTGCTCTTCCGGGCGTACAGTGCATGTTCGTGCAGGGCGGCGCGGGCGACATCAATCCCCTGTTTCAAGGCCGCACGGGAAAGGAAGAGGAAGACCTCGCCGTCATGCAAAAGATGGGCGAGCTGCTGGGCGACGAGGTGGTTCGCCGCTCAAGCGACATCCACAGCACAGCGCCGGTGCGCTATCCGATCCAGTACGAGAGCGAGACCTTGAAGTTCGGCGACCGGTGGGAGAAAGACAAATCTATTGAAGTGGGGATTACCACCGTTCTCATCAATCGGGAGATCGCTATCGCGGCTGTGCCGGGCGAGCCGATGCACAGGTTCCAGACGTATTGGAAGCAGCATGCCGACGTGCCCTATCCGCTGTTTTACGGGTATACGTACAGCGCCGCCGGCGTTTGGCCTGGTTATATTCCGGACATTCGGTCGGCCGCGTATGGCGGTTATGGAGCGGATGTCTCCACGCGCATCGAAGTGGGCGCGGGAGAAACGATCATGCAGCATCACCTGATCCATCTCTACAAGCTGTTGGGCATGTGGCGCGATCAGCCTGGCAAGCCTTGATTAGTGGCCGCGCGAGCGGGCTTCGGAGGCGATACGGACGTAGATCTCCCGCGCCCGTCGATACCGGGTTTGTGCCGCGCTGAGGTCGCGCGCGAAGAAGTGGTTCCAGGCGCCGCCCGGTGATGTTTGTCGAATCAGGTTGTCGATGAATTGGACAAAGAAATCGGCGTCGGCGGAGCTGGCGCGAATGGGAGCGCGGTTCACGGTGACGAAGACCGCGCCGGTGTGCACCTGATGGCCCTTGCTGTCCATGCGGCGGGCGCAGATCCAGCCGCTTTCGGAGAAATCAAGGGTTGAGTGCAAGGCTGCCGGATGTCCTGGCGCAGCGGATGCGTTGCGGCTTGCCACTACCTTACCGTTGCGCACAATCTCGATGCGGCCGGATAGCGGAGTTGCAGCTGTCCAGAGCGCGGCCACTTTAACCCGGCCTTTCGCCGTAAGAGCGATCTCGTCGCCTGGACTTGCGTTGCCGTTCACCTTCAAGTCGAGAAACTCGCGGTGAGCGTTGCGCGAGATGACCGTCCGACCGGCGGCGATGCCGTCAATCCAGCCGCGATAGGTGAGGATGCCGTCAGCGGTGCGGACGTATGTCAACTGCGTTCCGATGGGTTCGTGGAAGTTACATGGGAAATCGGTGGAGGCAGCGAGTCCTGGGCGGAATCCACAATTCAAGAGGCGGTAATATGCCTGAATGGCGCTGTCACCGCCGTGGACATCTTCCGAGATGAAGTCAATCGTGCCCAGCGCCGTTTCCACCGGGTACTCGAGTGGCGCACAGCAATCGAGCTCCCGCGGTATATCGTTCTTCAAATACTGCATGTGCGCGTAGCCCACCACCGCTTTCTGCTGTTTCGCGCGCTCGATCACCGGATACGTGTACTCGGAAAATGTTCTTTCCCCCTGCTGGAGACCGAGCAGAATCAGGTGCCCGCCGATGACTTTCTGTTCGAAGGTCACTCCCTCGGGATCGAAGTGCCATTCCGCATCCCAATGGAGAATTTGGTGCAGCGTCGATGACGGCAGGTCCGTGCCGTTGATTTTCGGCAGATCGCGCGGGGCGTCGCGCACTTCGCCGTTCCCCATGTCCGCCAGCAGCGAGACTACCGCAAGACGATTGGTGCTCATGGCGGCGAACACCTGCTCCGGTGTGACCGTCAGGCCGCCCGCCACACCGCAATCGCAATGCACATGGGGATCGCCTGGAAACCAGCCCGCTGGTTCGGGGTCCGCGAACGCCTGCGCGGAGAGCGCCAGCGCGCCGAGGGCAACTGCTAAGCCGAGGTTACGGCTCCGAGGCGTACTTCTGGTAAGCCTCGGCGATGTTGGCCGTTCTGTAGTCGCCATCGTGGATGATCACGCGATACCGGAAAGTGAGCGATTTGTTTTCGGGGATGGTCCAGCTTCCATCCTGCTTGGGATCCCGTGTAAAGTCGCGGAGGCCGAACGGATTGGCCGCGAACAAGCCGTAGCCGCGCGCGTGCCAGGTTGTCGGATGCCGGAAGCTCTTGGGGTGATCCAGAACTGCGATGCCAACCTCCTCACCTCCGACCTTGCCGTCGTAGTTGACCCAATCCGCGCGCTTGCCCCATATGGCCTTCTCGCCTTCCGCGCCCAGCGAATTCACCATGTGGGCGGGTGGCGAATCGAGGTCCTTGATTACGCGGATGCCGAACGTTCCTTCCTTGGAATCGCCGAACGTCAGCGGGCCGTGAGTGGCGTGGACGGTGAATTCGCAATCAATGATGCGGGTATGATCGTCGCCGTGGAAGGCAAAAGCCTGCGTCTCTTCGCCGATCACGCGGCCGCTTGGATCCTCGAGAGCGAACTCGGCGCGAATCACGGCCGGGTCGCCGCCGCGCGCTTGGTCGATTTTCTCCATCACCATGTGCCCGTAGCTTTGCTTGCCGTGATCGTGGAACATCTTGTCAAATGCTTCTTCACCCCAGAAGTCCAGCCCATCGATGTTTCCATGAGCGAAATAGAGCGGGCGCTGGTGCGGCTCAAAGCTGGGATCGTGCTGGCTGCCCGGGGGCACTTCGTTTCCTACGGGGTATCCGCGCGTCACGATGGTTCCGTGCGCGCTTCGGAGGGGCATCAGATAGGGTTTGGCGACCTTGGGATCGAAATAGTAAGTCGTGAACGGCTTGGCGCCGATACTCACTTCGATCTGATTTCCGTTGCGTTGGACGTCGGCGGTTTGCTGGGCGCCGCAAGTCAGCGCGCACGCGAAAAGCGTCAGAGAGAGTTTGCTGGTGGTATGGGTCATGGAGGTTAGACGTTCTCCGGAATCACGAAGGGCTCGCGATGCGCGCCGCGCAGCAGGCGGTTTGCCTCTTCGTCGCCGACCACCTGCTCGGCCGCCGGATCGAAATGCAGCGTGCGGCCCAAACGGTAGGAGGCGTTCGCCAAGTGCACCAGCGTGCAGGAAATGTGGGCCTCCTGAATCGGCGCGTTCAGGTCCTGCTTGCGGCGGCTCCGTACGCAATGGATGAAATTCTCCCAGTTGTTGCCGCGCTTGGAACATGATGGTCCGGGCTGCCGCTCCTTGCCCAGCCAGGTGCGATAACTCTGGTAGTCTTCCTCGTTGGTCATGGCCATGTAGCCCTTCGAGCCATAGAATATGTCGCCCACTGTGTTGCCGGCCATCTCGAGCGGCTCTTCATGACCGGGAGGTCCGAGGAATCCCGGAATCACTTCGCCGCCGAAACCGGGAGTACCGATGCCGGCTTCATGATTGCTGAACCAGTTCCGCACCTCGAACTCCAGCATCTTGCGCTTTCCCATGCCGTCGAACTCGAATGCGCAGTGCAGCACGTTGGGCGTTTCCTGGTCATCATCGAACATGAAATGCCCGCCCATGGCGGACGCTTTAACAGGAAACCCGACACCCAGACCCCAGCGCGCGACGTCGATCTGGTGCGAACCCTGGTTGCCGATATCGCCGTTGCCGTAGTCCCAGAACCAGTGCCACGTGTAATGGAACCGGTTGTGCGTGAACTCGTGCTTGGGAGCGGGGCCGGTCCACAAATCGTAATCCACGCCGGCCGGCACAGGCTCGACGGGCACGCGACCGATCGTGTCCCGATGGTTGAAACACAGCCCGCGCGACAGATAAACGTCACCGATCAGTCCTTCGCGTATCTTTTGTATCCCTTCCCGCACCGCCGGATTGGAGCGGCTGTTGGTTCCGTGCTGCACGATGCGGTCGTACTTCTCCGCGGCGCGCACCATCTGGCGCCCTTCCCAAAAGAAATGGGAGCACGGCTTCTCGACATAAACGTCTTTGCCCGCCTGGCAGGCCCAGATGGTGACCAGCGCATGCCAGTGATTGGGCGTGGCAACGGAGACGGCGTCGATGGATTTGTCGTCCATCACCTGGCGGGGGTCCTTGTACACTTTTGGCTTGGGCAGTCCGAGGAGCTCCATATCGGCCAGGCGCTTGCGGACGATGTTCTCGTCGACATCGCAGACCGCCGCGACCTCCACGTTATCCAGGTGCGAGTACTCTTCCACGTGCGCGAACCCCTGACCGCGAATGCCGCACACCGCCACGCGAACGCGATCGTTTGCTCCGGCCATATGTAACCTCCTGGAAATGCTAGGCTATCACAGCGTGGCGCTGGCCGCGGGTTACGACAGGTATTGGATTGTGGCTTCGGCCAACTTCCGCGTGTTCTCGAACGGATCGCCGGGCATGTCAGCCTCCATCGAGAAGTACCCGCGATACCCCGCCTGCTTCGCGATTGCGAACAGCCGCGCGAGATCCACTTGATACACCTTGCCGCTGTCGTTCGCATAAGCGCTCTTGACGTGGGCCATATTGAACACATGCTGGAACATGGCGGCAACTGCTTTGTAGTTCCACTCAGCGTCACCGCGAGGGTTCATGGAGTTGGCGAAATCGGGCAGGGCGCGCAAATAGGGGCTGTGCACTTTCTCAATCACCGCCACCAGGAAATAAGGATCCTCGGCCACGGGCACGTCGTTTTCCAGATTGATGACGATGTTGTGCTTCTCGCCGTATCCTGCCACTTCACCCAGCGTCTCAGCCGCCAAGTCTACATCGGCTTTGCCGCCGGGCGCACCGGCGACGTGCTGGCGCATACTGGGTGAGCCGATCGCCAGCGCGATGTCCACTCCCTTCTTGCCAAACGCGATGGCATCTTGACGCCTGGCGGCATCGGGATGGTAGAAGCTGCGTCCACCGTGGCCCAGATCGACGATGTGCGAACCGGCTTTGGCGGTTGACGCGCGCAGTTCTTCGAGATAAGCCGGTTCGGTCGAGCGGAAATGCGACGTCAGCGGATTAATATTATGAATGCCGAAGCGCTCGGCGACCATCGCGGCGAAATCTCGCGCGTCAACCAGCTTTTTGGTGCTGCCATGGTTGCCGGGTATATCCATGTAGGCGCGAAAGGGCCAGGACGTGACCGCCAGACGGTCGTGCGGATCGGTTGGGAACGTCAGTTGCGGCTCGGCGGCGAACAGAGCCGCGGCTCCGCAGGCTGAGGTCTTCAGAAAAGTACGCCGGGATATCGTCGTCATGGGAATATCGAGAATACCCCGGTTCACTCTTCGTCCGCTACGGGCGCAAATCCCCCGGCGAGATCCTGCGGCTTCACTTTCTCGCTATTGAAGCGAGCGGCGCGGTCGCGCATGGTTTGGAGCACCTTTTCCGCCGGCGGATACTCGCCCTGGATCCATCGCAGCGGATTGATGCGCGCCACCACGAACGAGCGCAGATAGGGACTTTGCAGCCCGCGCTCTTTCAGCTTCGCCACCACCGCAGCCACCTGCTCTTCGAGTTCAAGCAAAAGGCCCGCGCGGCGTTCGTGCGCCTTCATCGCCATCCGCACGGACTCATCGGAAAACGTTTCGACCCGACGCAGAACAGGATGGTATGCGCCACCGCCAAACTTCGGCTTTTGCTCGTATGCGATTCCCAAGGTCACGAGCGAGGCATCTTCCAGATAGAAAGCGAAGCTCGATTCGGGCTCATTCGGCGACTCCTCCACCAGGCCCTTCGCGATGCGAATCACTTCCAGCGCGCGCTCCTTCAGGTTGTGCGCCTTCTCGGTGTTGAGCGCTAGAATTTGCCGTGCCACCTCGCGCTCGGGAACAATCAGCGCGGTGATGGATCGTGCGCCCAGCCGCCGCATCGCTTCCAGACGATGCAAGCCGTTGGGTGTCCAGAAGCCATCATTCGGAGCCGGAACGGCGATCACGGGATCGAGGAAACGGCCGGTCTTCTCAATCACCCCGGCAAGACGTTTGTGGTGGGTTTCCGAAAGATCGCGCTGGAACGGCGTCGGCTGAATCCGGTCTATGGGCAGCACAGCCAGCACCAGAGCGTGCCCGCCCAGCGGATCGCGATAGGCTGCCAGCACCACGCCGCCTTCATCCTTTACTCGATCTGCAACCGGCGCCACACTTGCGCTGATCCCGGTTTGTGTGTCGGCCGGTGATAATCCCGCGGTTTGCGGTTTGCGCTTACGAGGAACGCGGCGTTTGCGTGTCTTTGTTGTTGTCGCTTTCGCCATCCTTCTTGGCGGCGCTCTTGGACCGCTTGCGCGACTGGGCAGCCTTGCCCAGTACAACCGCCGCGGAGAGCGCCGAGCCCCACAACAAATATCGCATTTTTGACTTGGTACGAAACGGAACTTTGTTCGCGGGAGGAGCAACTTCCGGCGCTTCGCCGGAAATATCCACCGCGCCGCCGAGCCGCATCTTCTCCCAGTCGTAGACGAACTGCTTGCCGCAATCCAGGCAAACCACGTAAGTATCTGCGTGCTTATCGCTGGGCGCCGCGCCCTTGGGACGTGCAGGAGTGAGCGGGAAGGTCGTTCTCCGGTGCTGGCATCGAAATAGGAGGTTCCACATCGTGTCGATCACCGGAATACGCTCCACTATCAATGTAGCCCACCCTGCTACACTGGGCCAAACGACAGAAATGTCCGCAAGAACCCCGCAGCCAGGCGCGCGCAATCATTACGTCCTCATCGTCTTCGATAGCTGCCGCTACGATTCCTTCATGACTGCCCGGCCGAAAACCATTCGGAAGCTGGGCAAGGTGGAGCGCCGGTGGTCCTACGCCTCGTGGACCGCGCCTTCGCACTTCAACCTGCTGATGGGCTTGATGCCGCACACCAGCCCGAAGAATGTCTATGCGTCGGAGTACTACCAGAAGGATTTTTTCAAGTTCAACGAACGGCTGGGAGCGGGCGGCATCGAATTCCGGAGTTTTGTGCCGCGCCTGTCGCTGCCGGTGCTACTGCGCAATTTGGGTTACGTGACCAACGCCATGGTTTCGCTGCCGGTCTTGAATCCGGCGACGGCGATCAACACCGGTTTCGACAGCTATCGGCTGATGCCAAAGCATAACGACATGCGCGCCATGGTGCGCGAGATGCGGTTCCCCGAAGATCAGCCCTCGTTCTACCTGCTCAATGTTGGCGAGACGCATTATCCCTACGCGCTTCCGGATGAGCCGGAAGACGCGTGGCCGCGTATCAGCGGCGTGCACGGTGTTTTCAAGCATCTCGATGAAGCCATCGTCGGCGGGAAGCTGCGTGGCAGCCGCGTGAAGATGTTCGACAAGCGCAAACTCGAAAAGCTGCGACAACGCCAGATCGACGCCGTGAAGTACCTGGACGGCGTGGTGGAAGAGTTGTTCGACCTGGTTCCCAAGAACACTTACATCACCATCACCTCGGATCACGGCGAGCTTTTCGGGGAAGAGGGCTACTTCGGGCACGGGCCCATCCTGCACGAAAAAGTTCTCGAAGTGCCATTTCTCGAGGGTAAGCTCCGATGAAGCGGCGCGATCTATTCCTGTCAGTGTGCGCGCTGGCCCTGTTGGTTCAAGCGGTGCATCATCCGCATGGCGACTGGCAGCTTGCCTATATCGGTCCCGGCGCGGGCTTTGCATTCCTCGGTTCGTTTCTCACCCTGCTGACATCGCTGGTGCTGAGCGTGGTCTCGCTGCTGTTGTGGCCCTTCCGCATGCTCTGGCTGCTGGCAAAAAGGAGGCAGGGATTGCGCAAGGCGCGGGTCAGAAAACTCATCTTTCTCGGACTGGATGGCTTCGATCCCGGTCTGGCCGAACGCTTCATGGCCGAGGGCAAGCTGCCCAACCTCAGCCGGATCAAAGAACAGGGGTCGTATACCAAGCTGCGTACCACGTTTCCCGCGCTGTCACCGGTTGCGTGGTCCACGTTCGCCACCGGAGTGAATCCCGCCAAGCACAACATTTTCGATTTTCTGAATCGCGATCTGAAAACCTACGTGCCCGAGCTTGCCTCCTCCAAAGTTCGGCCGCCGCATCGCATATGGAAAATCGGAAAGTGGCGCATTCCGCTGGCGCGTCCCTCGGTCGAGATGCGGCGCAAAAGCGAACCGTTCTGGAAGATTCTCAGCCGTCACGCCATTGGCTGCACCATTCTGCGCGTGCCCGTCACGTTTCCGCCGGATCAGTTCGATGGGCGGCAGCTCTCTGCCATGAACACGCCGGACCTGCGCGGCACGCAGGGTAGCTTCTCACACTTTTCCACGCGTGTGGAAGGCGGCCACGTTGAAGGCGGCAGCCGCTATCCTCTGCGCCGGACGGGCGATGTTTTGGAGGGCGATCTCGAAGGTCCGGAGAACGCTTTTATTGAGGGCGCGGGCGCGATGCGCATTCCTTTCCGCATTGTGCACGCCGACAATCCGGAGCGCGCGACACTCGAACTCGCAGGCGAGTCGTACCCCTTGCGGCCCGGCGAATACACACCCTGGGTGCGGCTGCGCTTTCATGGTGGCATCGGCGTCACGGTCCACGGCATCGCACGGTTTTTCCTGACGCAAACCACGCCCGAGGTCTCGCTCTACTGCACGC
>Ga0335081_10002495_pt1 | contig 29002 bp, 30 predicted proteins | sample Lox_Sample_35_FD_206713 | JGI IMG/M metagenome (GOLD analysis project Ga0335081, IMG submission 206713) | Soil microbial communities from Loxahatchee National Wildlife Refuge, Florida, United States - Lox_Sample_3.5 | ecosystem: Environmental > Terrestrial > Soil > Wetlands | place: USA...
CCTCCCCGCCAACGGGCGGGAGGGTGGGGTCATCACTTCGTCGCCTTCTCGAGAAACTTCACCAGCGCTTCGCGGTCGGCCGCCGAGCCGATCGTCTGCTCGGGCATCTTGGTGCCAGGCGTGTAGGTCGCGGGGCCGACCTCGAACAGCTTGGCGATCGTTTCCGCCGTCCACACGATGTTCAGCTTCTTGAACGCCGCCGAATAGCGATAGCCGGGCACGCTGGCGATGTGGCGGCCGAACACGCCGGCGAGCGTCGGGCCGGCGCGATTGATCGCGTCGGCGCGCAAGGTGTGGCAGGCGATGCAGGCGCGAAATACCTCGGCGCCGTGGTCGCCGGCATATTGCGCGAGCGTATCCTCGGTCTCGCCCACCGCGATGCCGCCGATCGGCTCGCCGGTCACGACGTCCCAGCGGCGGATCATGCGGTCGGTGCCGCCGGTCAAGAGCGTGCGATTGTCGGGCAGAAAGACGGCCGACCAGACCGGCAGGCCGGGGCCGACCAGCGTGCGCGTCACCTTGCGCGCGGCCCGGTCGATGATCGTGACCGCGCCGCGCACGCCGGCGGCGGCGATGCGCGCGCCGTCGCGCGAGAGCGCAATGGCGATGATCGGCGTGTCGGACGCCGCGAGCGCGCCGCGCAGCGCGCCCGCGGGCGAGACGAAATAGATCTTGCCGTCGGCGCCGCCGGTGACGATCTCGCCGTCCGGGGCGACGGCAACGGCATTGAGCGGGCTCGGCAAGGTCACGATGACCGGCGCGCCGCCGGCGAGCGGCCAGATGCGCAGCGTCTGGTCATAGCCGGCGCTCACCACGGCGCGGCTGTCGGGCGCGAAGGCGACGCCGTTGACGTTCTGCGAGTGGCCCGAGAGCACGCGCGGCGCGCCGCCCGCAACGGGCCACAGCCGCACGGTGTGATCCCAGGACGCGGAGGCGAGCCACTTGCCGTCGGGCGAGGCCGCGAGCGCGACCACCGGCGCCTCATGGCCGGTGAGCACCGTCGCGGGCCGATCGGCGCCGGGCGTCCACAGGGCGACGCGGCGATCCTGGCCGGCGGTGGCGATGCGGCCATCGTTGAGGATTGCGACCGCATTCACCGAGCCATCGTGGAACCGCATCACCTGCAGCGCCGCGTCGCGCGCGAGCGACCAGCGGATCGCGGTCTCGTCGAAGCTGCCCGACACCGCGGTCTCGCCGTCGGCCGTGACCGCGAGCGCCCGCACCGGCCCGCCGTGGCCGCGCAGCTGCGCCTGCGCCGGGCCGACTGCGGCGAGCACAACGGCAGCGATGCACAGCGTCCTAGTCATCGGCCGGAACCATGCCGAGCGCCGCGATCCGCGCACGCACGTCGGGATCGCGCAGCGCTTTGAGGAACGCCTGGACGGCCGGGCGCTCCCGTTTCGTCTCAACCAGCAGGAAGTCGTAGTGTTCCGGGGCGATCGGGAGGAACTCGAGGCCATAAAGACGCGCCACCGTTTCGATCGCGATGCCCCAGTCGGCGCGCCCCTGCGCGACCGCGGCGGCGACGGCGTTGTGCGACTTCGGCTGGTTGGCATAGCCGGGCGGCCGCTTTCCGTCGACGAGGCGGTCGATCAGGATGCGCGTGCCGGCGCCGGCATTGCGGTTGACCATCAGGCAATCCGGATCGACGAGCGCCGCCGCGACCGCGTGCAGGGCGCTCTTTCCGGCAAAGCGCGCGTCGCCGGCACGAAACACGACCCCCTGCATGCGCCGCCAGCCCGGCACCAGCGCGAGGCCGGGACGCACGAGATGGCGGTTATAGACCGCGCCGGCCGGATCGAGCAGATGCACCGGCGCAAGATCGCATTCGCCGCGTTCCGCCGCCGTCACCCCGCCCTGGCTGCCGACCACGATGGTGCGCGCCGCAAATCCCTGATCGGCGAGCGCCCCGAGCACCACGTCGAGCGCGACGCAATGGCTGCCGGTGATGACGAGATCGGGCATGCGAGTCTTGCCGATCAGCGTCACCTCGGCGGCGCTGCCCGCATCGAGCGAGGCGGCGAGCGCATCGATCGCCAAGAAGCCGTCCGCCTGCGAGAAGGCGGTGACCGAGCCCGATCCCTTCGGGGTCGGAAATGCGATCGGGCCGCGCTCGCCGGCGACGAGCGAGACCAGCACGAACTCCTGCCGCCCCATCTCGGAGACGATGCGCACCGGCACGGTGGCGGTGACGGTCTCGGCGGCTTCGGACGGGCGCCCGGCGAGCGCGCGGATCACGGGCGCGACGAAAGCGTGGAACGTGAAGATCGCCGAGGTCGGGAAGCCGGGCAGGATGGCGATCGGCTTGCGTTGCGCGACCGCAAGGCACAGCGGCTTGCCGGGCTTGAGCGCGACGCCGTGCACCAGCACGCCGGGCGGCCCCAGCCGCGTGACGACGCGATGCGAGAGATCGCCGGCCCCCTTCGAGGTGCCGCCGGACAGCACCGCCATGTCGCAGGTTTCGAGCGCGCGGCGCACCGCCTGCTCGAGCTCCGCGACATCGTCCGCGAAGGCGCCGAACGGCACCGGCTCGCCGCCCGCTTCGGTGACGGCCGCGGCGACGATCGCGCCGTTGCTGTCATAGACGGCGGCCGGGCGCAGCGGCTCGCCCAGGGCCATAAGCTCGTCGCCGGTCGAGAGCACCGCAACCTTCGGCCGCCGCACCACCGCGACATTCGCGAGCCCGCAGGCCGCCAGCATGCCGATCTCGCGCGAGCCGACGCGCTGGCCGCGCCGCAGCAAGGTCTCGCCGCGCGCAATGTCGGAGCCCGCATAGCCGATGAACTGGCCGGGCGCGACCGGACGGCGGACGTCGATCGCCGGGCCCTGCACGGTCTCGGCGAGCTCGGTCTGCTCCACCATCACGACCGCATCGGCGCCGCGCGGGATGGCGCCGCCGGTCGCGATGGTGGTCGCGGTCGCGGGCGCGACCGGCAGCGCCGGCGCATGGCCGCAGGCGACCACCTCGGCGTTGAGCAGCAGGCGGCGCGGCGCGCGGTCGCTCGCGCCGGCGGTATCGGCGGCGCGCACCGCAAAGCCGTCGACGCCCGCGCGGTCGAACGGCGGCACGTCGATCGGCGCCACCACGTCGGCGGCGAGGATGCGGCCGAGCGCGTCGCCGAGCGCCACCGTCTCGGCCGGCAGCGGCTTGAGATCGAGATGCTGCTCGAAGCGGCTGCGCGCGACCTGGGGCGAGACGACCTCGAGGAACTGCTCCTGGCGCGCCGCGGCGCGCACCGCGGCGACGAGATCGGGCGCGTCATTCGGCTTGGTGCGCGCGTCGGTCATGGCAGCAGCCTCATGTCGACGCGCGCGCCGGCCGCAAAGCCTTCACGGTCGGCCGCCACCAGGACGTAGCCGTCGGCGCGCGTGAGCGATTGCAGCGTGAGATAACCGGATGCGAGCGGCGTCACCTCCTCGCCGCGGCGCATCACCGGCACCAACTCGGCAAGGCCGAGTGTGGACGTGATCTTCCGGGTCAGCACGCCGGTCTCGATCGGCTCATTCTCCTTGGCGCCGGCGAGCTGCGCCAGCAGGCAGCGGCCAAGCGTGACCCAGACCGCGAGCGCCGCATCGAGGCGCGCGGGCACGACCAGCACGGGCCGTTGCTCGATCATGCCGAATGCCGCGGTCTCACCCGGCGCGAGCCCGACGCCATGGAACGCGACCCGGCCGCGCCGGGCGAGGTCGTGCACGGTGTGATCGCGTCGCCCCGAGCCGCTGCCGCCGACCAGAATGAGAGCGTCTTCATCCACCGGATCGAGTGCGCCGTCGCGGCTGACGGTGCCGCCGGCGGCATCGACCGCGCGCGCCAGCAGATCGACAATTGCAGCAGTGACACCGTCGCGCGCGGCGTTTGCGGCGGCGATGCGCACGCGCGGCTCGCGTACCTCGATGTCGGTCAAGCCGAGGACGTCGAAGGCGGCCAAATCGATGGCGCGCAGCCGCCGTGTCACGCGGCGCAGCGGCTCGCCCGCCGCCATGTCGCCGCCGGCCGGCAGAACGCCGTCGCCGGGCGCGAGCGGCGTGACCACATGGGCCGTCGCGCCGCGCCATTCGAGCGCATCGGCAGGGGCCACCGCGTCGGCACCCGCCGGCAGCGGATCGCCGACCTCGACCGGCGTCGCGTCGACGGCGGCCGGCGCGTAAGAACTCGCGTCGAGCGTTGCCTCCGCCCGCACCGCCATTCCGTCGCGCAATGCGATGGCAGCCGCCGGATGGGCGGTCGCGACCGTCAGGCCGGATGCGCGTGCCCGCCGGAGCGCGTCGTTGCGCGCGATCCGGCGCGGCGGGACCGGCGCCACCAGGCGTTCGATCGACGCGAGCGCATCCGTGAGCGACATCAGACGCTCGATCCGTTGGGTTGCGTGCGGGCCGGCCATCGTGGCTATGTGGCGGAGCCGGAGCCGGCCGGTCAAGCGACCAGCGCGGCTGCATGGGGATCGACACGAGTTGGCGGAATGGCCGAGACGACGATCAATCTGCGCGGCCTCAAATGCCCGCTGCCGGCGCTGCGCGCCCGCAAGGCGCTGTCGCGCCTGGCCATAGGCGACATCCTGGTGGTCGAATGCACCGATCCGCTCGCCGAGATCGACATTCCCAACCTGGTGCGCGAGACCGGCGATGCGCTCGAGGGCAAGGTGCAGGACGGCGACGTGCTGGTGTTTCGGATCCGCAAGGGGTGATCACGAGCGCAGCGCCTGCGCTCCCTCTCCCCGCTCTTGCGGGGAGAGGGTTGGGGTGAGGGGCGCTGACGTGCCGCGCACGACAACGCGCGCAACGACTCGCGGAGGCGCCCCCTCACCCCGACCCTCTACCCGCACGCGGTCGCACGCGGGGAGAGAGAGCGCAGGCGCCGTGCCATAAGGTTCACTTCTCCACCAATCCCAGCTGCTCGATCACCGGCTTCCAGCGCGTCCTCTCGCGCGCGATCAGCGCGTTGAACTCCGCGACCGTCATGGCGTCGGCGACGAGGCCGAGCTGGGCCAGGCGCTCCTGCGCCTGTGGCGCCGTCATGGCGTGCACGATCTCGCGATTGACCTTGTCTACGATGTCGGCGGGCAGCCCCGCGGGCGCCGACAGCGAGAACCATACGGTGCTCGCAACATCCGGGTAGCCGAGCTCCGTGAAGGTCGGCACGGCCGGATAATCCGGCATGCGGTTCTTCCCGGTCTGGGCAAGGCCCAGCAAGGTGCCGGCCTTGAGCTGCGCCGAGGTCGACGACACGGTCTGGCAGGAGAACGCGATGTTGCCGGCGACCAGGTCGAGCAGGCCCTGCGAGGCGCCCTTGTAGGGGATGAGCTCGAACTTGAGGCTGGCCTTGCGGGCGAACAGCTCCGCCACCAGCTGGCCCATGCTGCCGACCCCCGACGCCGAGTAGGTCAGCGGCTTGGCGCTCGCGCGGGCGCGCGCAATGAAATCGCCCAGCGTCCTCATGCCGCTCGCGGCATTGACCGACAGCACCACCGGCGAGCCGGCGATGTAGGCGATGTTGACGAGGTCGCGGCGCGGGTCGAAGCCGAGCTTCGGCTTGCTGGTCGGGTCGAGCGCGAGCAGCGACACGTTGGTGATGACGAAGTTGTAGCCGTCCGGCGGGGTATTGACGACGCTTTGCACGCCGATGATGCCGCCGGCGCCGGCGCGCGTCTCGACGAAGAACTGCTGGTGGAACGCCTTCGACAGCGCGTCCGCCACCATGCGCGCGAGGATGTCGGCCGCCCCGCCCGCCGCGAACGTATTGACGATGCGTACCGGCCGCGCCGGCCAATCCTCGGCCTGCGCGGGCGCCGCGGAAACAAAGGCCGCGGCGATCGCGGCCGCGAGAATGGCGGTTGGTCGCTTCACGGACGCTCCCTTTTGCTCTAACTGACGCTCGTCACGGCTGGCGAGCCTAAGACCCGCGCGGCCACGAGGTCAAACATGCCCGACCATCGACTGCCGCGCATCGCGATCGCGACCGGAGATCCGGCCGGCATCGGTCCGGAGGTCAGCCTCAAGGCGGCGCTCGATGCAAGCGTGCATGCGATGTGCCGGCCGCTCGTGGTCGGCGACGCGGAGGCGATCCGAAAACATGCCGATGCGGCGGGCATCGCGGCGCAATTCCACGTCATCGCGGATGTCGCCGCGGCGCGCTGGGCCGACGGCGCGATCGAGCTGCTGGCGGTGCCGTTTCCCCACGGCACCCCGCTCGCCTTCGGCGTCAACGACGCGGCCTACGGCTGCGCCACGCTGGCGAGCGCGGCGCGTGCGATCGCGGCGGCGCGCGCCGGCGAGGTCGATGCGGTGGTGGCGGCGCCGCACAATCAGACCTCGATCGCCGCGGCCGGCATCGCGTTCGACGGTTACCCGTCGTTTGTCGCGCGCGAGACCGGCATGAACCATCACGACGTTTTTCTCATGCTGTGGTTCGGCGACACCCGCATCGTTCATTGCACCCTGCATGTCGGCGTCGCGCAGGCGCTCAGCTTGATCACGCGCGAGCGCGTCGGCCGCACGATCCGCGCGGCCGACGCGGCGCTGCGGCGCATCGGGATCGCGGCGCCGCGGCTCTGCGTCAGCGGGCTCAACCCGCATGCGGGCGAAGGCGGCCTGTTCGGCCGCGAGGAGATCGACGTGATCGCGCCGGCGATCGCCGACGCGCAGGCCGACGGGATCGCGGCCGTCGGGCCGTTCGGCTGCGACACGATGCTTGCGCGCAAGGACGTCGACGCTTTCGTCGTCATGCTGCACGACCAGGGGCACATCGCCGCAAAGCTGCTTGCATCCAACCAATCGGCTGCCTTCGCGATCGGCAGCCCGATCCTCTTTTCATCGGTCGCGCATGGAACCGCGTTCGACATCGCCGGCAAAGGTATCGCGAGCCCGGCCGCGATGATCGAGGCAATTACGCGGCTTTCCGGTGCGAAACAGGTGGTTGCGTAACGCATAACTGATTGCGCTCTGATTGCGCTCGCCTTGATCGAACCGTCCTCGCCTCTATAGTTCGCCATCGGGATGGAACCGCCGCCTGAGGCCGGCGTCGTGGGCTGTGTGCAAGGCCGTGCGTCAGCGGTTGATCAGCGGGGGAAAACCCTGTGCAGAAACGGTGGCTTCATGAACCGCAAAGCCGCCCTGCGCCGACCGGCAAGCCTGTGGACAACATCGGGGATATGTTCGCGCGCCGGCTCGGCACCACGCCGGTCGTGCGCGTTGCGCCTGACAGCGCGTCGACCGTCACGCCAGCCCGTACACCGCCTTGGCGTTGCCCGCATAAATGCGCCGGCGCTGCTCGTCGGGAAGGCTTCCCGGCAGCGCCATGAACGGATCGTCGAAATCCCAATGCGGGTAGTCGCTGGAGAAGAGAATCCGATCGGGGCCGATCCAGTTCATCAGGTCGATGAGATGCTCAGGCTTCTCGGTCTCTTCCATCGGCTGGGTCGTGACCCAGAGATGCTCGCGCATGTATTCGGAGGGCGCGCGCTTCAGGTGCGGGACCTCGTCGCGCATGCGCTTCCAGTTGCGGTCGAGCCGCCAGCCGAGCGCCGGCAGGAAGCCGAAGCCCGACTCGATGAGCACGACCTTGAGGTCGCGGTAGCGCTCGAACACGCCCTCCATGATGAAGCTGGTGATCAGCGCCTGCGCCGACGTCGCGTTCTCGGTCGTCTCCTCGATATAGTAGGAGGGCCAGCCGGTGTTGGTCCCGGCCCAGCCGCTGGAGCCGAACACGTGGATGCCGACCGGCAGGCCGGCCTCGACGGCCGCCTCGTAGATCGGCCAGTAGCGCCGCCGGCCGAGCGCCTCGCTGGTGCGGCTGAGCATGAACACCTGGACGAACTCGCGCCGGCCCGCGCAACGCCTGATCTCGCGCGCGGCCGCCACGCCGTCCTCGTAGGGCACGCAGATCGACGCGCGGAACCGCGGCTCCTCGCCGACCCAGAACTCGGCCTGCGCCTCGTTGGCGGCCGTCGCCATGGCGGCGGAAAAATCGGCGTTCTGCTCGCCGAACCCGGCCGGCGAGAGCGGGGTCAGGATGGCGTGGTCGATCCCGTAGAGATCGAGATGCTGCTTGCGGATGAAGTCGATATCGCTCCCCGGCGGCCCGCCGGTCGGCGGCCAGGCATCGCGGCGCGACGCCAACGGGGTGATCTTGGGGAATTGATAGCCCTTGGCATGCCCGTGACGCTGGCGGATGCCGTAGGTGTGCAGATATTGCCACCAGCGGTCGCTCAGGTGCGGCTTGAGCTGCTCGTACGCGATCCTGGGGTGGAAGTCGCAGTCGACGATCTCGACCTTGGACTTCTGCGCCCGTAGCGGCGCCCTGAGCTCCATGTTCATGGCCGGCTCTCCTTGGCGGGCTCAATATACGCCGATCCTGGTGATTCCGACAGGGGGCGCCCAACCGCGTCATTGCGAGCGAAGCGAAGCAATCTCGCACCGCAAAAGCATGCGGATCGCAATGACGGAAAGCCTCAATCCGCCTTCAGGTTTGCTCTCCGTAGCGATCTCGGGCGCCCATTTTTCGCCGGCAAATCTGTCTGGCTTGTGTAGAAAGAGCCCCCACCCTTCGAACGTCCCGTCAGCCCAAGGAGCTTGATATGGCCGACAGTCTCGCCGCCATCCGCGCGGAGCTTTCGCTCGCCAACCGCATCCTCGCCCACGAGGGCATCGTCGATGCGTTCGGCCATATCAGCGTGCGCCATCCGCACGATTCCGGCCGCTTCCTCCTGTCGCGCCACCGCGCGCCGGCGCTGGTCGCGCCTTCGGACATCCTCGAATACACGCTCGACACCGAGCCGGTGCATCCGACCAACCTGCGCCACTACGGCGAGCGGGTGATCCACGGCTGCATCTACCAGGCGCGGCCCGACGTCATGGCGGTGTGCCACCATCATGCCCCCGCCATGATGCCCTACGCGATCTCGCGCGCCGCCATGGTGCCGGTCTATCACCTCGGCGCCAGCATGGGGCTCAAGGTGCCGTTCTGGGACAGCCGCGACGATTTCGGCTCGACCGCGCTGGTGCTGGTCAAGCCCGAGGAAGGGCATTCGCTCGCCAAGGCGCTGGGCCAAGGCTGGACCGTGCTGATGGGACGGCACGGCGCGACCGCGGCCGGCAAGTCGATCCGCGAGTGCGTCTTCCGCACCATCTTCTCGTGCAAGAACGCGGAGCTGCAGACGCAGGCGCGCCTGCTCGGCCATGTCGAGCCGCTCGACGAAAAGGAGGTCGAGCTCGCCGCCGCGTACAATCTGCGGCCCGGGCCGCTGGAGCGCGCGTGGGACTACTGGGCAAAGCGGGTGCTCGATGCCGAGGCGCGGGTGGCGCCGGCGAAGGCCGCGGGCGCAGCGGTGGGCAAACCGGCGAAAAAGGCCAAGAAGGCGTCGGCGAAGGCGAGGCGACGCAAGCGCTGAAGCGCATTGACCGCAAGCGGACCGGCGATGCAAGAGAGTCAGCCCAACCCGTCATGGCCGGGCTTGTCCCGGCCATCCACGTCTTGCTCGGCGCCAACGCAGGAAGACGTGGATGCCCGCATTCGCGGGCATGACGCCTCAATCGAACGAGGCGGATCATGGACACCGTCACCATTCCGGCGCTGCAGCAGATGAAGCGCGACGGCCGGAAGATCGCCGGCGTGGTGGCGTGGGACTTTCCCATCGCGCGCATCGCCGATCGCGCCGGCGTCGATTTCATCTCGGTCGGCGACTCGGTCGGCGTCAACCTGTGGGGCCACGCCAATCCGCTCGAGGTCACGCTCGACGAGATGCTGGTGGTGTGCAAGGCGGTGCGGCGCGGCACCGCGCGCGCGCTGGTGAGCTGCGATCTTCCCTTCGGGCCGGTGCAGCAGGGGATCGACACGGCGCTGGCGGCCGGGATCCGCATCGTCAAGGAAGCCGGCGCCGACATGATCAAGGTCGACGCGGCGGCCGATTTTCCCGATGCCGTGCGCGCGCTGGTGCGCGCCGGCATTCCGGTCTTCGCCCAGTTCGGCCTCACGCCGCAGACCGCGCTCAGGTTCGGGATACCCTACGGCGCGCAGTCGGCGGCCGGCGCGCAGGCGCCGCCCGAGCTGACCCGGCAGCTGGTCGAGGAGGCGAAGCTCCTGGAGGACGCGGGGGCCTCCATGCTCGACTTTACCAATTCCGGCCCGGTGGCCGGCGAAGCCGTGGTCAAGGCGGTGAAGATCCCGGTGATCGGCGGCTTCGGCGGCGGGCCCTGGCTCGACGGCCGGGTGCGGCTCGCGCACACGGCGATCGGCTATGCGGAAAAATGGCTTGATGCCAAGACCGACACCTACGTCAACACCGCCAAGGCGAGCCTCGCCGCCTTCACGGCGCTGATCGCCGACGTGCGCGCCAGCCGCCAGATCAAGGGTTGAGTTCCGCAAAAATCCCCGCTGGATAGCGGCGAATTGGCCCTTGCCTGCCGCCGCTGGTACGCTATTTGAGGATTATTGCCTCGCGACTCGCAGCCAGACAGGAAAACGCCGTGGACGCAAAGACGGCCGAACGCTCGAAGCATTCCCTCGGTCCGCTCGTCGCCGAGGGCAAGACCAAGAAGATCCACCAGATCGCCGGCAGCGCGGATCTCGTGACGCTCGTCGCCAAGGACGACATCACGGCGGGCGACGGGGCGAAGCACGACATCATCTCGGGCAAGAGCGCGCTCGCCAACGGCACCACCTGCAATGTCTTTCGCCTGCTCAAGGCGTGCGGCTTGCCGGTCGCATTCGAGGAGCAGGACAGCGCCACCTCGTTCATCGCGCCGAAGTGCCAGATGCTGCCCTACGAGGTGGTGACGCGGCGCGAGGCGCACGGCTCCTATCTCAAGCGCCATCCGCAATATGCCAAGGGCCAGCTGTTTCCGCGGCTGATCGTCGAATTTTACCTCAAGACCAAGGACAAGAACTGGAAGGGCAAGCCGCTCGTCGCCGACGATCCGCTGATGGGCTACGCGGAAGGCGACAAGGAGATCAAGCTCTACAATCCGGCAAAGCCGCTGGTCGGGCAGGAGCCGTTCCTCGTGCTGTCGACCGCCGACGTGTTCGAGCACAAGGATGAATACAAGTTCTTCCCCGAGATGCAGCGGGTCGCGCGTCAGGCCTTCCTGGCGCTGGAAAAGGCCTGGCAGCTGCAGGGCGGGACGCTGGTCGACCTCAAGGTCGAGTTCGGCTTCGACACCAAGGGCCGCCTGCTGCTCGCCGACGTGATCGACAACGACTCGTGGCGCGTGCTGGAGCACGGCGCCTACATCGACAAGCAGGTCTACCGCGACGGCGGCGCGCTCGACACGGTGGTCGAGAAATATCGCCGCGTCGCCGACATCACCGGGCGCTTCCACGTGCCGCAGCAGCGCCTCATCCTGTGGCGCGGCTCGGAGACGGACAAGACCGAAGCGTTCGCACAGGCGCTCGGCGAGCTTGCCGACCTCATGTCGGTCGTGACCTGCTCGGCGCATAAGGAACCGGTCGCGGCAACGCACACGTTGCACCGCATGGCGCAGGAGGTGCCGGACTCGGTGATCATCGCCTATATCGGCCGCTCGAACGGCGCCGGGCCGACGCTCTCGGCGATGTCGACGGTCCCGGTGATCACCGTGCCGGTGGCCGCCAAGGAGTTTCCCGACGACGTGTGGTCGTCGCTGCGCGCGCCCAGCAAGGTGCCGGTGATGACGGTGCTCGAGCCGTCGAACGCGGTGCTGGCGGCGCTGCAGATCCTTTCGGCGCGCAATCCGAAGATCTACGCCAAGCTGCGCGGCGAGATCGAGCAACGCACGGTCAATACGGTGATGATCTGAGCCGTTGGGTCGAGCGCCTTCGCGCGACCCGACATGCGCCCCGTGCGTCCGTAATGTTGGGTCTTGCCGACGGGCTCGACCCAACCTCCCCCCGGCCCCGTGAATAGCGTGGATAGGCATGCCGATGTCTTGCGCGCCCTCGGCAATTGGTGTAATGGCATAAATGAGAGTTGTTGAATTGCGCCTCGCGGCTTGCACGCGAGGCGCTTTTCGTTTCATCGCTCGCGCCGGCCCGCGCGAGCCATGCGCGCAGAGCGGCCCAATCGGCGCCGCCGCTACAACCGAAGGTCCAGGGAGCAATGATCGCCGCATTGCTCCGCATTGTATTTTCCATTGCTCCCCGACTGTTCCTTATTGTTCTTGGGTCAGGCCGCTTTTGCCCGGAATGCCAATGGCTTGCATTGTATTTTGAGCTTCGGCGGCATTGCAGATCGATTGTATTTTGCGCGGCCAGGGGGCGGCGGCCCGAACAGGAGCCGGAAGTCATGTGCGGCAGGCATGACTGGGCCGCCGGCTCACGCCTGCTGCGCCGCCTTGCGCTCGACGCTCTCCTCCGTGCGCGCCGGCCGGATCATCAAGAACTTGCCCGACCAGACGCCGCGAATGATCCAGCGTCCCTCGACTTCGGTCGCATCGGCATTGAGCGTGCCCGCATAGTCGACCGTGTGAAAGCGCGGCACCGCTCCGTCATAGGTCTTGCGGAACTCGACCGCGCTGCCGCTGCGGCTGCCGGCCAGCGTCGCATAGAGCGTGCCGCTCGCGTCGACCGCCCGCGCGCAGGGCTCATGGGTCGAGCCCGACAGCGTGCCGCCGCTGTCGATCAGCGTCGCGACGAACGCGACCGACTCGCCGTCCGGATAGGTGTAGAGCCCCTGCCAGACCCCGGTGAGATTGTGCGCGTCTGCCGGCATTGGTCATTCGATCTTGGGAATGCCCGCCTTCACGATGATGTCGCGCCACTTGACGATCTCGTCGCCGATGAACTTCACGCCTTCATCGGGCGAAACCACCTTGGCGACCGCTCCCTGCTGCTCGAAGCGCTTGCGCACCACCGGGTCGGCAAGCGCGGCGGCCATCTCGCGGTTGATGCGCAGGACGATGTCCTTCGGCGTGCCGCGCGGCACCTGCATGGCGAACCAGCCGGACGCCTGGTAGGCGGGCAGCCCCGCCTCGATCGTGGTCGGCGTATCGGGCAGCGCCGGCAGCCGCTCCGGGCCCGCGACGGCGAGCGCCCGCGCGCCGCCGCCGTTGAGCGGCCCGAGCACGTTCGGCAGCCATTGGAAGCCGAGCGGCACCGTGCCGGCGATCATGTCCGGGCCGTACTGGCCGATGTTCTTGTACGGCACGTGCGTGAGCTTGGTGCCGGTGAGCTGCTGGAAATAGACGCCGCCCAGGTGCTGCGAGCTGCCGATCCCGACCGAGCCGTAGTTGAGCTCGCCGGGATGCTGCTTGGCATAGGCGATCAGCTCGGCGAGGGTCTTCACCGGCAGCTTCTTGCTCGCCACGATCACGATGGTGAAATAGGCGAAGGGCGAGACTTCCGCGAAATCCTTCACCGGGTCGTAGCCGAGATCGCGATAGAGCGTGACGTTGGCGGCCATCGGGCCGGAGCCGCTGGCGGTCCAGGTGTAGCCGTCGGGCGCGGCCTTGGTGCCGAGCAAGGTGCCGGTGTTGCCGCCGGCGCCGGGGCGGTTCTCGACGACGATCGTCTGGCCGAGGTTCTGGCTCATCTTGTTGAGCATGATGCGCGTCACCACGTCGCTCGCGCTGCCGGCCGCGAACGGAACGATCACCGTGATGGTCCGCGACGGCCAGGTCTCGGCGCGGGCCGTTGCGCCGTGCAGGATCGCCGCCAGAGCGATCAATGCGCCGATCATCGCGCGCGTTGCGGTCATCTTCCTCATCGGGGGTCTCCAGGCATGGCGCTGCAACAAGGCTGTTGCAAGAAGGCTCCTGCAATAAGGCGCATGCGCCGCAAACGCAACGCGTCAGCAGCAACCGCAATCGGCGCCTGGCGCAACCACCAGCGCGTCCTTCAGCCAGGCGGGCGGGAGATCATCTTGCGTCACCTCGGCGACCGGCTTGAAGATCTTGAAATGATGCCGGCGGTCGGGCGCGGTCCAGAACGCCACCACCGTGTCGAGCGGCGGACAGCCCGGCAGCGCGCAGGCGAGCTCGGTCACCATGATGACGACGTCGTCGGCAAGCGCGAAGCGTTCGCGCGTCCAGGCGCGCACCCGCTCGAGCCCCGCCGCATGCGCCGTGCCCTTGTTGATGAACCCCGGTCGCGCCGCCCGCGACCCCGCCGCGCGCTCGCCGGACGCATCCGTTCCGGCAAGCCACTGCTGCAGCGCGGTTGCATAGTCGTTCATCGCCGGCCTTTCCGGCCGCACCATACAGGACCGCCGGGCAAATTGCGCTCGTCCGGGCAACGGTGTAGCAAGCCGGCACTGATTTGGCGCACGTGCTTGTCGGCGAACCGGTATCCACCCCGGATCAAGTCCGGTGCAGTCTTTCGCCGACAGTGCGCTGATCATTCGCGGAGGCGTTACGGTGGCGGAAAAAGTGCTGGCGGCGGTGCGTACAGGCCCGAGCAGGACCGAGCTGCGCGAATATCCGATGCCCGACGTTCCGGCGGACGCCGCGCTGATGAAGATGGAGGTCGCCGGCATCTGCGGCACCGACGTCAAGCTCTATAAGCACCCGCCCAACCTCAAGCCCACCATCATGGGGCACGAGAACATCGGCACCATCGCCAAGGCGGGCCGCGAGTTCACCAATCGCAAGGGCTTTCGCGAGGGCGATCTCGTCTTCGTCGAGCACTATGTGAGCTGCGGCAAGTGCGAATGGTGCCATGCCGGGCAGTACCGCCACTGCGAGAACACCAACTGGCGCACCAATCCGGACGCGATCCGCTACGGCTACACGTCCGACGAGAAGCCGCCGCACCTGTGGGGCGGATTTGCGCAATACGTCTATCTGCCGTGGAACGCCGTGGTGCATCACGTGCCGAAGGGGGTCACGCCGGAGCTCGCCGGGCTCGTCACCCCGATGGCGAACGGGGTCGAGTGGTCGCTGTTCGACGGCGGCGTCGGCTACAACTCGACAGTGCTGATCCAGGGACCGGGCCAGCAGGGCCTGTCGCAGACCGTGATCTGCAAGCAGGCGGGCGCCTCGCTCATCATCGTCACCGGCACCTCGAAGGACGCAGCTCGCCTGAAAGTCGCAAAAACGCTCGGCGCCGATCACGTGATCGACGTGCAGAAGGAGAATCCGCTCGAACGCATCATGCAGATCACCGGCGGCCGCGGCGTCGACGTGGCGCTCGACTGCACGGCCGGCGCCGGCACGATCCCGATCCTGCTCGGCATCGAGGCGCTCAAGCGCAAGGGCGGCATCATCGTGGCGCAGGGCGAGATGGCGGAGTTTCCCAATTTTCCGCTCGAGAAGTTCACGGTGAAATTCATCACCATGAAGAGCGCGCGCGGCCACAGCTATCGCTCCTGCGAGCTCGCGCTCGAGCAGATCGCGTCGAAGCGCTTTCCGCTCGAGCTCGTCACCACGCACCGGTTCGGGCTCAAGGACGTCGATCTTGCCATCCGCTCGGTCGGCGGCGAGGGCGTCAAGGACGTGATCCACGCCTCGCTGCTGCCGTGGGAGTGACGCGAAAGCGCGAGCCGGGCCGGCGACGCACGCGTTCGCCGCGACGGGAGGACGGTCACCCCTTCGGCAGAAACAGCGTCGGATCCATGGGCGTCGCGCCTTTGCGCACCTCGAAGTGCAGCGTGCCCGCCGTTCCGGACGTGGCGATGACCTGTCCGCGGCGGACGCGGTCATCGAGCTTGACCAGAATCTTGTCGGCGTGCCCGTAGGCGGTGACGAAGCCGCCGCCGTGCCGCAGCAGAATGAGATTGCCGTATCCGACGTTCACGTGGCCCGCGAAGCTGACGACGCCGTCGTCAGCCGCGTGAATATTGGTGCCCGCCGGCACCGCGATGTCGATGCCGTCGTTGAACGGCCCGCCGGCGACGGCGCCGAAGCCCGCGATGACGCGGCCGTGCAGCGGCCAGGCAAAAGCAGGCACCTCGGCGCGGGTTTGCGCTGCGCGGTCGAACGCCGGTGCGGCCGGGGGTGGAGGCGGTGCGGCCGTCACGGCTGCGATGCGCGGCTGAGGCTGCGGACCGACGGCTTGCGGCGCCTTGCGGGCCGCAACGCGCGCACGCGGCTCGGCGGCCGGCTGCTGCCGCGCCTCGGCGGCGCGAATCGGCACGGTGCGGACGCGCCTGGATTCATTGGCCGCATTCGCCGCCGCGGGAGCCGGCGGCGGCGGCGCCGCGGCGGGCGCGCTTGCAACACGTTCGCGTACGTCGTGCCGCTCGTTGTCGAAGGCGAGCCGCTGCGCGACCTTGTCGGCCGGCGGCGTCGGCGCCGCCTCGACCGGAGCGGACGCCAGGCTTGCCGGCGGACGCTGCGACCGGACATTCCAGTAGAGATCGCCCGCGACCACGATGACCGCAACGCCCGCAACCGCCGCCATGGCGGGCCGCCACGACGCCCGCCATGGGAAAGCCGGCGCGAGCGCACCAAGACGGAGCGCCAGGCGGCGCCAGCGCGCCTGCCGCTCGGCGCGGCCGACGATGCGATCGAAATCGGCCGCAAGCGCGCGATCGCCGCCGTGCTCCGGCGCGGCCTCGGCGGCGAGCGCCGGCGCCGCGACGATTTCCTCGCTCAGCGCGTCGGCGAGGTTCTGCAGTTGGTCGGACATGCGGTTCATCGCGGCAACGCCTTACAGCCACAGCTTTTCGAGGCGGCGCCGGATCTTCGTGCGCTTGCTCTCGTAGTCGGTCTTGGCGAGCCCGCTCAATTCCTGCAGCTCCTGTCCGCGCGCCCCCTCCATCATGCCGCGCACGATGATCTGCGCCGCCGGATCGTCATCGAACAGGGCAATGACCTTGACGACGTCGAGGCTCGCGATGGCGCGGCGCTCCTCGCCCTCGACGTCGGTCGCCTCGGCGTTGCGCTCGACGAATTCCTTTTTCCATTCCCACGCGATGCTGCGCACCACGCCCCACAGGAACGGCAGCGCCGCCACGTGGCGCGGCCAGGCGCGCGCGCCGGCGAGAACGCGACACAACGCCTCCTGCAGGAGATCCTCGTGGTCATAGGGCGTCTTCTTCGCATAGAGGCGCGCGAGCTTCATCAGGGCGGTCTTGTCGGCGATGCTCAGCGCCCGGATGGCGGCGCCCGCTTCGGCCGGCGACAGGGTCGCGGCGGCCGATTCCGGCGCAGCGGTCGAGATGCCGATGGTCGAGACCGTCGTCATAGGGAAAGCGCGCGTTTCCGCCGAATGCAGATGTGCCGGAACTGGGCCCTTATTTCCCGCCGGCCGTGTCCGATTTAGGGCAAGAGCTGCCCGGCAGCACGAAAAAGCCCTGCAATTTCATCCTGTTCACGGCTGGCATGTGAATGCGTGCGGGAGCAGCGGATTCGGACATCACGGGGAAAATATTTTCATCCCGGCGCCCTTGTCCGGGTTCGCCGACCCCGCCCGCTTTTTCCATCGAGGCCGCCGCGACGCTCGGCACGCCCAACCGGAGCAAGCGCATGACAACGCTGACGGTCACCACGACAGCCGCGCCCAACCGGGTCACCGCGCTGCTGCGCGGCGATCCGCGCCACTTCCAGATTGCCGCGCTCGCGAGCCTGCTCGCGTTCAATCTCGGCTGGATCGATTTCGGCGCGAGGCCGCTCAACAGCCTCGCGGCGGTCGCGTCCGCGCTCGCGACCCAGTGGCTGTGCACGCGCGTCTTCCGGCTGCCGGCGCTCGACCTGCGCTCGCCGCTCATCACCGGCCTGTCGCTGAGCCTGCTGCTGCGCGCCGACGAGCCGTGGATCCATGCGGCGGCGGCCGCGATCGCGATCGCCTCTAAGTTCGTGCTGCGGATCGACGGCAAGCACATCTGGAATCCGGCCGGCTTCGCGATCGTCGCCCTGCTGCTTGCCTTGCCCGACCATGTGTGGATCTCGCCTGGCCAATGGGGCGCGAGCGCGTGGTTTGCGACCCTCGTCTCCTGCGCGGCTTTCATGGTGCTCAATGCGGCGCGCCGCGGCGACGTGGCGCTGTTCTTTCTCGCCTGCCACGGCGCGCTCCTGCTCGCGCGCGCCCTCTGGCTCGGCGATCCGCTGGCGATTCCGCTGCACCAGATGCAGAGCGGCTCGCTGCTCATCTTCGCGTTCTTCATGATGTCCGACCCGCGCACCACGCCGGACGCGCGGATCGGACGCCTCCTGTTCGCGCTCGCGGTGGCGCTCGCCGCCCACTGGCTCGCCTTCTTCTGGCAGATGCGGCCCGCCCTCTACGTGGCGCTGATCGCGCTGTCGCCCCTCACCCTCCTGTTCGACCGAATCTTTCCAGCCGGCCGGTTCGCCTGGCGCGAGCCGGCCCACCAGGGAGCTGCGCGATGACTGCAAAGACCAAGAGCCGCCTGAAATCGACCGTCGCGATCATCGCGATCGCGGCCCAGCTTGCCTTTCAGGTCGGACCGGCCGCCGCCTTCTGCGGCTTCTACGTCGCCAAGGCGGACGCCAAGCTGTTCAACAGGTCCTCCAAGGTCGTGCTGGCGCGCGACGGCGACAGGACCGCCATCACGATGGCGAGCGACTACGAGGGCGAGCCGCGCGAATTCGCGCTCGTCGTCCCGGTGCCGACCTTCATCGAGCGCAAGCAGATCGGCGTGGTCGAGATGAAGACGATCGACCATATCGACGCCTATACGGCGCCGCGGCTGGTCGAATACTACGACGCAGACCCGTGCGCGCCAGCGCCGCGGGTGTCGGCGAGGACGGCGATGTTTCTCGCGGCGCCGGCGCCGCCGGCGGCGAAGGCGGCGGATCGCGTCTCCTACGGCGTGACCGTGGAGGCGAGCTACGACGTCGGCGAATATGACGTGCAGATACTGTCGGCCGAGCAAAGCGACGGCCTGACGCGGTGGCTCACCGACAACGGCTACCGCATTCCGCCGGGCGCCGGCGCGGTGCTCGCGAGCTACATCAAGCAGAACATGCACTTCTTCGTCGCCAAGGTGAACCTCGGCCGCATGCAGCTGATCGGGCGCGGCTACCTGCGGCCGCTGCAGGTGCGCTACGAGAGCGCGAAATTCATGCTGCCGCTGCGCCTCGGCACCGTCAATGCGAACGGCCCGCAGGACCTGATCATCTATGCGCTCGGCCGCAACGGGCGCGTCGAGACCACGAACTACCGCACCGTCAAGATGCCGACCGGCATGGACGTGCCGCTCTACGTCAAGGACGATTTCGGCAAGGTCTACAAGGCGGCGTTCGACCAGGCGGTGCAGGACGAGGACATGCGCGCCGTCTTCACCGAGTATGCCTGGGACATGAGCTGGTGCGACCCGTGCGCGGGGACGCCGATGACGAACCGCGAGCTGGTCGAGCTCGGCGCGCGCTGGATCGGGCGCGACGACGATTCACGCTTCGCGCCCGGCCAAGGCGCGAATGCCTATGTGACGCGGCTGCACGTGCGCTACGACGCGGCGCATTTCCCCGAAGACCTGGCGCTGATGGAAACGCATGATCGCGACAATTTCCAGGTCCGCTACGTGCTGCGTCATCCCTGGCGCGGTCCCGCCACCTGCTTCCGCGCCGCCGAGTATCGCGACGCGCTGCAGACGCGGTTCACGCAGGAGGCGAAGAACCTGTCCTATCTGACCGGATGGACCGTTGCGGACATCAGGAAGCGCATGGCCGAGACGGGCGAGCCGATCTGGAAGAAATAGGCAAGGCAGTGTCTGCTCGGCGGAGCACCCCGCCGAGCAGAGACGCTCAAAGGCGATTGTCACGGACAATTGCCGCGCCGCGAAGCGGGGTCCTGGTTGCAAGCGCACCCGCGCTAGAGTCGTCCCGAGATTGCCAGGACGACGATGATGATGAGCAGCAACCCGACACCGCCACCGGGACCGTAGCCCCAGCCCGAGCTGTAGGGCCATGTCGGCAGCGCGCCGATAAGCAGCAGGATCAGAATGACGATCAGGATGGTCGAGAGCATCGATCTCTCCCTGGATCCTCACCCTGCGAATCAATGCTTGCGCGGATGCAAAGTTCCTGCGCGTCGGCATGCCTTGTTCGGCGCTGCACGCTGGTCTTCGCGCTAATGCTTGCGCTCGTCCTCGCGCTTGCGCGGCGGACGCAGCATCATTCCGAGCACGAAGGCGCTCACCAGCGCGGCGGTGGCGACGCGGCGGCGGCCGAGCGTGCGCGAGACGTCGAGCACGGTCGCGAGCAGGGCCGGATCGGCCCACCAGGCGCCTTGGCGCGGCGGCGCAGGCGGCGGGCTGCGGCGGCGCACGATCAGGACGACGATCACCGCGATGAGGGCCAATACCGTGAAGGCGCCGCCGAGCACGAGCGATGCGACGATCGCGCCGTAGCGCCCATCGAGCCACAGAAACGCGGCGGCGCAGAAAAAAGCCATCGCAACCGTCGCGGCCGCGCACGCCACGATGCCGCCGATCGTCGATTTCAGCGCGAGGTCGATCTTGTGCTTGAGACTTGCGATCGGAGCTTCGAGCACGGGCCCCCTGCCTGCCGCCTCAGCGGCGCCACGCGGTGCCGAACAGGAAGCCCAGCCCGACCGCAAGCGCGATCGTGGTGAGCGGATGCTCTTCGATCGACTCCTTGAGCGCTTCGCTGAGATGCTCGCTCACGTCGCCCAACGCTTCGCGGCCGCGCTCGCCGACGTCCGACATGGTCTCGTCGAGCTCCTCGTGCACGCGGCGCACGCGCTCCTTGAGCCCGGCAATTGCTTCGCCGCCGCCGGCGCTCAAGAGCTCGCTGACCTGTCCGGCGAGCTTGGCGAGATCGTCGCGCAACGCCTGCACATCGCGTTGAATGCTTTCGACCGTCGCCGTCGCATCCTTGGTGGACGTCATCGCTCGCTCCATAAACGCCGACGCCGGGTTCAACGCGCCCCGCAGCGAACGGTTCCGTCCTCAGTCCGGCCACTCCACCTCGTCGGCGACGAGCAGATGCCGCACGATGACGAGCCCGAAGATCAGGAAGGGCACCGACAGGAACGCGCCGATCGGCCCCCACAGCCACGTCCAGAATGCCAAGCTAAGAAAAACCCCGAGCGGATTCAAGGTGAGACGCCGCCCGACGATGTTCGGCGTCACGATATGGCCCTCGAACGTGGTCAGGGCGACGAACAGGCACGGCGCGATCGCCGCATAGGCAAGCGACGGGAAGCTGATCAATCCCACGGCGAACAGCCCGACGGTGACGACGGCCGGCCCGATGTAAGGAACGTAGTTGCACACGAAGGCGAGCGCGCCGAACAGGACCGGCGTCTCGAACCCGAGGAGCCAGGCGCCGATCGCGGTGATCGTGCCGATCGCGAGGTTGATCGCCGTCACGGTGGCGATATAGCGCGAGAGATTGCGCTCGACGTCGTTGAGGATGCGGATGACGCGCAAACGATCGTCCTGATCCTTGAACAGCAGGATCATGTGCCTGCGCAGGCCGTCGCGATCGAGCAGGACGAAGAACAGCGTGGTGAAGAAGATCAAGAGCTCGCCGATCGTCGGCGTGAGGAAGACGACGGTCGGCTGGACCAGCCCGGCAAGGTCGATATGGATTCCCGGGCCGCCGTTGCCGAGCAGCGATTGCAGGCTGTGAAACGCCGCCAGCCCACGCTCGAGCGCTTGCAGCTTGCCCTTGATCGCGTTGACCAGCTCCGGCGCCTTGCCGATCCAGTCGATCAGCGGCGCCGTTACCATGACGGTGATCGCCTGCAGCAGCAGCAGGAAGAAGCCGACCGCCGCGACGGCAAACAGCGCCGGGGGAATTCGCCGCGTCGTCGCGACACGGGCCAGCGGCCCGAGCATGGTGCCGAACACCGCCGCGGAGACGATGGGCAGGATGACCGGACGGGCGATGTCGAGAAACGCTCCGAACATGATGAGGAAGATGCCGACGGTCGCGAATTGCGCGGCCTGGCGCCAGAACACGTTGGTCGCGACCAGCGGGCGCGGATCGGTGAGATCAAGCTGGTCGCGCATGCGGGCAAGCGTCGACCGCGCCTCGGCGCGCGGCGGGGGGCGGACTTGCAGGGAATCCACGGCCGCCTCTCCTGCTCGGGCATGACGGGACAAAAACAATGACGCACTCGCGGCGCCGACAAGAATCGACGTCCCGCATGTGCCCAATCGAGAACGCGGCACGATGGGCGCGAGTTCCAGGTCGTCGACGCGCGCGCGGCCGCCCGCATGAACTTGCGCTCAGCCTTCGCCCTCGATCGCCAACGCGTCGAACAGGTCGTCGATGCGGCTGCACCGCTCGAAACTTCCGATCACGTCCCAGGCATGCGCGAGACGCGAGGATGCGAGCTTGCGGCCGGCGAGCGCGGTGAATTTTTCCTCCACCTCCGCATCGCTCAACGGATCGTCGTGATGTCCATGCGGAACATCGAGGCCGGCGCCGCGCGTCGTGCCGTCGCGCAGGACGATCTCGACGCGGCAGGGGAACCTTGCCGGAAACGCCAGGGTGAGTGCGGGGTCCTCGATGACCGCGATCTTGTCGGCGAGCGCGAGGACGCGCCGATCGGAAAAGCGCGCCGGCGCGAAGATGGCGTCGCTGAAGCCGCCGTCGACCAGCGTTGCCGCCACGATATAGGGCAGGCTGTGGTCGGCGGTCTCGCGCGTCGTCGGACGCCACTTCTCGGCGCCCGAGCCGATCTCCCGGTAGGCGAATTCGTAGATGCGGATGCGGATCGCCGCGATCTGCTCGACGTCCAAGCCGCGCCCGAGCGACAGCGCCGCCGCGAGCGGGCCCTGCGAATGATACTCGGTGATGAAGAACTTCATGTCGGCCGTCATGACGGCGAGCGGCGTGCGGCCGAGGCGCGTCACATCGACCGGTCCGACGAGGTCACGCAGGCCGAGGGCGCCCTCGAACGGCTTGCCCGGCCCCGTCATGCCGGCCTGCGCGAGCAGCGCCGCGAACAGGCCGTTGCGCGCCCCATTCGCCTCGGCGACGCCCTTCCACATCGAGAGCTGCCCGCGCCGCGTGACCGCGAGCGGCAGATTGGCGGCCGCCGCGAGCGAGATGGCGTTGATCATCCGCGCGCCGTCGAGGCGCAGGATTTTCGCCGTCGCCGCCGCGGCCGCAACCGCCGGATAGAACGCATGGTCGAGCCCGCGGGTCATCACGCGCAGCGACTCGTGCAGCGCGCGATGCACCTCGTAGCCCGCGACGATCGCCGCGATCGCGGCGCGCCCGTCCGCGCCCGCGACCTGCGCGGCCGCCAGCACCGGCGCGATCACGCCGCTCGGATGTCCGCCGCCGCCCGGAAAGCAGTCGTTGCCGTCGAGATAGCGCGCCATCGCGGCATTGGCGAACGCGGCCAGCTCGGGCAGGACGCGGCGCGGAGTGCCAAGCACGCGCGCGCCGTCGGCGATTTCGGCGCGCAACGCGAGCGCGCGGGCGATCCGGCTCGGTTCGGCGTCGTAGGCCGCGATGCCGCAGGCGAGCGTATCGGCGATCCGCCGCTTGCAGGCGTGCACCGCCTCGGCGGGCAGCTCCGCAAAGCGCACGTCCGCCGCATATTGGGCAAGCGCGCGGACGGTGGCATCCGCATCCGCAGGTGCATCCATCGTTGCGCCTGTAACCGGATGGCGCGCCTGGGTCAATTGGACCGGAAACATCATGGGGTCGGCGGCGTTGTACAAAGAGGCGGGCGTTGGCGCAGACGAAGCGGAGAATGCGCAATGGCCTATCACGACACGCCTCACCACCCGGTTTCAGACGGCCTGCATCCCGCGATCTATGTCGGGCTCGCCGTGCTGGCGCTGTGGTTTGTCGTATCCGCCTGGGCGTTCTTCGGCAGCGAGGGCCACTACGCGGGGTTCGCGGTTGCGGTCGTGACCGGCTTTTTCGTTGTCGCGGCCGCCATCCCCTGGATCTTCTGGCGCGTGGCGCGCAAGAACGCGGCATCGGGCGAGGACGACACGAAGCGCACGCCGTTTTCCGACTGGTGGCGCGGCGAGGTCGAGACCGGGCAGGGCCCGGTCGAGGGTTGGGATGCGGCCATCGAGGTGCTGCTGCCGTTCGGCGTCGCCGCGATCGGAATGACGCTGATCGGATTGGCCTTCCGGCTGGCGGCCTAGATCGACAACGGATGGGAGGGTGCAATGATCAAGCGGCGACGCGAAACGATCCTCGACATCTATAATCTGGCGCTCGGCAGTTTCTTGTTCCTGACGCCGTGGTTGTTCTCCTATGTGCGCGCGTCCGCGCGCGCGGACGATTGGATCAGCAGCATCCTGATCGTTGCGGCCGCGGCCGCCGCGGTGCTCGCCTTCGCCGAATGGGAGGAATGGGCCACCCTGGTTCTCGGCCTGTGGGTGCTGGCGTCCCCCTGGCTGCTCGGCTTCGCGCACGCCAAGGCCATGCCGCTCAATGTAATTCTCGGGCTCGCCATCGCCTTCATGAGCGCGCTCGAGCTGTGGCTCATTCACTACGACCCCGCGCCCGATGACGGCCGCGGACCGGCCGTGACCTGAGCGCGAGATCGGTCGGCGGTTACTCACGCGGATGCGAACCGGAAGCGCGATCTTGCCGACCCTGCGAACGGCTGGCGATCAGCCCACCTTGACCACGCGCTTGCGTTCGAGGTCGGCGATCTCGCCTTCCGTCAACCCCAATATCTCGCGCAACACCTCGGCCGTATCCTCGCCGAGCCGCGGCGGAAAGCGCGCCGCCGGCGGCTGCGTGCTGGCGAGCGCGATCGGATTGCCCATCACGCGCGCGTGGCGGCCGTCCGGCGCCGCGAGCTCCGCCACCATGCCGCGCTGGCGGATCTGCGGATCGGCGACGACCTGGTCGAGCGTGTTGACGACCGCGACGGGAACGCTTTCGGCTTCGAGCCGCGCCACCCAATCGGCGGCCGGCCGCGCCTTGAACGCCTGCTCGAGATGCGCCCACAGCGGCAGACGGTTGTCGTAGCGGTCGCGCGGCGTCGCGAAGCGCGGGTCGGTCGCGAGCGCGGGATCCGCAAGCACGCGGCAGAGCGCCTGCCAGTTCGCTTCGGTGATGGCGCAGATGACGAAATCCCGGCCGTCGCCGCCCGTGAAGGCGCGATAGACCGGGATCGAGTCGTGGCCGCTGCCCTGGCGGCCCGGCCCCTTGCCGGAATGGAGGAAATAGGCGGCCTGATAGGTGAGCATCGCGGCCTGGCAGTCGAGCATCGAGATGTCGATCGTCTCGCCCTGCCCGGTCGCGTGCCGCCGGTTGAGCGCCGCGAGAATCGCGATCGCCGCATACATGCCGGCCGCGATGTCGCCGATCGGAATGCCGGCGCGCACCGGCCGGCCGCCCGGCTCGCCGGTCAGGCTCATGCCGCCCGACAGCGCCTGCACGATCATGTCGTAGGCGGGCTTGTCGCGATACGGGCCGTCCTGGCCGAAGCCCGTGATCGCGCACCAGATCAGCCGCGGATTCTCCCGGCGGATGTCATCCGCCTTGAGGCCGAGCCGGTCGAGCACGCCCGGCCGGTTGTTCTCGACCACGACGTCGCAACGCGCCGCGAGGCGCCGCACCAGTGCGACGCCCTCCGGCCGCTTGAGATCGACTGCGACGCTGCGCTTGTTGCGGTTGAGCGAGATGAAATAGACGCTGTCGTCGCCGACGAAGTACGGCTGCATGGCGCGCGCGAGGTCGCCCTGCGGCGGCTCGAGCTTGATCACGTCGGCGCCGAGGTCGGCGAGAATCTGCGCGCCGAACGGGCCGGACAGCACCTGCGTCATGTCGAGGACGCGCAGGCCGGCGAGGAGCGGGGGGCCGTGGAGCGACGACATCATGCAGCAGTCGCAAGCACGCTTCACCCTCCCCTGCAGGGGGAGGGTCGGCGAGCCCTCGGGTCTTGCCTTCGGCAAGCCCAAGGATGAACTCCGCGAGCCGGGGTGGGGTGGCGGTGCGTCCACACCCCACCCCGCTCGCCGTCGCTGCGCGACGCCGAGCGACCCTCCCCCTGCAGGGGAGGGTGAAGAGGCAGTATCACAGCGTCTTCCGCGGCGTCGGGTCGAGGCCGAAGATGCGCGCCGCGTTCAGCCCCAGAATGTTGCGCTTGGCCTGCTCGGTGAGGAACGGCAGGTCGTGGATGGTCGACGGCAGGTCGAAGTCGAAATGCGGCCAGTCGGACGCAAACAGGAGCTGGCTCTCGGCGTTGATCATCTCGAGCGTGCACTGCAGCGCCTTGTGATTGCTGATCTCCATCGGCTGCGTCGTGTACCAGCAGTTCTCGCGCATGTATTCGCTCGGCGGCTTCTTGAGCTGCGGCGCTTCCGACGGCCGCATCATGTACTGGTCGTCGAGCCGCTGCATCAGGAACGGCACCCAGGCAAGCCCGCTCTCGACCCACACGGACTTCAACCTGGGAAAACGCTCCGGGATGCCGTTGAGGATCCAGTTGGTCATGTGCACCAGGTTGCACCACACGAAGCCGAGCGCATGCATACCGACGAAGCGGTTGATGGTGGCGAGCGAGGGATCGTTCCAGTGATAGCCGGCATGGAAGGCGACCGGCTTGCCGGTCTCCTGGATCATCGCATAGAGCCGCATGTAGTCGTTGTGGTGCACCGGCTTGTAGCGCGTCGACGGGATGCAGAAGCCGATCACGCCCTTGCGGTCGCAGAAATCGGCGACGGCACGCTCGGCCTCGACTGGCGTGTTGAACGGGATATAGGCGAGCGTCTTGATGCGGTCGTCCGCCGACAGCACGCTCTCGATCAGCCAGTTGTTGTAGGCGCGGGCGAGCCACACCTCCATCTCGGGCTGCGGATGCATGCCGAGAAACAGCATCGGCGTCGGAAACACCACCATGTAGTCGATCGCGAGCGACTCCATGGCGCGGCGCGTCAGCGTCACGTCGCGGTGCACGTCGGTCTCGGTGACGGTCTCGCGCTGGCCGTCCTGGTGCGGAATGCGGCCGCCGACGCTCTGGTAGCGCAGGCCGATGTCGCCGTTGAGCCCGTAGGGCGGCGCGCCGACGCGCTCGTTCATGAAATGGACCGCCTGCTCGCGGATCACCGGATCCTCGATGTGGCGGATGATCTCCTTCCACGACACCGTCTCGACATGATGGGCGTCGATGTCGCAGATCAGCCAGTCCTGGAAGTTGCGCCGGCGCGCGTCGCGCTTGGCATGCGCGAGGATTTCGCGGGTATCGGCGAAGACGCTCGCCTCCTGCGGCGACAGGAGTTGCGGAACCGAAGCCGTCGGTGCGTTCATGATGGCCTCCTAATCTTCATCGGGCCGGCGCCGGTACCAAAGCGCAAGCTCCATCGGGCCGAGGCGCAGCGCGCGCAACAGCTCCGATACGGCGGTCAGGACCTCGGTGGCGGTGAGCGGGTCGGTCTGCTCGCGAATGACCGGCGCGAACGTGCGCTCCTCGCCGTCCGACTTCATGTAGTAGAGGCGGATCGCGGCGGTGAGCAGCTGCGCGACCGCCTCGTCGGAGACGCGCGCCGCCTCGCCGTCGCGCGCGAGCGTGCGCGCCGCCTGGTGCAGGTCGGCCGCGTAGCGGTCGATCCAGGCATAGGGATCGTTCGGCGGCGCGGTGTCAGACAACGACGTAGACATGGCCGTCGGCCACCTCGAGCTTCGCCTTGCGTAAGGTCGCCTTGGGATTGCCGGGATGCTTGCCGGTCTTCAGGCTGAACTCCCAGCCGTGCCACGGGCAGACGATGTGCTTTTCCGTCTCGCTGTATTGCAGCATGCGGGTGTGGCCGTTGGCGTCGACCGGCTCCTCGACCTTGCCGTAGATGCGGCCCTGGCACACCGGCCCCTGCAGATGGGCGCACTGGTTGTGCCAGGCGACCAGCTCGCCGTCGATCTTGAACACGCCGACCTCGGTCCCGTCGCAGGAGATCACCTTGCGACTGCCTTCGGCAAACTCGTCGAGGCGTCCTGCGACGTAGGATTTCATCGTGCCGGTCCTTGCGGGCATCGGTTGTTGTTTGATGCGGAATCTATCGAAGCCTGGCCGGCAAGGACAGGGCATTTTTCGCCCGCGCGCAGGCCCGTCATTCGGAAATGCCGGTTGATCGGCCGCAAGCGGGCGGTAAAGTCCGCCCGCTGACAGACAATAAGACGAGCAGGGAGCAAACATGCGCGGCAAGATACTGCGGAGCCTGGGATCGCTCGCCACCGCCGCGCTGCTGCTCGTGCCGCTCGGCACCGCGCGCGCGCTCGACTATCCGACGCGGCCGATCCGCGTGATCGTTCCGTTCGCGGCCTCCGGCGTCACCGACATCGTGGCGCGCATCGTGTTCGACAAGGTCGGGCAGCAGCTCGGCCAGCAGGTGATCATCGACAACCGGCCGGGCGCCGGCGGCACCATTGCGGTCGACCTCGCGGTGCACGCGGCGCCGGACGGCTACACCTTCATCATGGCCGATCCGTCCGGCTCGCTGCCGGCCAACGTCACGCTCTATCCGACGCTCAAATACGATCCGCGCAAGGACCTGGCGCCGATCGCGATCCTCGGCACCACCGGCGCCGTGATCACCGTGCCGGCGTCGTCGCCGGTGAAATCGCTCAAGGACCTGGTCGAGCTCGGCAAGGCCAAGCCGGGCGAGCTGACCTTCGTGTCGGTCGGCAACGGCACCCCCGGCCATCTCAATGGCGAGATGTTCAGCCGGCTGGTCGGGATCAAGGCGGTGCACGTGCCCTATCGGGTGATGTCGCAGGCCGTGACCGACATCATCGCCGGGCGCGTCTCGTTCTGGATCGTGCCGATCCCGGGACTGCTGCAGCACATCAACGCCGGCGAGGTTCGCGCGCTCGCGGTCGCGGGCGAAACGCGCTCGCGCGACCTGCCGGGCATCCCGACCGTCGAGGAGGCCGGGTTCGGCCGCTTCGACGCCTCCACCACCTATGCGCTGTTCGGGCCGGCCGCCACGCCGAAGGAGATCGTCGACCGGATGCATGACGAGATCAGGAAGGCGCTCGAGTCGACGGAGGTCCAGGACAAGCTGCGCAAGGCCGGCGTCGAGCCGAAGATCGGCACGCCGGCGCAGATCACGAAGATGCTCGAGGAACGAACCCCGCAGTGGGCCGAGGTGATCAAGAGCGCCGGCATCCGCGCTGAAGGGCGGTGATGCTCCTCTTGCTCGTACCTGACTCCGTCACCCTGAGGCGCTCGCACGACGAAGTCGTG